>ERZ827522.147-NODE-147-length-102419-cov-9.290249_pt1 | contig 102419 bp, 113 predicted proteins | sample MGYA00519580_ERZ827522 | MGnify/ENA primary metagenome ERZ827522 (study PRJEB31778, sample SAMEA3449340) | human gut metagenome | biome: human gut; feature: human-associated habitat; material: faeces | place: United Kingdom | collected 2010/2012 ... | reverse complement strand
AAAAAGGAACATTGTTATCAAGATCACAAAATTTATTTGAATTAAGTCAATATTTTATAGAATTTTATCATGTGATCTTTATTGATAGTATTTTAATGCTTTTCATTTTGATTTTTATTTTATCGATTCAATTCTTTTTGTTTTTGATTGTTTTATTGATGATGGTTATTATTTTTTTAGTATTTTATTTTTATAGTAAAAAACTACATATTGAAAATAAAAAAATATTAGAACAAAAAGAACATTTAAATGATAGCCTATTAGAATTTCAAGAAAACTATTTTCAAACAATTCAGTTTAAAGTTAAAAAAATGATGAAAAATAAACTAGGATATCTTTATGATACTTACTTTATGAATGTCTATCATCATGATGAAATGACCAATATACATCAAGTTCAATTAGAAGCCTTGATTCAAATCATGATTATGGCTGTCTTATTATTAGCAATCATCATTTATAAAAAGCAACAAATGACCCTTGGAACAGTGATGCTTGTTTATTTATTACTTTCTTATATGATCAATCCTTTAATGAAAATATCAGTCTTTATTGCGATGCATGATGAATTACAAATTATTTTTGAAAGATATAAAGAAATGTTACCTGAAAAAAGAGAGAGGAAAAAGAAAATCAAAAAGATAAAAAGCATTGAATTAAAACATGTAAGTTTTAGTTATGGTTATACCCGACCGCTTTTTGATCATTTTCAATTAAAAATAGAACGTTCATTATTTATTCAAGGTAAAACAGGAAGTGGTAAATCAACACTTTTGAAACTTATCATGAATCAATTACAACCAACAAAAGGAGAAATTGTTATTAATGGAATCAATCTACAAGAACTTGATTTAAATAGTTATTATAGTCATATTAAATATTTAAATAAAACTCCCGTTTTTTATAAAGAATCATTAAGAACGAATATGATTTTTGATCGTTTGTTTTTAGAGGATAAAATGATAGAATTATTGCATTATTTTATGTTGGATGATTTAGTAAATGGTTTAGATTTGAAACTGGATGAACAGGGTGGTTTTTTATCATCGGGACAAGGACAACTCGTGATGATTATTCGTGCACTATTAAGTGAACCTGATGTTTTGATTTTAGATGAAGCATTTAGTAATATAGATCAAGAAAGATTACAATTATTGATCAATTATCTAAATTTTCAAAAGATCATCGTGATTATTGTTTCTCATCAAATAAATATGATGAACTGCCAGTTTGACTGTGTTATAATTGATTCAGGAAAAATAGTGGGTGAGGAAGATTATGGAAATAGATTTAGCACTTAATAATGAAGTAGAAGATTTTAAAGAAGATTATGAAAGTATTTATTTAGAAATTATTAAAGAAGGTACGGTTGAATTCTTATCATTCTCTTACTATATGTCACAAGTTGTAGCTTCTAATTCAGAAGATTATGAAGGAGCAGGTGGTGGAAACTTATCGCTTGGTATTTAAGTGCATCTGACTGGGGATGGCAAATTGATCCAACAGGACTTAGAAATGCTTTAGATAGATTATATGATCGTTATCAAATGCCATTATTTGTTGTAGAAAACGGTTTAGGGGCATTTGATACAATTGAAGAAGACGGATCAATTCATGATACTTATAGAATCAATTATTTAAGAGATCATATTAAAGCTATGGATGCAGCTGTTAATGAAGATGGTGTTGACTTAATGGGATATACTATGTGGGGATGTGTTGATTTAGTTTCAGCTTCTACAGGAGAAACAGTAAAACGTTATGGTTTTGTTCATGTTGATAAATACGATGATGGTACTGGAGATTTATCAAGAAGAAGAAAAGATTCATTCTATTGGTATAAAAAAGTAATAGAATCTCATGGAAATGATTTAGATTAAAAAATAACCCGTGGGTCATAAGACTTACGGGTTTTTAATAATCATAATATTGATCTATTTTATCAATAAGTTCTTTATATTTTTTCTTATTTTCTTTAAGCATCACAACATAATAAGTGACATGGGCTTCTTCTTCATCAATTGGCAAAATAATACGATCAGACATCTTTCCTTCTCTTTTAATAGAAAGATTAGAAGTATAAGAAGGAAGAGTAGAAGCTTTCACGATTTCATTAAATGTAAAACGTTCTTCTTGTAATAAATATTTTGTTTTTGGTGTTTTTTGCATATGTAAATCATGCCAAAAACCAATATTCGAATAAAGTAACATGGTTTGTCCATCTAAATCATGAAACTTAATAGTTTTTTTCTTTGTAAGAGGATGATTTAAAGGCAGTGATAATAATAAGTCTTCTTCTACATAAGGAATACAAACATATTGAGAGTCATCAACTTGTTCAGGTGTAATAATTAGTTGATACTCTTTTTCTTTTAATTTTGTAATATATTCTCCAAATCCATCAACATTTGCTTCATCTAAGGCAGCCTCTACTTCGTCTAAAATACAAAAAGGCATTTCACGACATTTTAATATAGCAAATAATAAACTGATGGCTGTAAATGTTTTTTCTCCACCGGATAATAGTGAAATACTTTTTAAACTTTTTCCTGGTGGAGAGGCAACAATTTCTATTCCTGTTTCTAATAAATTATCTGGATCTGTTAATTTTAATTCAGCATGACCACCTTTAAATAATTCTTGGAATGTTTCTTTGAATTTTTGATTAATATCTTCAAATGATTTTGAGAATTCTTGAATCATTACCTCATCCATTTCTTGAATGATCTCTAATAAAGTATCTTCTGCTTTACTCAAATCTTCTCTTTGACTAGATAAAAATTCAAATCTTGTACTTACTTTTTCATATTCTTCAATGGAATCTAAATTGACATTACCAAGTTCTTTAATTTCTCTTTTTAGATTACTAACTTGGTTTCTAGCCACTTCTATGTCCATTTCTAACTTATAAGTAGTCACAGCTTTTTCATAAGTCATACTATAAGTTTCATTCAATTTGTTTAGTAATGTATCTAGTTTCACGTCCATTCGGTTAACTTCTATTTCCAAGTTATTTAAATCTTTATTTTTTTGGTTATATAATGAGTTCTCTTTTTTTAGATTTAATTCGTATTCTTCCAAATCATCATTAATGTTCATTTTTTTATTTTTTAAACGGATTAAATTTTGATCTAATTCATCTTTTTCTTTTAATGCCTGATAATATTGATTCAATATAGCCGTTTCTTCTTCAATTAAATTATTATTTAGTATTCCATTGGTTCCTGTAATTTGGTTTTCTAGTTCTTCTAGTTCTTTTTCTTGTTCCTTTAAATATTGCTCTTTTTGACGAATTAACTCTTGTTTATTGATTTTATTTCGATTACTGATATATAGTTTATCTTCAATCGATTTACGGTTATAATCAATTTCATTCATTTTATTTTCTATATCTTTAATTTCATTTATTTTTTGATCAAATTTTTTCAAACTATTTTCTAATTCATATTTTTCAGTCACAATATTTTTAGATTTTTGAATGGTTCCTCCTGTAATCGATCCTCCAACATGAAATAAAGATCCATCTAAAGTAACAATTCGATAAGATTGATGAATAAGTTTATTGATTTGATTTGCATGATCAATATTATCCACAACTAAAACATTTCCTAGCTGATTTTCTATAATATTTTTATAAAGGCTATCGCATTGTACTAAATTTGATGCAATATCAATAAAACCTTCCATTGTCTTCAATCTAGAAGAATCTATTTTTTTAGATTGAATGATATTTAAGGGGAAAAATGTTGCTCTACCCAAATTGTTTTGTTTTAGATATTGAATTGCTTCTTTTGCATTTTCTTCATTATCTACAATAATATTATTGGCAGCAAATCCTAAAACAGTGGTAATTGCAGTAGTATATTTTTCTTCTACTTCAATTACTTGTCCAATTGTAGAGCGGATTCCTCTTAATTTTGGATGATTTAAAACACTCTTTACAGCAACTGGTAAAAAGCTATTATTTTCAATACTTTCTTTTAAATGATCAATTTTATTTTCTAGTTCATTTTTCTGAATTAATTGATTTCTTAATTTCTTTTCTAGATTATTTCTCTCTTCACTAACAGTTTGAATTTCACTTTCATACTTTGTGATTTCATTTTCTAGTTGTTTTAATTGTTCTCTTTCTGTATCAGCCTCTATTTTTAATTTGTTGATTTCTAGTTTTATTTTTAATTGTTTTTCTTGAGACGCAACTAAACTTTCTTGAAGTTTACTATTTTCAACAGAGTATTTTTTTCGTTCTAACAAAATATTTTTTTGACCATTTAATTTTTCAACTTCTTTTGTTTTTTCAAGTAATTTATTTTGGGCATTTGTAATTTCATCTTCTAGAACAGAAAGTGTATTTTTAAAAGTTTCTATTTTGGCTTCACTAGAGTTATGATTTGTTTCAGATTTTAATAATTCAGCACTTAGTTCTTCTATTTTTGCTTTACTTAATTGGTACTCATAATTAATATTTGTAATTTCAGATGTAATTAATGATACTTCAACCTCTTCTAATTCTTTGGATTTTTGTCCATAAATTAAAGCTTTTTCTTTTTGTTCTTTTAAAGGTTCTACTTGTGTTTCTAATTCTTTAATAATATCATTGACACGATTCATATTATCATGTGTTTTATCTAATTTTCTTAAAGCTTCTTCTTTTCTTTTTTTATATTTTAATACACGAGCTGCTTCTTCAAAAATAACTCTTCTTTCACTTGGCTTACTACTGATAATTTCGTCTACTTTACCTTGTGAAATAATATTAAAAGATTCTTTTGCAATTCCTGTATCAAGTAATAAATCGGTTACATCTTTTAAACGGCATTTTTCATTATTAATAAAGTATTCATTTGTTCCATCTCGATATACTCTTCTTTTAATAGCTACTTCTTCATAATCAATTGGTAAATATTTATCTTGGTTATCGAATATTAACGTCACAGATGCTACATTCAAAGGCTTTCTTGATTTTGATCCAGAGAAAATAACATCTGTCATATTTCCATCTCCTCTAAGAGATTTGACAGATTGTTCTCCAAGAACCCATCTAACAGCATCTACAATATTACTTTTTCCAGATCCATTTGGTCCAACTACTCCTGTAATTCCATTCGTTAAATCTAATGTAATTTTATCTGCGAATGATTTAAAACCACTGGCTATTATTTTTTTTAAATACATACTAATCACCCAATCTGTAAATGGTTTGTCTAGTTAACATTATACTATAAAGTTATCATTTTCTCAATTAAAAAAACACCTAAATTAATAGGTATTAAAAATAACAATTCTCATATTATCTTTTTTTATATATCTTATTTAAATCACTAATTAAATTTTCCAAGGGAAATTTATCATTAGGGCAAGAAACTCTAACAATAGGATTGATATCTTGGTGACCTACTATATGGTTTCTATCAATTTTAAAATCAACCCCATATTCATTTTTTATATAATCAATAATATTACACATAATTTTTAAAGTTACTTTATACTGTTCTTTCATTAGAGATCCATCTATAGATTCATTTTCAATAGAATAGGTATAATAATTTGCATTCACGTTTCTTTGATTAACCAAATTATTTTTAGAAAATTTATAGTATACATCATTAGAAGGATTCAAAGAAGTACCGTTTGCCCAAGCACTATCTTCTAGACTGACAAATTGTTGAAAATTTCCTTCTCTACTAACAGCAAAATGGCTAGATACTTCGGAATTTTTATCATAAAAGTTTTTGATAATTTTTCCATAATCAAAACTAATGTGACATACTATCATGTCTGGAATACAATGATTATGTCCTTTATAGCAGTTTGAAGTGAACTCATCGTGATGGATTATTTTTTCCTTACTATCGCTTCTAAATTTTGAAAGAAATTCTTTATAATTTTGTTTATTTACTCCCTTATTTAAGTAAATTAATTGTTCTATTATTTTTTCATTATATCGATTTAAAATAACGAAATAGTAATAAAATGTTAGATAAAGATATTTATCTATTCCGTTTAAAATCATTTGATTTATTCCTTTGATAAAAAATTTATCTTCTAGTTTTTTTCGATCATATAGAGAATAAAATATTGTTTTATTGTCAAATTGTAATATTTTTTCAAAGAATTTTTCTAAGTCAATATTTTCGATTTGTCTAAAGAAGAAAGGTAAATAGCGTCTATCTTCTGTTTCTAAAATTTCCTTACTAATATCATCTAAATCTTTATCATTGGAAAAATAAGCATATAAGAATAAATTTCTAGGATTTTTTTTCCTTTAAAATTTTTTCTTTTAGTTGTTGATTACTCCCCCTTTAAATTTAATATTTCTTCTATCATTCATTTCACCATTTTCATTATATCATACTTTTTTTCTTTATACCTTCATGATTTTAAAATAACAACCATTTTATCGTAGAGTTAGCCTAGTCAATAATTCAATTTCCACATACCTTATTCATAGAGGTGTTGATATGGATATTATTATTGAGTTAAATCCAGCCTTACAGGCTTTGATTGCAACTTTATTTACTTGGAGTATTACAATACTTGGAGCGGCCATTGTTTTCTTTTTCAAAAAGATTAATAAAAATATTATGGATGCTATGTTAGGATTTGCAGCAGGTGTTATGATTGCAGCATCATTCTGGTCGCTTCTTTCTCCATCTATTGAAATGTCAGAAAGTTTAAATATGATTCCATGGCTTATTGCTGCTATAGGATTTCTAAGTGGTGGAGGTTTACTCTTTTTAGGAGATAAATTATTTGATCTATTTTCTAAAAAAAGCAAACTCAAAAAAGAAGAAAATAGTCGTTTAAAAAGATGTCTTATGTTGATATTTTCAATCACTCTTCATAATATTCCAGAAGGTCTTGCAGTTGGTGTTGCTTTTGGTTCTTTAGCATATGGTTTAGAAGGCGTTACTATTGCTTCTTCTAGTTTATTAGCACTAGGAATTGGCTTACAAAATTTTCCTGAAGGTACTGCTGTTAGTGTTCCTTTAAGACGAGAAGGAATGTCTAGGAAAAAAGCATTCTTTTATGGACAGTTAAGTGGAATTGTAGAACCCATCAGTGGAGTAATCGGAGCAATACTGGTTTTAAAAATTAGAAATTTATTACCTTTTCTATTAGCATTTGCTGCTGGAGCCATGATTTACGTTGTAGTGGAAGAATTAATTCCTGAAAGTCAAACAAATAAGAAAAAAGACCTAATGGCCTTCTTTACTCTAATTGGATTTTCTATTATGATGGTTCTTGATGTGGCACTAGGATAAAAAAGATCTAGTTAATTCTAGATTTTTTTTGATTCAACATTTCATTAATTATATTCAATATTTCTTTTTTCATGGTATAAGTATTAATAAAGCTATCTATCATATCCGATAAAATTTTTTCAAAATGATTTCGATCAATTTGAGTTTGATCTATTGGTCTTTTTGACATTTTTTAATTCTATAAATTTTTTCATAATTCCTCCTTATATGAAAATTATTTCATATTGGTTATATTATTATTTATTATAAAAAGCAATACAATATGAATTTTTTTTCACATAAAAAAATCCAGTTATTATTTATTTCTGGATTTTAGTGTTAATAATTAAAATTTAATATTACCAATAATCATATTTTTTAAATATCTACCATATAGTTCTAAGATATTTGCTTCTTTTACATCTTGTTTTACTGTTAAAGTAATTTCTTTAATTAATTTTCCATCTTCTTTTACTTTTAAAGTTCCTACTTTATCACCTTTTTTAACAGGTGCTTTTATTTTATCTAATTTTGTTTCATAAGTAATATCTCCCATTTTTTCTGTTTTTTTAGAGAGAATTGAAGCATTATCTTTTGTAATAATACTAACATTTTGATTTTTAGCTTTTTCGATTTGAACTTCTGTAACTACATCTCCTTGTTTTACTAATTCTGTTGATTTATATTGTGCGAAACCATAATCTAATAAAGACGATGTTTCTGAGGTTCTAAGTCCATTTGATTCTTCTCCCATAACAACAGATATTAATCTCATATCATTTTTTTTAGCTGTTGCAGTTAAACAATATCCTGCTTCTGTTGTATAACCTGTTTTTAAACCGTCCACACCATTATAAAATCTCACTAATTTATTTGTATTTACAAGCCAAAATTCTTTACTAGTTCCCTTTCTTAAATAGTCTTCATAAATGGATGTAAAAGTTAGTACTTTCTCATGTTTTACAAGTTCTCTAGCAATCATAGCCATATCATAAGCACTAGAATAATGATTGGCGTCATCTAAACCATGAGGATTTTTAAAATTTGTATCTTTTAATCCAAGTTCTTTTACTTTATCATTCATCATTTTTACAAATTCATCTGTAGTTCCTGCTACTGCTTCTGCCAAAGCAACTACAGCATCATTACCACTAGCTACAGCTACTCCTTTAAACATATCTTCTACTTTCATTTGTTCTCCCGTTTCCAATAAAATTTGTGATCCACCCATACCGGAAGCATTACTACTAGCTGTAACCATATCATCCCAATGAATAATTCCTTTTTCTATACTTTCTACAATTACTAGCATACTCATAATTTTTGTCATAGAAGCAGGCGCTAGCTTTTCATGAGAATTCTTTTCAAATAATATTTGTCCTGTTGATGCATCTATTAAAATTGCTGATTTCGCATTTTGAGCTAATGAGACATTTGTACCATTATTTTCTTCAACATTTGTATCTGTTGTTTCTTCGGCTCGAATAGTCATAGGAAATAATATTAAAAAACAGATCAATAAAATAATTATTTTTTTCATAATCCACCTCTCAATAAAATTTATGTTTTTCGACAAAAAAAAGAATAAATTGACAACTTTATTCTTTTTATTTTATATATTCATGATTGAAATTTTTATTGTAATTACTATATGCTTTTGTTTGTAATTTTAAATCAAATTTTTTAAATTTAAAATCAGGATATTTATTAAGTAAAACTTCTTTTACAATCTTTTTTAGAAAAAAGGGATTTCTAACTAAAATAGGACCAATTAAATAAGTTCCATAAAAATTTTTATAATGAACGCCTTCTGTTTTAGAATTTGGATAACTTCCAACTCCTTTTATTACTTCAAACATTGGTAAGTCATTTTCTTTCATTACTGTACTTTGATTTTGAAATCCTATTATTTTTTCACTAAAAAATGGACTTCTCATGATACATTCATCAATCATACGAAATGATTCTTCTTTTGAATAGTAATTGAAAATACCTAGTGTTTTTATTTTTTTATTTTGTTGATTTAAAATATATTTTCCAAATAAATTAATAGCATTACCTGTAATCAAGAAAAATTTTCCGGCTTCGATTTGTTGTTGAATATCTTCTCGATATTTCATCAAGTGAGGAAGAATTAAATTTTGATTGTTTTCTGTTCCTGCCCCCATGTAAACAAAATCATATTTTGAAAAATCTAGGTCATCATCAAGTGTTAAGAAATGAATAGATACTCTAACACCTTGTTCTTCTAACGACTTTTTTAAGGCTTTGATATTTCCACTTTCACCATATAAGTTTAAAAGGTCATAGTATAAGTAAGCAATTGTAATCATTATTTCTCACCTCTTGTCATTAATTCATGAAAAGGTTCTACATAATCAAAATTTAAAATGGCGTAGATATCTCCTTTTGTTTTTTTCTTAATATAAGTTGTAGCTTTTTCTAATGTATCAAAAGGAACGATTTTAGATGAATCAATTCCAGCATAGTTCATTCTAGTAGCAATATCAAATTCATTTAATCCTATGCATACAACTTTATCAATATTGTGTTTGGTTAATATCTCAAAATCTATATCATATAGCCAAGAGATATCATTAAATTCATATCTTCTACTAATTTCTTTCCAACCAATTACGATTGTTTTTAACGATTTTTCACGATCAATAAACAATAATGATTGATTGAAAGTGCTACTATTTTCATTTTTATTATTTAATATAATCATATTTCTTTGCTCTATTTTATAAATATTCATGTTTTTTCCATTTGAATTTAGGTTGTTAATAGCAGCTACAATGATATGCTCATTAATTCCAATTTCTTTTGTAATGGTATAAGCAGCAAGAGTATTATAAATATTATATAGCATGGTAGATGGTAAATGAATTTCATTGTCATTTAATAGAATTTTTTGATTTTTATAGTCTATTTTTGTACATACATTTGTAGCATTAGGTCTTTTAAAAGAACAATTAGGGCAATGATAATCTCCAATTTCTTCAAAATTATAATATTGATATTCTAACTTTGTATGACATTTCGGACAATATATAAAATTTAAGTTTTCAAATTTACTTTTGGTATAAGAAAATTTATTTTTTTCAATACTGTAATAGGTAACAGGATTTTTTTTCTTCATTACAAATTTTTGTAACATCGGATCATCAGCATTTAAAATTAAATGCATATCACTAGTAATTGCTTTTTCAATTTCATGAAATACCAAATCAAAATGTCCTTGTCGTGGTGGCTGATCTCTTGTAATATTTGTAATTACTACGTGTGTTGGTTTTAAATAAGGAAATACATATTTTGTATAACGTTCATCCACTTCAGCAACAATTATATCTGCTTTAATATTTCCTTTTAAATCACTATGTTCGATTAATAAGGAAGCAATTCCAGCATCTAGATTAGAACCTTTATCATTATGAGCAACTATCATATGATTTTCTAAAGCTATAGCAGATATCATACCTGTTACGCTTCCTTTTCCAGAAGAGCCTGTTACGGCTACTACTTTTTCTGGATAATGAAATTTACCTAAGAATTTTGGATTCATTTTTAAGGCTATCTGACCAGGGAGAGAAGAACCTCTTCCTATTTTTTTTAAAATTGATTGAATTAATTTACAAATTATTAATTGAATAGACAACATAAAAACACCTCTTTTTTAGAATATCACAATTTTTATAATAATCATAGAATTATAAGAAAAAAAGATAACAATAAGTTATCTTTGTAGATTCTATTTATCAATTGGTTCTGTAGAAACCCAATAATATGTACCTGATGAGCTTTTCTTGAATGTATGTTTATAATTGATGGCATTTTTTTCAATTGATTCATCTATATCAAATACACTGTTTGTATTTCCAAAATCATAAGGATATACGGTGTCAACAATACTTGTTTCAGAATCTGGTGATGGATATATTTTAAATTGAAGCTGAATAGAAGAATCTTTAGAATATTCTTCTAAATTTTCAAAATGAACATATACATATTTCTCATAAATATATATGTAATCCCCATCTTGTTCTGCTTTTTCAATCTTTTTATCTGCGTAATTTCCAAAAATGGAACCTCCACCACTATTTGTACAATAATATATATTATCTTGTAATTTACAGTTTAAAAGTCCACTACCTTGAAAACTATCTAATTTTTGAAAATACTGTTCTGAACCAAAAGCTCTTTTTACACTATCTTTTAACATATCAGCATCAATAAGTGTTTCACAATCGCCATATTCTTCCCAACATTTATAATTCATACCATCAATTTCTTTTGTGCTATAAGCATATAAAGGAATATGATTATAAGAATTAACAACTAAATTACCATCTATATATGTTGGTTTATAATCTTTCATCATTCTTTCAACGCCAATTCCTAAAATTACATTTTGTGGAATATCTAAAATAGTCATTTTTTTGCCTTGATAAATATTAAAATTTACAGACCAGCTTGGAATATTTGGAACATTTATCATTAGACTACTGACAAATGTACGATCACTTATGTCTAATTCTACTACTTTACTAGAGTTAGTATTATTCTGACTTTTATTATCATCTTTTTTATGATTTATTTGACTATATCCAAAATAAACACCTGTTGCTACTACAATTATTACTAAAACGGCTATTAAAACTTTTTTCACACTACTTCTCCTATTCTATATCTAAAGTATACCCCCCCCCCCGAGTCTTTTTGTCAAGAGGAGATTTTGTAAAAAAATATAGAGTTATTTATGTACTCTATGTTGTTGTTCAGAAACTTGATATAAAGTTTGATCAATCTCGCTAATTAAATTACTAACCTCACGAATACGTTTTTGAATCTTTGCTACTTCATCATCCGTATAAAAATAATCCTTAACTTGTTGTGAATCTCTTTTTAATTCATTTAATTTCTTTAATCTTTCATTTCTAGAAAAAATCTTTTTCCACAAGGATTGATTTTTAATTTCCTGCTCTTTTTTGGCAACTTCCTGTAACATAGCATTTTGAATATTTCCTAGCTGTAATAGTAGTTTGTTGTATTCTTTTTGTAACTCATTTCTTTTTTCTATTAGTTGTTCATTCATACTATCACATCCTATTATTAGTATATAACAAAAAGACCAAAAAATTCAATCTTTTGGTTTAAAAATAAATGATAAAAAGAAGGAAATGACAATAGCAGAAATGATTCCCGAAGAAGTCAAATCAAACATCCCCATAGCAAGTCCAATAATGCCATATTCACTAGCCTTTTCTAAAGCTCCATGAATTAATAAATGGCCAAAGCTTGTAATAGGAACTAATGCTCCTCCACCTGCCCATAATACTATTTTGTCATATAAACTAAAAACATCTAGAAAAGCTCCAACTACTACAAATATTGTAGTGATATGTCCAGCAGTAAGAGTAGTATTATCTAAAATAATTTGCCCTATTAAACACACTAATCCTGCAAATAGAAACGCATTTAAATAAATCATTCTATTACCTCCAAACTAATTGCATGAGCAATTCCTGGAATTGTCATATGTTCATTTACCATGGCTGGAGAATGTAAAGCTCCTGTTGCTATTAATAATACTTTTTTCAATTCCTTTTTTTGCATTTTAGAAAATATATAAGCATACGTTACAAGTGGAGCACAAGCTGGTCCACTTCCTCCAGCATAAACAGGTTGCTTATCAATATCAAATATCATACTTGCTGTATCATCATAATTTTTTAAATCAATATGATATTCTTCTTTTAAATAATCTTTTAAAATATCCTTTCCATATCGTCCCAGATCACCACTTAAAATTAAATCATAATCTTCTGCTTTTCTTCCAGTATCTTTTAAATGTTTCATTAATACTTCTCCACAAGCTGGAGCCATAACAGCTCCCATGTTGTATACATCTTTAATTCCCAAATCAATTACTTTACCAATTGTGGCACTCTCTACTTTGATACCTTCTTTTTCATTTGTTAAATAGGCAGTTGCTGCTCCTGTCGTTGTAAATGTTGTGGTTTTAGGCTTTGGTCCACCATATTCAACGGGATATCTAAATTGTTTTTCTGCTCCACTATTGTGAGAAGAAGCAGAACAAATTACATTTTTAATCTGCTTTGCTTCTAACATATTAGAAGCTATAATCAATCCTTCTACACTAGTTGCGCAAGCATTAAATATTCCAAAATAAGGAATTTGTAACCTACTAGCAGCATAGTTAGAAGCAACAGTTTGATTTAATAAGTCACCAGAGATAAAAAGATCAATATCAGAAGATTGTTTACCTGCTTTTTTTAATAAAATAGAAACCGATTCTTCAATTAGTTTAGTTTCTGCTTGTTCCCAAGTTTTTGTTCCAAAATAGAAATCTTGATAACTTTTATCAAAATATTCTCCAAGAGGTCCTTGTTTTTCTAATTTTCCTGTAACGGTTGCCCATTTATTGATATAAACGTTTTGATAATAAAATGTCATATTGCCCCCTCAAATAATAATAATCGAACTAGTCCAAATACATAGGCACTAACAACTCCAAAAATAATTACAGAGCCTGCTAATTTAAACATATTTGCTCCTAATCCTGTTACCATTCCTTCTTTTCTATATTCTAAGGCAGCACTCATCATAGCATGGGCAAACCCAGTAATAGGAACTATTAAACCCGCTTTTGCGAAATTGACCCAACTATCAAAAAATCCAAAGCATGTTAATAAACATCCTATAAAAATAAGAGTAATAATCATAAATGTTCCGGCTTCTGTTGTTGGAATATTTAAATAATAAGCATACAATTCTACTAAAAATTGACCAATCATTCCCATTATTCCACCGATTATAAAAGCAATAATTCCATTTTTTAATCGATCTTCTTTTGGTTTATGTTTTTTTACAATTTCTTGATATTTCTTTTTTTCCATATCATCACCCATTTTTATTATGATTTTGTTTTCCTTTTTTATACAAAAAAATTCAACAAATGTTGAATTTAAGCTACTATTTTATCTTTTAAATTTGTTTTAATTTTTGTTAGAGTTCTAGATACTTGAACTTGATTAATATTGGCAATATTGGCGATTTCTTGTTGAGACATTCCTTGCTCAATGCTATACATTAAAATTTGTTTACTATTTTCATCTAATGAATTCAATGCTTCTTTTAATGATACTAATGTTTCAACATCCAATTGTTTTGAAGGAATAATATCATAAAAATTTATTTCTTTACCATCTTCACAAATAGGTTCATCAATACTTTGTAACATATTAACAGTTTTCAAAGCTTGGTTGATTTTAGAAACTGGTAGTTCTAAAAATTCAGCAATTTCTTCAGAAGTAGGTTGTCGTAAATATTTTTGGCTGAGATAATTTTTTGCTTTTTCAATTGCATTTTTTAATTTTACTAGATCACGACTTAGTTTAATTCCTTTATCTTCTCTTACTAGTTTACACATTTCTCCTAAAATAGAAGTAAATGCATAAGTTGTAAATTTTGTATTTGCATCTTCTTTATACAGTAATTTTGCTTTAATCAATCCTAAAAAACCCGCTTGAATTAAATCTTCTTTATTTTTATATCCTTCAAAATTCTTAGCAATTCCATAAACATAACTAGAGTATTCTAAAATAAATTCATTTGTCATTTTTGCCTCCTATACTTGAATTAATTTGAATGCAACAAGTTCATTTTGAATTTCTTTAATATAATTTAGTAATCTACTTTTTTTCAATCGTTTCCGTACTTCTTCATTAGATAAATCACTAATTAATACCCTTCCTTTATTTTTTTTACTTAATTCGTAAATATAATATAAAATATTGATTCCTTTCATATCTACTGTTTTTAATTCTTCTAAGTTTATTACAATATTTTTAATTTGATATTCTTTAATAATATGATTTACTTCTTTTTCTAATAATGGGCATGTTTCTTTCGTTAAATTACCAATCAAGCGTATAAATAGAATTCCTTTCCGATATTCAATAACAGTATCCAACAGTAATCACCTTCCATAGATACTGTAACACTAGTTAAAATGTTTTGATATCATTTCGACAAAACTAGATTTTATTTTAAATCGACATTTTTAACAAAAAAAAGAGATTAAATAATTAATCTCTTACGTCCTTTGATATAAAGGACATGTAATCGGTTCAAATTTGTGGAACTTAAAACCTTACAAATAAAGTATAGCAAACTTATTATATTATGTCAATAAAAATATTAAATTTGTCGAAAAAAGTTAACCCTTTTTTGTTTTTTTACTTAATTTATAAATTTCAAAATTTTCTGTATCATTACCGGAAAACTTATATAATAAGTTACAACAAAATGCAAATCCATATTCATCATCTAAATATCCTTCTGATTTAATTTTAGAAAACTCTTGATTTTCTATATCTTTTAACAGTTTATTTTTTTCTTGATTTAACCTATCAAGTTCTTTTTTTAATTGTTCTAATTCATCTAATAAACTTTCTCTATAATCATCTAAAGTAGCTGTTTCAATTTCATGTTGCCAGTTTGCCCCTACCTCGCTATCATATTCCGGACTTTCTTTAAATTCATTTAATTCTTTTTGTTCTTCCTCTAATAACCTTTCAAAAGAATCTTTCATTAATTTTTCATCTTTTAAATAAGATTTATTTTGTTCTATATTAATAATAATTTCCTGTATAGAATTTAAAATTATCTCATATTTTTTCATTATTTTTCCATATATTGAATTGTTCACTCCTAATATTTCTATTTCATTAGAAATATAATTTTTAAATTGAGGTTTTGTTGGTTTTTTATGAATAAAATATTCTACAAGCATTTTTGTAATAATTTGATAAAAAACAATAAATGGTGTCTCAGGAAATTTCTTTTCAAATGTTTCTTTTAAAAGAGGCATGATATCAACATTTGGTCCAATATTCTTCCATTTTGCCATAACTTCTTCACCAAATATATCTATCAATGATTCATAAACCATACTAAAAAAAGGATATGAATTCTTAGATTCAAGGCCCAACTCTTCTCCGTTTGATAAGCTTAATATTTCAATCTTATTTCCATCACTGTCTTTTTTCAAATCTGAATCATGATAAGAAGCTTCTCCCTCCCTTAAACAAAACGTTATCAATGTTGAAAAAGGGTAATTTCCAGTAACATGATACGTGTTTTCTGGTTGAGTCAAATGGATCATTTCATGATAAATTGTTCGTTCTACATTTTTTTCTTTTGTCACCGCAACTAAAGATTTATCCATAACAGTAACCCCTAATGAACAATCAGACAAAATAGAAGCAATATTTTCTCTTTTATTTAATTGTTTTCTCGCACTAATTCTAAATTCATTAACAGAAGAAAGACTAGAAATTAATTGTTCAAAAAATTTTCTCTTATCCTCCTTCTTAGAATAAGAATCATAAGCTTTACTTACAACATAATTAATTTTCTCCTTCACAGGATCTGAAAATGTTTTAGTTTCTAACATTTTATTCAATTGATTCAATATTATAGTTTTTTCTTGTTCCATATCTAACTCCTTAAAAATGGATTATCCTGTTTTTCATCCCCTAAATTTGTAGTATCTCCATGACCGGGATAAATTCTAATTCGATCACTATATTCTTTTATTTTTTCAAGACTTTCTTTCATTTGATTCATGTTTCCTGTCGGCATATCTGTTCGACCAATGGAATTTTGAAATAAAAAATCACCTGTAAACATAAAATTATAATCATAAAAGAAAAAGGTAACTGAATCACTTGTATGACCTGGAGTATTAATGACTTCGAATCGGAAAGGTCCAATTTCATATTTTCCTTCTGTTAAATTATTTTTTTCAAATATTTTAGGATTGTATGTTTTCTGAATTTGTTCTAAAGCTCCTATATGATCGGGATGACGATGTGTAATTAAAACGCCTAATATTTGATTATGTCCAATTTGACTTTCGATGGAATAATACTGATCTCCTGGATCAATAATTAAACAACTTCCTTGTTCGATTAATATATAACAATTTGTTTGTAAATAACCTACTTTAATTTTTCTAACTTCCATTATTTCACCCTTTCTAATATTTCTTTTACAGGTCCATAAGTCTTACGATATCCATCGATCAACCCATATTTTTGAATTGCTTCAATATGTTTTTTTGTTGGATATCCTTTATGACTAGCAAATCCATACTGTGGATATTCTTTATCTAAATCATACATCATTTGATCACGAGTTACTTTTGCTAAAACACTTGCTGCCGCAATATTGACACTCTTTATGTCCCCCTTAATAATTGAAGTTGATGGAATATCTAATTCAAGAGGCATTGCATCAATTAAAACATGCTCTAAAGGAATTTGATTTCTTACTTGATTAATTGCCTCTTTCATAGCTACTTTAGTTGCTTCATAAATATTAATTTCATCAATTACTTCAGGAGAAGAAACCCCTATTCCATAAGCTATAGCATGCTCTTTTATATAATCAAAAAAGATATTTCTTTTTTTTTCACTTAATTTTTTAGAATCAGTTAATCCTTCTAAATGAAAATCTTCAGGTAAGACGCAACAAGCTGCAACAACAGGACCTACTAATGGACCCCTTCCTACCTCATCTACTCCTCCTATTAAATGAATGTTTTTTTGATATAATTCTCTTTCATATCGAGTATTATCTAAGCCACATAAATATAAATCTAATTTTTCAATTATTTTATGATCTTTTTTTTGATTCAACTTTTTTTTAATTTCTAGGCAATAATCTAAATTCATACAACAATATTCATTTATCATAACTATTCTTTCGTTATTGTATAAATAAAAACTAATTTCAAAAGATTGATTATATTTAATAGGATTCCCAAATGGATCTAGTCTTTCGTTCCAATTTATAGAATTATAATAGTCTTCATTACAAGCTAAGGAAATAGTATCTGTTTTGTCTAACATTTCTTGTAATACTAAACTAGCATCATTAATTACTATAAATTTATCTTTTTCTAAAGAAAGAGAATTTAATTGATTTAAAATATCTTGTTGATTCATATTTATCACTTTCCTACTTTATTATGATAACACAAAATGAGACAATTTGCATATATTTAATGTAGATAGGAGTGTTTTAAATGAAAAAAGATAGAAATTGTTCTACACCATATCCCGTTTATCCAGCTTATCAAGGAATGGGACCAATACCTTATGGAATGCCTATGATTGGGCCAAATATGATGCCACCACAAATGATGCCTATGCAATCCATGACAAGTTCTACGGTATCTTCTACAAATTATGATCAACAAATTAATACTTTAAATAATCAAGTATCTTCCTTAGAAAAGCGAGTTAGTAATCTTGAAAATCTAGTTAATCAAGCAAATTCTATTTCTAATAGCTATAATAGTTCTAATTATCAAATGTTATAAACAGGGTTTCCTGTTTTTTTTGAAATTTTTGTCTAGTTATGTTTAATCGATTGCTCCAATAGTATTTTTGTCGTACCATAAAAATGGTGAGATGATGAAACGAATATCGAAATATCATTTTGATAAAACAATTTTATTTTTTATTTTTCTGTTTTTTATAATTAGTATTATAACGATTTATTGTGCTGAACAAATTTTACCAGAAAATAACTATTACTATATTAAACAATGTATTTGGTATGGCATTGGCTTTATTTTTATTTTGTTAATTATGAAATATGGTAATGACACTCTTTATAAATATGCCTGGCCGCTTTATATTTTAAGTAATATTAGTCTATTGTTATTATTATTATTCGCAAGACCAATTAATGAAGCAAAGTGTTGGTTTACAATTCAAGGAATTGGAACCGTTCAACCTAGTGAATTTACCAAAATTATTTTAATTATCATCATTAGTAAACTAATAAAAGATTATCAAGATCAATATAAAAATCCAACGGTTAAAGAAGAATTTTTATTTTTATTAAAAATTATCTTAGTGTTAATACCACCTAGTTTATTAACTTTTTTAGAGCCTGATACGGGAGTTGTTCTAATTTATTTTTTAATTACAGCAATTATGCTTTTCATTGCTGGGATTCGTTACCGTTGGTTTTTACTTGTCATCTTCTTTCTTCTTGCGGTTATCATTTTTGTTGTTGGACTATATTTTGTCAATGAAACTCTATTTGTAAAAATATTTGGCTCTAGTTTCTTTTTAAGAATTCATAGACTTTTAGATTGGTCAAACAAATCAGGATATCAATTAGAAAACAGTTTAATATCAATTGGATCGGCTGGTTTGTTTGGGCATGGTTTTAAACAAACTCCCCTTTATTTTCCGGAACCTCAGACAGACTTTATCTTTGCTGTTTTCTCTAGTTGTTTTGGCTTAATAGGATCTTTTTTGTTAATTATTTTAATTGCCTGTTTTGATATTAAATTAATTTATGTCTCAAAGAAAGCAAAAAGAAAAGAAGATCAATATGTTATTGCGGGTATTGTTGGTATGTTAATTTATCAACAAATTCAAAATATAGGAATGACTTTTGGGCTTCTTCCTATTACAGGAATTACACTACCCTTTATTAGTTATGGTGGTTCTAGTTTAATAAGTTACATGATTATGCTAGGATTAATTTTTAATACTTGTAATACAAATTTAATGATCAAAAATAAAAGCAGAAATTAATTTCTGCTAACAGCTTTCTGCTAATTCAAATTGAGAATACTCGGAGTAACTATTGACTGTTGTTTTTACATTAGTCGTAAGTGAAATTGTATCTCCAGTTTTATAATCTGTAATTGGGCTTTGTAACATTCCTGAACTTACTAATTTATCTAAAGAAACACAATAACTTTCTCCAACTGTTTTTGGATATTCTGTTTGATGGTCGCTGAAGTAAAGTTCAGCAGCATTATAGATTACTTGTTGTGTAACATCACTTATTTCTGTTCTTTTTTCAGCAATTTGATTAGAAATCATTGGAATGGATACCATTGCAATCATCGCAATAATTCCTATTACAGCAATCATTTCAATCAATGTAAATCCTTGTTGTTTCATGTTTATCACCTATTATCATTCTATAACAATTTAAATTTAAAGTCAAAAGAAAAAGAGGATTATTCCTCTGTTGAGTCATTTGAATCGTCTTCCTCTTGATCTTTTTTATCATCATTTGTTGTTTCATCTTTTGATTGATTACTAGATGGTTCTTTTTTTGTTTCAAATGTTAATTTAATTGTTACACCACTATTAACTTCTGTTCCAGCTGGAGTATCTTGACTTGCAACAACAGAAGTATCATCAGCATTTCCAACATTTAAATATAAACTTCGATTGGTAGCTAATTTTTTTGCGTTCGAATAAGTCATTCCAATAAAATTAGGAACCGTGACTTTTTTTATTTCTTCCGTTTTTGTTTCTTCCACCTTGGTTTGTATAGAATTTGTTGTTTGATTTTTACTAGTTTTAACTGTATTATCAGGCCCACTAGTACTATAGGAAACTGTAGTTCCACTATCCATTTGACCGATAATATTTTGTTCATATTCTTCATCTATATCGAAGCTAAATTCTTTTTCCATCGTTGGGGTTTCTAAACCTAAATTAATTTTCATTGCTTTTGAAACAGCAGATACACTTTCGTTATATAAGACATAGTCATATAGTTTTAATCCAAAAGCAGAATCATAAATATAAGCGTCTTTTCCACTTAAGTATAAACGTTGCATTCCAATAATATCATCAATATTTTGACTTGAAGAACTTTTTGCAATAACATCTTTTCCAATGTTATATAATGATAATATTTCACTATTTGTCATATTTGTTTGCATGCTATTACTAGCAGCATCTAAAACTTTATAAATTAAATCTAATGAATTATTTTCTTTTATTTTGTTCAAAATTGCTTTTAAAACAGTTTGTTGATTTTGACCACGTATAAAGTCATTACTTTCATAATTTGAATATTTCTTACTGCAATATTGTGGCCAAGGATGACGATTACGAGAAAATGCTAAAGCTTGTTCTCCATTTAAAGTTTGTAATCCTTTTTCTACATAAACTGTATCATTTCCAAATTTACGATCGCTATTTTGTTCACAGAAACTATAAGGAACATCTACTTGAATACCACCTAGTGTATCTACAATTTTAACTAATCCTTTAAAATTGATTTTAGCATAATAATCGATTGTGACATCAGTAAAGTTTTGAATAGTTTCTATCATACATTCTTCTCCACCATAAGAAGCCGCATGTGTAATTTTATTTCTTCTTTGATTTTTAAGGCAAGCAAGTGGCACATAACTATCTCTTGGAATACTTAAAATAGTAACATTTAAAGTATTTGGATTAAATGTAATCAACATTAATGAATCACCATTTGGAGTACTACCATTAATGTCTTCATTTTCAGAGTCAACTCCCATTAAAAGAATTGTAAATGGTTTTGTTAAACTTGTTGATTTATTTTCTTTTTTATTTTTTACTTTTTTCTCTTTCGTATAAATGATTTTAGTATTTTCATCTAATTTTGAAAAGTCTGCTCCGTCGTAGTTAGAAAACATAATTACATAATTTGTAGGTAAAAAAGCATAATCTATTTCTTCTTCATACAAAGCTTTAATAAGATCAACATAACCATCATAAGTTTGTGTTTTTACAGATAATTTTACATCTTCTATAATTTGTTTTGGGATTTGATAACCTACAATATTATCTTCATCACTTACGATTCCGACTTTTCCTGTTACTTTCTTTATATCGTTTGTTTGATTGTTACTTAAGGTAATTAAGCTACTAGAATAAGTGGTTCCTTCTGAGGTGAATTTATCAACCACATTGTAAGTTTTCACGATATAATAACTAAAAGCAGATAAACCTAATATATAAATTAAGATAATTGGAATATATAAAATATATTTTTTGTTTTTCTCTTTTTTGGAGCGGATAAGTCCTAGTACTAAAATGATTGTTAAAACAATTATAATTAATGCTAAAATAATACGCATTTTGGTTTCAATACCTGTTAATAGTGAAATAGAGTGTAAAAATACACCACTAATCACAACACATAAAATTGATAATATAAATACTGCGATTGCAAGTTTGGATATTTTTCTTCTTTTTTTAGACGATGTCATATAATCCTCCTTTGACATATTTCATTATACCTTTTTTTAATCTATTAAACAACTCCTGAAAAAATTTTTAGAATTTTGTTTACATTATAACCTATGCTATAATATTTTTAGTTAGGATGATAAAGATGAAAGAAAAAATCAATCAATTTTTAAATCGTTATATGGGTACAATCATTTTAATATTCCTTTTTTTACAACCATTTTTGGATGTATTTGCTGGAATTAATCAACATATTTTACATTGGAATATAGAAATTAATATTATTTTTCGTATTTTATTTTTATTGTTTGCTATTGTTTATTTATTATTTTTTAATCAGACTAAATATAAAAAGATTAGTTATATTTATTTATTTTGTACTCTAATTTATTTTATTTGTTATCTATTAACAATATTTTTTGTGAAAGATTCCAGTGTTTTATTTTTCGAAGGAAAAAATTTTATTTTAACTTTTTACTTTCCTATCTGTTTATTATTTTTTTGGAATGTTTTAAATCAATATTCTATTCAATTTAATTTAAAATATTTAATTATTATTTTATTCATTTTTATTTTATTTATTATGATTCCTAATTTATTTCATTTATCGTTTGATAGTTATACACAGGGAAAAGTAGGAAATTCTGGATGGTTTAATTCAGCAAATTCTGTAAGTTCTATTATTAGTATTCTATTGCCTTTTTTTATTATTGACTTAAAAAATAAAAAAAATTTGTTATCTATATTGCTTTTTATTCCTCTTCTTTATTCCCTATTTAGCATGGGAACAAAGGTACCTATTTTAAGTTTATTAATTATTTTTGTAATTAATTTTATTTATTTTGTTTATAATTGGATTAAAAAAAAGGAGTTTAAAAAATTATTGTTATCCACTATTGTATCTATTGTTATTATTGTCAGTATGATATTTATCATACCAAAAACTTCTTTCTATAAAAATATTAAAATTCATGCTGAATTTTTAGGAATTCATTCTGTAGTTGAAATAATTACTAATCCACATTATATTGATCGATTTATTTTCAGTGATCGTTTAACTTTTTTATCTCATACTAAAGATGCTTATATTCAATCAAATTTTAGTGAGAAAATAGTTGGGATTGGTTATATTGAACATTATTCAACAGATCGAGTAAGTACTAAAATGATAGAGATAGATTATTTTGATATTTTATTCCGTCATGGTATTATTGGATTTATTTTATATTTCTTACCTATTTTTATAATTACTTATTGTTCATTTAAAAATATTAAGAATGATTTTTATCATATTAATATTTTAACTTCTATTATTTTAATTTATATTTTAGCTTTATTTTCAGGCCATATTTTTAATGTACCATCTACTAGTATTTTTGCTGCATTTATTTTAGTTTTTTATGGATTTAAGAATAATCAAATAACAGATTAATATAATTATTTTAGAAAGGTTATTGTCATATTCAATTTTTTCTGATATAATTTATTTATCGTTGGTTTGATGGGTCTATAGCCAAGTGGTAAGGCGTGGGACTGCAACTCCCTGATCGTTGGTTCAAATCCGACTAGGCCCTCCATTAAATGCAGGTGTAGTACAACGGTTAGTATATGGCCTTGCCAAGGCTAAGATGCCGGTTCGATTCCGGTCACTTGCTCCAGTGACGTTTCTGTTCGAACTTTTCGAACATTTATGATAGATATCATCTCATATTGAGATGATTTTTTGTTTATTAAAAAGTCATCCTTAAAAGAAAGTAGATAAACAAGAAGATAAAATAGATGATTTAAAAGAAAAAAATTCTAAACTGCAAAGCACTATTAACTTCTTTGAGAACCTGTTTGATAGATTAGTTAAATTTATTAAGAATAAGATGTTTGGTAAAGAAAAAGACCGTGAAGACTATTGGAACTTTTCAAAAGACTTATATACTCACAATATATTTAGCGATAAAACTATTGGATCAATTCAAGATGATTATATTTGGAATAAAGAAAATTATAAAAATAAAGACAAAGAAAAAGATGATTACGAGATTGAAATGTAATCACCTTTTTTCTAATTCGGTTTGAATTTTCATAGATGTATAAGACCACATAATTAAGAAAATGATAAATATATATAGAATTATATTATTATTTGTAAATGCCATTAAAATGAATAATAAACTACCTACAATCCTTCCTAATACTAAAGCTGTTTCAATATGTAAAAAGTATTCAACCTTATATTCATTTTTAATTTTTTCATCATTAGCAATGTTAGGTATGTTTTTACCATTAACTAAATTAATAATTCCTTTGGAAATTCTTTGGAAGAAATTAAATACAATTATTGATACAGCATTGCAATCTAAAATCATCCAAATTAAAGTTATTACTGTTAATAATGTTGAATATATAATCCAATTATTATAGTTTTTTGATTTAATTGTTTTTACAAATAACATTCCTAATATTGCAGATATAATACTAAATATTGAAGTAAATATTCCTAAACTAAAACTATCAGAAAACACTCTAATAATAAATAGTGATATTATCATAGTTAGAGCACCTTCAGAATATACTAATCCTTCACAAAATTTCATTTTAAATATCAAGCCTAGTCTTTTATCAACATTACATTTTTCTCTAAACTTCTTAAAATCCACCTTTTTATATTTAGGAATATTAACATCATCAAACAAATAAGATAATATAATTTGAATAACAATTAATATTATAAAGATAATTAATGAATTGACAAATCCACTTTTTAAAACTATATAACCAAATACGACAGGTAATAATATTGATAGTATGCTATTAACAGCATGAGTGCTTCCAACAAATTTTTGTCTTAAATCATTTGTTATTCCATCGCTTTCTATCATATTATAAACTGAATAATAAAATCCTTCTTCAAGTCCATATAAAAAGCCAACAAAATAAATATAATCTACAACTTTTTCTTTTAATATAATTAATGTAAAAAAATAAATAAAGTTTAATATTATACCAATTCTAAGCAGATTGATTCTTTGCTTACTTTTACAAATATTTCTTACTAAAAATATTACTAGCCATATAGTTATTACTGATACTAATTTATAAATACCCATTGGTAATATATTACTATCAGATAATTGAAAAAAATACAATACCAAAAAAGTATCTAGAAAAGTTGATAAAATACTTTTAAATATTTTTAAACCATATAAAATATTATAATTATTTCTTTTAATCATTTAAATACTCCTCTAAAAAATCTATTACACCTAATTCTTCATTAGTCTTTTTTGTTATATAATTGGCTTTGCTTTTAACTTCATCTAATGCATTAGCTAAAGCAACACCAATTCCACACTTTTCTATCATTTCTATATCATTTAATCCATCGCCAAACGCCATTATTTCACCATTTGAGATATTTAAATAATTTGCTAACTCATTTATAGAATTATATTTACTTGCTCCTTTTGGTAATATTTCTAACCATTTATCATCAGCAAAAGAATCCTGCATAATAATACAATCTAAATCCTTAAAATTTTTATTTATATAATCATATATTTCAATCACATATTTATCATCTTTAAAACTCATTCCTATATGATCTATTTTATCTATTTCATTTAATAATTCTTGTTTGTTTTTATATGTCTTTACAACCTTATTATTTTCTTCTAAAAACAGTGAAAATTTTTTATATATACCATCGCTACAAATATCGATATATCTAAAATTATCATTATATAAATTTAATAAATCAGAAGCTATATTACTTGGAATATATTTATTATAGATATATTTTTTACTGTCTAAATCATATATTTTAGCCCCAGTATCTGAAATAATATAATTAACACAGTTAGCATTATTTAATCTATAACAAGCAGATGTTACAGTTCTGCCAGTTGCAATTACAATTATATAACCTTCTTTTTTTAATTTATTTAAATAATTTATATTTTCAGATGGCATATTTCTATCGTTGTTAAGTAATGTTCCATCCATATCAAAAACCAGCATTTTCATTTTACCACCTAATATATATTTTATCATTTTTTAATTATTATTAAAAGAAATTTATTAGAAAATATTGAATTATACTCGTTTTATGGTATATTATTAGTAGTGAGTGATATTTATCATGTCATAGCAAAAAAGTTGTAGATATCTACGACATTTGCTCCAGATTGATAGGAAACTCGGAAATTAACTTCTGAGAGTAATAAATGCTAACTAGAAATAGTTAGTTTTTTTGTTATGTAAAGGAGCATTTTTATGTTAAATATAGAAACAAAAGAATTAAAAATAAGTGATAAATTAAAAAGAAAATTTGATATTGGATGGAAGATTTACAATACTACTCCAATTATAAATAATGGTTGTGTTAAAAATATAACAGGTACAAATATTGCTTATGTTATGTCACATATCATTGTCATTAAGAATAATAAATACCTAATATTTGATGAATGTGATGATACTTATGTAAATACTTTTAAAATCAAAATATCATTTAAAGATTTAGAAGGTAAAAGCCACAAAAAAATTACAAACATCTACAATAAAGAAAATATTTTAGGTAAAACTTGGAGAGATTTAATAAGAATAATACCTATAAAAGATAATGATAAATTTAAAAGTAACAAATTAAAACTCGGAATAGTTTCTATCAATTTATCAAATATAAGAAAGCCAGATGGAACACAGCTATATAAAAATATTTTTAAAACAAGTAAAGTACCAACTTAATATTTGCTTTTTAATATAAATATTTATACTAATTTAAATTATTATTTATATTCTTGTTAATTAATTCTTTATATTATATTATGTGTGACAAAATCATCACCCCTAGATGGGCATTTTCATCACACCCTGATGGACAAAATCATCCCCCGTGATATTTGTTTTTATTCTTTCTTTTAAAATAAAAAGACTAGTTATATTTCAAACCAATCTCACTAATAAATTGTAATTTATAATCATTTCAATACTTCATTTAATTCTTTTAGTGATAGTCCTCTAATCAAAATATTATTATCCTTTTCATCAATAACAAACTTCATTAGTTTATTTATTGCCTTATAATAATCTATATCCCATAAAACTCCATTATTAGTTGTACTTATAAGCATTAATTTCCATCCATCAACTTCTGTATCATCAATTTTATATAATGATTTGGGATTCTTCGAAAGTGAAGTTAAGGTATTTTCTGTTAGTGTAAATGCACCAAATGACTTACCAGCTTTACCTTTATAAAAATTTGGGTTTCCCATATAAGCATTTTTCCAATCATCATTTTTTTTCTTAAATTTATCAAATAATCCCATAATTGCATCTCACTTTCAAATTACTATTTATCTTTCTCTATATTATTTTTAGACATTGTTATTAATTCATATTCATCTTACAGCATCTCATTAGATATTTTTTCTACTTTTTTGCCATGGTGTCCGCCTTTGGAAAATACTCTATAACGACAATTTTGTACAATTTTTCTACATCTCCTAATACATAATAAACTAATAAATTACTATTTATAAAGACAAGTAGTAATTATAACTTCAAATGCATAATTACAATTTTATGTATTCTAATCTTTAAACCATTTTACTAAAAATGGCTTAATTAATTCGTAAATAAATATTGCCATAAAGTTTATTAAGAATACTATTAATATCAAACTAATATCTATTGATGTTATACTTATTAATTTACCAATAGGTGTAACAAACACTATGAGTTCAATTAAAAGTATCAATAGTAATCCGTAGTTCATTGCTTTATTAGAAAATAATCCCTGTTTAACAACTGACTCTTTCAAGTTTCTACAAGATATAGAATAAACTATCTCCTGTACTACCATTGAAAGGAGTGCTAAAGACATAGCTGTTTCTTGCCCATACATTTTTAAACTAATAAAGTAAGTGAGAACTACAAATATAGTTTCAATGATAGCTGAAGATGCAATACATGATTTTATAAATGGTGTAAATAATGGTTTATTAATGCCTCTTGGTTTTTTATTCATTATGCTATCTTCACTCTTTTCAAAAGATAAACATATACTAGGAATAGAATCAGTTACCAAATCAATAAATAAAATATAAATTGGTAATAAAATTGTTGTTTTAGTAAGTAGTCCTATAATAATAGTAAATATTTCAGCAAAATTACTTGATAATGAAAATACAATATTATTTCTAATGTTATTATATATTCTTCTTCCTTCTTCAACTGCTACAACTATTGTTGAAAAAGAATCGTCCATCAAGACTATGTCTGATGCAGACTTTGTAACATCAGTACCAGTAATACCCATTCCAATACCAACATGAGCATCTTTAATAGCTGGAGCATCATTTACTCCATCTCCAGTCATTGCTACAATTTTTCCGCTATTTTGAAGTGCAAAAACAATTCTTTCTTTATGAACAGGATTTACTCTTGCATACACAGAATACCTTTTAACGATATTTTTTAGTTCTTCATCATTATATTTATCAAGTTCACTCCCAAGTATTGCTTCATTATCATTATCTATAATTCCAACATTTTTTGCAATAGCAGTTGCAGTATCTATAGAATCTCCTGTAATCATTATTGGTCTAATGCCAGCATTTTTACATAAAATGACACTTTTTTTAACACTTTCTCTTGGTGGATCTATTATTCCTAAAATACCAGCAAAAGATAAATCATTTTCCTCTTTTTCTAATTCTTTAATATCTTTTGGTATATAATCTAACTTTTTATAAGCAAACCCTAAAATTCTTAAAGCATTTTTAGAAAAATTCTTAACTTTATCTAAAATTTGTTGTTTTTCAATCTTAGATAGATTTACTTTTTCAATTAAAGAATCCATACTACCTTTGCATAATATATATACATCATTATCAATTTTATTTAAAGTAGTAAACATCTTTCTATCACTATCAAAAGGTATATCTAATATTCTCTCGCATTTTTTTCTCAATTTAAGAGAATCGATTTTTTTATTATATAGATATTCATATAAACAAGTTTCTGTAGGATCACCTACATATTTATCTTCATAAATAAGGCCATCATTGCAAAGAGCACATATATAATTAAGCATATTCTCATCTATTACATATTCTTCTTTAACAGTCATTTTATTTTGCGTTATAGTACCTGTCTTATCAGAACAAATAATATCTATTGCTCCAAGTGTTTCTACAGCTTGCATTTGTTTTACTACTGTTTTCTTCTTTGCTAAATTAGATATTCCAACGGATAATGTTATTGTAATTACAGTTGGCAATCCCTCTGGAATAGCAGCCACTGCGAGTGATGAGCATAGCATTATAATTTCAAGTATTGTGTATTTATTAATTAAAGCTAAAATAAATATAAAAATTAAAATAATAAATACTATAAATGTAATTTTTTTAGAAAGTTCTTTTATTTTTAATTGTAATGGTGTTTCTATTCTATCAATTTCATTTAGTGATAATGCAATCTTACCTATCTCAGTATTTTTTCCTGTACTTACAACTATACCAGTACTTTTCCCATTAGTAATGCTTGTTCCTAAAAATAACATATTTTTTTGTTCTTGAAGAATTAAGTTATTTTTTAAAACATCTGAACTTTTTTGAACTGGAACACTTTCTCCAGTTAGCGCTGATTCATCTACTTTTAAACTTTCACATGAAAGTATTCTAATATCAGCAGGAATAGTTTCTCCGGATTCTAAATATATTATATCTCCTGGAACTAATTCTTTAGTGTTTATTACTATTATTTTATCATCTCTTTTAACTTTACAAGTGCTGGTTTCATATTTTTTTAAATCTCTTAATACTAAAGCAGCTTTTTCTTCTTGTATAAATCCAACAATAGCATTTATAAAAACTACAAAAAGTATGACAATAGTATCAGTATACTCGTGAGAATAAAAATATCCATAAAAATATAAAAGTAGTGCAACTACTAATAATATGATGATCATGGTATCGTTAAATTGTTTTAAAAATCTTAAAATCCAACCCTTTTTCTTTTTATTTAGAATAATATTTTGTCCATAATCTTTTAATCTTTTCTCAATTTCTTTACTATCTAATCCATCAATATTACTATTTAAAATTTTAAATATTTCCTCTTCATTTTTAGAATACATTATATTGCCCCTTTTTACCTACATTTCTGAATCTCGAATGCATTTTCTGTATCATATAATCTTTATTTTGCATCTTAATTCTTATTTTTTGTTTATATTTTCTTATATTTAAAAATATACATTTTATGTTATCTTCATCTTCAAAAGAATTTGTATATTAAATCTTTACTGTTTTTCAGGTCCTTGTTGGTCAGAAAACCAGTTTTACAATTTTAGCATGTCATTTTTTTATTTCTTCATTCATAATGATACCTCTGTTTCAACAAATTACTATTTATCTGTCACTTCAATATATAATTATACCATTATTTTGGTAAATTTTATTACTAAATTAAAACATCCAAGATTCATCCAACATTTCTAGTATATATCCAACATTTGGAAGTAAAATAGAACCTTGCAAGTCCTTTAATTAAAAGGGATAAATCGAAAGTGTGGTAGAGTTCTTCCATATTTTAACTCAATTTTGCAAGTGCAAAATAAGAAATGATAGCACTATAAAGTCTTTATTTATAAGACATTAAGTATAATGGTGCTATCAATTCCCTTATCCTGCTTAATAATTATTTTAGTATTTGCCAATATCCTGCTTTGTCAGAACCAATTCTTTCAATTATTAAATTATCTATTAATATTTTAAAATTCCTTTTAATGGTTCTTACATTAACATTAGTTATATTAGCTATTTCATTTTGTGTAATTCTATTATTATTTGCTATTAGTTCTATAATTTTATTTTGAATATCATTACAAACAAAATTACTATTTTTTATCAATTTATCTAACGATGAATTAATTGTCTGTAAAATAAACTTTATAAATACATTTGCATTTCCATTATTATGACATTCTGCTATAGCTAAGTAGTAGTTTTCTTGATTTAAATATATTTCCTCTTCTAGCGATATAAATTCAAAATTTTTATCATAATTTATTAGCATTAATGTTACCCAAAATCTAGCACATCTTCCATTTCCATCTGAAAAAGGATGAATAAAAACAAAGTAATAATGAAAAATTGCGGATAAAATAATAATATTCAAATCACTACTACTTATATATTCAAATAAACTTTTCATTAAGGATGGAACTAAAATGGATTCAGGAGCCATATATATTATTTCATCTTTTCTTTTTACTCCTTCACCATGATTTCTATAATTACCATTATCTTCATCAAAGTATTTCATCATTAACTCATGTAGCTTTAATAAATCATTTTCACTTTTATAATTATATTCATTTATATGATTATATGCTTCAATTGCATTTTTTACTTCTTGTACTTCATCTTTTTTACCTAATATTAGTTTATTTTCTGATATAATTTCTACATCAAATAAAGATAATGAATTAGCTTCAATTGCAAGTGAAGAATGAATTGACCTTATTTTAGATTTTGAAATCATATATTTTCTTTTTTGCTTATCATTAACATTTATTTTTTTTAGTTTAACATTTATATCATTTAATATATTATTCATTTTATTGTCAATAAAAAACACTGGTTTTATTTCATCAAATAATTTCACCTATATCACTCCTCGTACTAATAAAAATATACCACAAATGTCACTGTAAATGTCACTGTATTTATATTTTTTGTACTATATTCGTATTTTCATGGTATACTTATATCAGTTAGTAGTTTATTACTACCTATTATATAGAAAAATAAAGGTTGTCCGACTTCAACCTTTATGGCTCCATTGACGAATCTGTTCGAACTATTTAGTTTGAACTTGATATATAGAATCAATCGAAAGATTGATTTTTTTATGTTTTACAAAGAAATCATCCTAAAGAAAGGATAGGAGTTATGATTAATGTTACGACCAAGAAAATTTACATTTCTGGAAAAATAAAACTAAATTTGAAATAAAGATATTGATAAAACAAGAGGAACATACAATAAAATTATAAAAGGTTATCAAATTGATAACCTCTACTTAGAAAGACATATGACAGGTCTTACACCAAAAACGGATCCCGCATATACCGGCATTAATAATACATTGTCATATAATTGAATTTCACTATATGAACCCACATGATCATCATATTCTTGTTTTGTCATATTAGTTGAATAAACTATCCAAGATAAATATGAATCTTTTAAATATGTTGATGTTAGATAACCACTATATTTATAATTAGAATCAACATTTTGAGTATTTTCTCATAAGAAACTACAATTATCTTTAGTTTTGAGCTCATAATTTTTATTTACCATTTCGTCAAAATTAGAGATTTCACATGCTGTTGCGATTTCGTTAGCCATAGGCAATCTCGCTGCAAATTGACTATAATCATACCCACTATTATCTTTCGGACTTTCTAAATTAGACCAAGTCTCTATTGTTGGTAATGATTTTATTGCTTTAACAGGTCCATTTGCAGAATTATTAGTTTCATCCCAATCAATACTACCATCAGTAGTTAATTCAAAATAAGTGGATGTTATATAATCTTCATTCATAATCAAATCAACTTTATCAGAATTTGTTGCATCATTCAAAACATAAAATTTATATAATTTTCCATCACCTAAATTATTACAAATATATTTGGTTCCTTTTAAATATGGTGTACTACTATTTGTTGAACAAATGACATCATTGTCATTTGCATTTTTATATAAATTTCCAGATTTATGTGATTTTATTTGTGACTCTATATTACCTAGATTTGACGTTGGTGAGTCAGTGCGAGAGTTAATAAATTTGTCATGAATTATAAATCCCACTAACAAAATAATAACTGCTATAAGTATTATAATAATTATAGTAGTTTCCTTAGATTTCTTGCTTTCTATCTTCATTTATCTTTTCTCTATTCAAACTAATTATACTATTCTTTGTTAAAGATATATGCAAAAATCTATTATTATTGTAATATTTTCATGTACTTTTTCATAATATATCCGTGTGTTAGTCACGAGTCAATCATTTTTATAATTTTTACAAAAAAATATCTACAATATTATAAAAATTTTCTACCTCTCCTTTTAAATATCATTGTTCAAATCATAATATCCTCATATATTATGTTAAAGGATAAGTGATTTTATGAATAAAATAAATAGTAAAACAGTTACAGTATCAACTAGTGAAGAATTAAAAGAAGCTCTAGAAAATAACAATGGTTATGAATATATTTATTTAGAAAATGATATTACTTTAAAAAGTGGAATTGCAGTAAATTCTAATAAAAAAAAGATAACAATCAATGGAACTTATCAAAATATTTTACACACTTTAACAGGTATGATTAGTTCAGAGGCTACCGATACTATTGTTACTACTGCTCTTACAAAAGAAGTCTGTGTTAAAAATATAAAAATAATAAATACAAATGTATATGGTGTTATTTGTGTACCAGAAAATGATAGTTATGAGGAAATAGTAACTATTTATGATAATATTACATTTAATGGAACCCAATTATCATTTAATCCATATGGAACTGTTAAAATTAGTGACTCTAATATTACAATTGAAAACACTAATGAAATAGAGTCACAAGAAGTATGTGAAGCAGAGCGAATTATAATAGGTGGAAAAACGAATATATTAAGTAATTCTATTAATCCTCCTCTATTCACTTTTAGAAGTGACTCTGCTAATCCTTCCGTTATTTTTCTATGTAAAAGCGATGTTATTATATCAACAGATACAAGAGAATTTATGAATGGAACAAATAAATTAAATTTTACAATTCTTCACGATACAAAAGTACATTTAACAACAGGAAATGGATTTAGTTCTACAACAGTTCATGGAGCTAACAATGTTTTAATTGATGAAAGAGCATCTTTCATATTTATTGAAAAAAATCATCAAAGAGTTCCAATGTGGGCAATCTTTGGTTCTTTAACTATGAAAGAAGATTCTGAATTACAAATCATAAATTCATACGCTAATACACCTAGTGATAACTATAATATTCATTTCAAAGGTAGTGACTGTAAAATTATTTTAGATAATCCTAAAAAATTTACAATATATACTAAAAATGCCAATGTTATATACACAAATAACCCTCTTACTTTTAATATAAAGTGTTCCAGAATTAATATGTGGCAAAACTCTACAGAAATTTCATCAGCAGGGGATATTAATAATTTACCTGATTATTCTTGGTATAAAGAAAATAGCTTAATCCAAATTGAAGGAATTATTACACCAACAATGACAACAATTACACATCATAACATTACTACTGAAGAATTAAAAAATTTACCTGATGTTGATAATTTAACATTTCAAAATAGAAAACAATTTTCAATAGGAAATGTTTTTATGAATGTTCATCCAATTAATTCAACAAAAAATACCATTAGTGGACACGCTGATAGTTTTGCAGATGTATTAATCAAATATAATAGTAATACAGAAATTGTAAATGCAGATGATAATGGATTCTTTGAATATAATCTACCAAGTTCTATAGTGGACAACACGACTGTAGAATTAACAGCCAATGTATCTAGTAGTTTTCTTTATGGAACAAGAAAAATTACAACTCCATTTACAGGAGAACTAACTCTGCTAGATGTGAACAACTCTATATCATTTTCACCCACTCCCATCAATAATACGCAAATATTTCCGAAAACTAGTGATTTAAAAACAAGAATCGTAGATAGTAGACTAAAAAGCTCTGATTGGAAATTATATGCTTATATAAATCAACCACTTACTTCTTCTAATGGATTTGTATTAAAAAATGCTTTAGTATTTAAAAAATTTGATGATGAAGTTGTGACTTTAACAAAAAATCCAATAGTAATATTTACAGGAAATAATAATGAGGGAAATATCAATTATGAAGAACTTAATTGGTCAACAGAAAAAGGTCCATTATTAGACCTTACAAATGATGCTTTAGAAGCAAATGAAGAATATTTTTCTACCATTTATTTTAGTATAGAAGAATAATTATACAATAAGGTTAATCACAATGATTAATCTTTCTTTTTAATATATATTATCATTACATAAATATTCTTTTTTTTAAGCATTTTTTCTTTTAAAACATACAATAAAAATAAGGAGGGAGTTATGGAAACTGAATTAACAAATACGACTACTGCAGTCGGTAATTATAATAGTATTCGAACGGCAATTACTTCTACTGCTTCTGTTGTAACAATGGTTGATGGTTTGACAATCACAAAAACTGCAGATAAACCAGTATGGGCAGATGGAAATTTAACCTATACAATTGTTATTGAAAATGAAGCTGAAAAGGTTTATGAAAAACCTGTTATTACAGATATTTTAAATGGAACATTAGTAAAATTTGTAACAGGTAGCGTTACAATTGATGGTGCCACTGCCACTACAGCAGAATATATTTATCAAGAGGGTACACACACATTGACCGTAAATTTAGAAGATATACAACCATCATCTATTAAAACAGTTACTTTCAAAGTTTCAAAAGTTTAAAAAAATCACTTATCATAAGTGATTTTTTAAATAATCTGATTTATCCAATTATCAATTTCTTTTACATTTGTTTTTAGTTCATCACTATAGCTTTCAAATACTATATTCATTTCTTTCTAAAACTTAGAATTTGGACAAATCTTTTTTATTTCTTGGAATGTGGTTCCTAACCACCCACAATTACAAGCAAAAGGAATTATCGTTTTACCAGATAGATCATTTTTAGATAAGAATGACCTAATAGCAGGAACTGGACGATACCACCAAACTGGTGTTCCTAAAATAATAGTATCATAATTATTTAAGTCAACATTGATTTGTTCTAGTTCAGGTAAATAACTACCACTTTCACTATTATGTTCATCATTGACAACTTCATCATAATCTTTAGAATAAGGGACTTTTGTTTTAATTTCCAATATATCACAGTTAAATTTCTGTTCAATTTTTTTAGCAATATTTCTCGTATTATTAGTATAAGAAAAATAAATAATAATTGGTTTCATTAACATTCTCCATCAATATTAATAATTTCGTATTCACGATTTCCTATTCCTAGTTCGTAAGCTCTTTCTACTGTATGAATTGCATGTTTTTCTTTCATTCTGTTAATTAAAGATTCTTTACCAGGATCATTAGAATTAATTATGGTATCATAACAACATTGATCAAGTGCAACTGGATCAATACTTGCAAATATTCCAATGTCTTTCATTTCTGGTTCAGCAGGATTGGAATCACAATCACAATCAATTGAAATCTTATTAGCCACATTAATATAAACCATATTTTCTGGTTTGAAATATTCAACAACAGCTTTGTCTGCTTCTGCCATACTTTCTAAAAAACCATCTTGATCTTCTATTAAATTCCACATTTCTTTGGTATCTTTTGTTCTTCCTACTGAATGAATCCAAGCTTTTCCATTACTTGATGCTACTCAAATACTCATGTTTTTTAAGGATCCACCAAATCCACCCATAGCATGTCCTTTAAAATGAGATAGCATCAACAGTTTTGAATATGGCTTCCTACGATATTTTTGTTTTGTAAATGCTCTCCACCATGAACAGGAATTTCTATTTCTCCTTCTTCATCCATAATGTCACATGGAGCAATTTCTGTAAAGCCATGTGCCTTTAATAGTTTCCCAGTGATCACTTGAATTCATTCTTTTTCCTGGATATGCTGTATTACATTCTACAATTGTTCCATTTAATTTTTGAACTAATGCTTTAATTAAATTTGGATCTAGGTAGTTATGTTCTCTCATTTCTCCTGTTGATATTTTAATGGCTACTTTCCCTTTTAAATTTTGATTTAGAGCTTCATATATTTTAATAAGTCCTTCTTCACTGATATCTTTTGTAAAATAAACCTTTGATTTTTCCATATGTTTCGTTCCTTTCAATTTAAATTCATATATTCTTCATCTGTTACCTGTTCACACCATTCATTCGAAGTATTTTCACCTGGTACTTCTACTGTAATATGACTAAACCAACTCTTTGAATGTTATGAAGACACTTTTTTTAATTTTCTTTATATTTTTATGTGAGATTTTATAATAACTATTTTAGTTTAACTTTAATTTCTTTATGCTTATTTATTTTCTATTTTTTCTTGTTCATTAATATATTGGTAGTTTAATTTATTTTGATTAGTAACAACTGATTCTCCAAGTAGATTTTCAATTTCATCTCTTGTATTTTTGGCAACTTGTCCACCTGCATGAGCAATTTTTAAATTTTCTTTTAGTCCTTTAGGTTTAGTTTTCTTTGCTAATCTTTTTGTTACTTCTTCGCTTATATCAGTTAGAGACACTTCTATATTATCCATATTGTCTCGTAAAGACTCTTTTCTAAGGCCTTTATACTCTTTATATTCTTTAGCAGTCATACCAGACCAAGTTTTATAGATTTCATTAGTTAATAGTGCAAATTCTTTACCTTCTATAATTCCATTTTCCTTCCAAATGTCAGTAAGTTCTTTTCTATCTTGAATACTTTGCATTCTTTTAGAAATCCATTTTTCATCATAACCTTTGGCTCTATATAAATCCATAGATCTTTGTGATGCAATTGATGGATCAAATATTTCATCAATTCTTTCTTTACCTAATTTTGCCAACCAACCTTTTATGGGTTCTGCATTTTTATTTGGAATTGATTCTATTAATCTAAACATATTTTCAATATCAACTACATCAGTTTTATAATATTTACCATCTGCTGCTTTTAATTTCAGTTGGTCACAATTTGTGACCGACTCATTTCCTTCATCTTTTAATCTACCTTTTAAAACATTCCAATAATGTCTTGGATTTTTACTATCAGTAAGTGCTTTAACAATATCAACAACGCTAATATAATATTTTTCATTTTCCTTATCCCAAACTGTTCTAATTGTTTCATTATTAAACATTTTATTAATTAAATGCATTTTATCTTGATTCATTAATTATCACGACCTTTCTTTTTTTATTTAATTAAGTACAAGTAGAGAATTATTCAAAGTTCCACTTTATTTGAATATCTCTACTTTTTGTTTCTTTAATTTCTTTTCCAATATATATTTTATCAATGAACTCATCTACAATAACTTTATTCAATTTCTCTAATTTCTGGTATTTATTAAATATTTCTTTATGATTTTTTAAAGATTCTTCCTTCATTTTATAATAAGCAATTTCATTACCAATAGATTTAATTTGCTCTTTATATTTGTCTTCATCATTATTGTAATTATTAATTAAATCTTTAAATTGCTCTGCTGTAATAATTCCATTAACTTTATCTTCATATAAAGATTTCAAATAATTTCTAGTTTTAGATATTTTATTTGTAATTTCATCTTTTTGTTTCTCTAATGATTTTATTTTTGCAGTAAATTTATTGTTATTTTTTTTTGAATCAATTTTTTCTAATTCTATTTCATCATAAAACTTCCTAATCTTCTTATTAATAGAATCTAATACAAGATTTTCAAGTTCATCATATCTAATAGATGATTTGTTTTCACAGTCATCATATCCATCACGATTATTTGAACATACTAAATATTCATGCTTAGTAGAATTCTTTTTTCTCATATTATGATTACATTCTAAGCAAGAAACTTTGCCAGAAAAAACATGAACTTTTCCAGTTTTATTACTAGGCTTAGTTCTTTCATTCATTGCTATTTGTACTTTATTAAATGTTTCTTTATCAATAATAGCATCATGAGTATTTTCTATTCTTACCCATTCACTTTCATCTTTATTTATAATTTTAGAATTTTTGTAACTAACAGTTGTTCTTTTACCTTGTATTAAATTTCCTATATAAACTTCATTTTTTAGAACAGTCTTAATAGCATTTGTGCTCCATTTTATTTCTTCACGTGGTCTATTACTAACTATATTTAATTTAATACCTTTTTGGTATTTATAAAGAGAAGGACATGGGATTTTTTTGTTATTTAAATATTTTGCAATATTAGTATATCCCATTCCAGATAGATATAGATTAAATATTTCTTTAACAATTTCTGCTGCAACTGGATCTACTATTAGTTTATTATTATCGTTAGGGTCTACTTCATATCCAATTGATGGAAAAGGGGAGATAAACTCTCCTTGTTTCATTTTAGAATAAAAAGCGCTCCTTATATTATTTGAAACATCTTCTAAATACCATTCATTAACTAAACCATTAATTTGTCTTGATTTCTTATTTCCTAAAACTTGAGTATCAGCATTATCTGATAAACCGATAAATCTTATATTCCATTCTTTAAACTTATTATTGATATATCTTTCAACAATTTCCATATCTCTTGAAAATCTAGATTGACTTTTACATAATACAATATCGAGTTTACCATTTTCACAATCTCTAATTAATCTTTCAAATTCAGGTCTATAAGTTCCAGCACCAGATAAATCTTCATCGCAATATTCATCTATTAATACAAATTCAGGGTACTTAGATATATAATCTATAAGCATATTTCTTTGATTTTTTATTGATTCACTATCATCAGTTTTATTTATTTTATCTTTATCTTCATTTGATAATCTTAAATAAATACCAACTCTTAATAATTTTTTATCTCTAACACTCTCCATTTCATTCATAACTATTACCTCCAAACTCTAGGTAATAATTAAGTTTAAAGTTAAACTTATAACCAATACCATTATAGCATTTATTCAGAATAATTAACATTAAACTCCATAATCTCAATTATATTATATATTTTTTTATTTACTAATTCCTTTAACTTGGTATCAGTTAAATTATCATCTACAATATCAATTATATTGTAATTCATTTTGTTCTCCTTTCAATTTTTAAGTTTTAGAGAATAAAAGACTTTTGTAATAATTTTTTTTGCGATTTTTTCTTCATATTATCAATCCTCCAATCATTACTTATTTTATTTTTTAAATTTTGGTACATTTTTTATAAAGGGTATATTATTTCTTTAAATTTTTTCTTCATCCAAATTTTAATTATTATAATTACAAACGTCTTTTTTAATATTAAGAGTTATATATTTATATTCCAATTTCAAAATCATTTGATTTATCTTGTTTAGGTCTCTCATACATATGATTTATATCACTTGCATAAGATGCCATTTCATCATAGTTTATATAAGAATTTTTTGAATAGTGAATTCCTATTTTATGACCTAATGCTCTACAAATCTTATCACATAAGTTGAACATTTTATCTTTAAAACTATTTAATTTTTCTTGTAAATCACTTACAGTGCTTTCTAGTTTTTTTATAATAGAGTTCTTTTCATCTATAATTATATTTTGTTTAGATATTGTTTGTTCTTGCTCATATATTTTAGTATCTCTTTCTTTAATAGCACGACCATCTTTTAGTTTATTATTTTCTGTTTGAAGAAATTCTATCTTTTCTGCAAGGTCATCTATCAATATATCCTTTTCTTTAATTACACCTTCATTATTTGTATTTTGCCTTTGGATGTTTTTAGCGTAATCTATAAGATTATTTATTTCTTCATCTTTATAACCAATAACTTTTCTTTTTATTGGATTTAAAATTTCTTGTGAATCTATTTTAGTTATTTCATTAGATGTTTCTATTTGGATTTCATTTAATTTTTTATTTTTTTCAAACTCTAATTTCATTTCATTAATTTGCTCATTTAGTTCTTCAATTTCTTTTTCAGCTTTTGTTTTATGATGTTTATTACCACCAATTTCTCCTCTAAATAATTTATATCCTCTTTCAGTAAGATATTTATTATAATCATCTTGAATTTTGGCAAATGATGCTTTACCACCAAGTTTTTTCCAAAAGTGATCACAGTTTAAAAATTTACCATTCTCGGTAGTATACATATTTTTTCCATTTTCATCTTTCTTTTGAATTGGTAATAACTTTTTATTTCCATCTTTTCCAATTGTTTCTCGTTTAATTAAATTTCCATCTTTATCAGTTTCAAAAACTTTTCTTCTTACTTGATTTACGACTGGTAAGAAATAAACATGCATATGTGGAGTATCTTCGTCAAGATGAATACCTGCATATATTATATTTTCTTTACCAACTAACTTTTCTAAAAATTCATAACTATCTCTAAAAAATTCATTAACTTTTTCGGGAACATCTTCTTTACATTTTATATCTGGCACATAAATATGGTTGCCTTTATTTTTTCCAACTTGATGAATTCTATCGCTTTCTTTAAACTTCATTCCCAAACTTTGAAAAAATTCTTTTCCACTTGTTATGATAGCACCATTTAATAAATTGGTATTTTTACTATCATTAAAATATATTTCATTTTCTTTTAATTTAGAATATACTTGTTCTTGTAATGTTTGTTTATCAAGTGGAACGAAGCAGTAGTTGAACTTAGTTCTATCTATATCATAATTTCCTGTACCTTTTCTTTTAGTAAGTTCTATACCAAGTCCACCTAAATCTCTATGTTTAAATTTATTTTCAAATCTTAAAACTTGATTTCCATCGTACATTTTACACCTCCTTTGGTGAATTTTTTGCTATAAGGGTCATTTAATGACCTATCTCACTAGGGCATAGCCCATCGTGAGCTAAGGAATATTCCTTAGAATCCTTTAGCTTGTTTATTCGCAAATGCCTAAGTAAAGGCAAATGCTTATAAACAAGATTAAAAAATAACTATCTACAAGATACTTATTATTTAATGAATTATTAAAATTTATATTTAACCATTTTAATAATTGTAAAAACATTCGTTATCGCCACTTTCATGAGTAAACTCACAAAACGTGCCACACTCATTTTTTACTTATATAGCTTTTTTAAAAAAGTTAACAAAAACATTAACGATTATTCATCATAATCATTAAGTGGTTCTTCATATTTTGCAATATAAATTCTTTCAGTTCCTGTTCTCTTATATTCAATATGAAATCCTTCTTTTTCTAAATTATCTAAATTGTTTTTTAGTAATTTACCAAATACTGATGGAACAATTGGTAAATTTAATTGACTAGTAATTTCTGATGTTGTAAATGAAAACTCTTTTTTCTTAATTGCATAATTTAGAAAAACTAATAAATTAGGATTTAAATCATTGCAATCTGTTTCTGATTTTTCAAAAATTAAATTATCATTTCTTTTTATAACTAAATCAAAACTTTCAAAATCTCTACTTTCATAGCAAAATAAAATCTTATTTTTTAAGTTTGGATCTTGTTTTAAAGTTATTATTCCATCTACTGAACCATCAATTGCAGTAGAACCTAATGATTTATTATTTTTATTTAAATGGTGTATTAATAGAATTGTAAAATTATATTTTTTGCATAATTCTCTAAATTTTGGAATAACATACTGTCCCATATCTTGATAGTTATTTAAATCATATCCATTATTCATATCAATACCACTAAACATATCTATAATTACAAATCTTCCATTAAGTTCATTAGAAAACTCTTGAAATTCTAATTGTAAGTCCATTAAATTTAGTTTTCTTTCATTTACTTCTTGCTCTTTTAATCTGAAATTATCATCAGTAAATTCTAATTCCATTTTATCTATTCTATCTATAATTTGTGAAAAATTCATTTCTGTGCTAATATATAAGACAGGTGAGGGACTTGTCCTAAATCCTAAAAAACTTGTTCCTGTTACTATTCTATTAGCAAGTTGTAGTGCGAGTAACGACTTGCCAACTTTTGGTCTAGCAACAAGACAATATAATCCATTAGATTTCATTAGGTTTTCTACCATGAAGTCTTTTTTTTTGTTATTTTTTCTCATTTCACTAATTTTTTTCAAATGTTTTCCTCCTTTCTTTTTTTATTTTTTTGTTAATTCCGTGCCAATAGGATATTTGCCTTGCATTTTTTTACGAGTCGGCATATATCGGCGATTTCCAACTCTATTTAATTTTCAAAGAACTATATAGGTTGAATTTTTAGTGTATGTGCAACCTATAAGTTGAATATACACTATTAAAATCAAATTGTCAACCAATAAGTTGCGAAAATAGATAATTTTATTTAAAAAAGTTGCAAAAGTAATAATTATATGATATATTTATATTACGAAAGGAGTTAATTTGTATGATAAATAATGAAGAAACAGTCGGACAAATGATTGCTAGAGCAAGAGAAGAAAAAGGTTTATCTAAAAGAGAACTTTCACGAATTGCTAAAATTAGTGATACTGAACTTGCTCGTATTGAATCTGGAGAAAGAGAAATACCTAACCCTAAAACTTTAAGAAAAATAAGTCAACATATTGGAATTAATTATAATGATTTAATGTATGCTGCTGGGCTTGGTTTTCAAGTTACACCTTTAAATCCTTTTTTAATTAATTATTATTCTGGTTTAAAAGGAGATCAAATAGTTGATGCAATACTTAACACATCTTCAGTTATTAAAAACTGGGAAGAAATGGTTGAACAATTTAAAAAAGATTTAGAAGAAAAAAATTATACGGCAATACAAAAGGAACAAATAGAACAAACTATTGAAGATACTGAATATCAAATAAGAACTGCAAAAGAAATAGTTAATGTTTTAAATAGTGCTAGAAGAAAGGAAAATATTGAAAATGCAAAGAAGAACTAAAAAGATTTTTGATATGGTTAGAGTTTTGGTAAATATAGCCTTATTGATATTTATGATTTTATGTTTAAATACAAACAAATCAAATTATTATGCTCTATATTGGATTATTGTTCCAGTTATGTTAGTTTGTGAATCTTATTATTTATATAAATGGTCAAAAATTGATGAATGGAATGTTGACAAAAATAAATCAAGATCAATTAGATATTCCTTTGATGGACTAACAACTGGAACATTAGTATTAAGTGGTCTATTATATTTAGTAGTAATGGGACTAGAAATGTTTCAAAAAAGTATTAAAACTAATCCATTTATAATAGTAATTGTGTATGTTTTATTTACAATTTCAGTTTTATGTAATTTACTTGCAGTAAATAGTGCTAATAAGGATACAAAAAAACTTGCTGAAAAAACATTTAAATATAAAAAATAATGACAGGAATGACAGAGGAAATTAGGTAGTACCCATACACAAATTGCTGTCATGGCGTCATTAGATATATTTTAAAAATGAATATTAAAAAAATTTATAGATTTGGATGAGATATTATGATAGAAAAATTTTTAATTAGTAAAGATAATAAATATTATAGAGCATTTACTGATTTAATTAATATAAATAATAGATTGATATGCTCTTTTTCTGAAATGAACAAAGAAACAAAAGAATGTAATATTTGTATTTGTGAATCACATGATTTTGGAAAAACATGGTCTGAAAGAAAAATACTTCAAAAAAAAATTGATGATAATGGAAGATGGGATTGTTCTCGGATTTGTAAATTAAAAGATGAGTCAATTGTTTTACTTAGTACATGGTATTTAAATAATGATAAAACGAAAAAAGAAAGTTTTGTGTATTTTTGGAAATTTGATAATAATTTCAACTATATAAGTGGACCAATTAAATCAAATATAAATGGAATAGTACCAGATAAAATAATTGAATTAGATGATAGATGGTTATTATCTACACATGAAAATCAAAATGGTGGAAAAAGAGAAACATATTTATATACAAGTTTTGATAAAGGCTTAAATTGGAATAAAACTCATTTATCTCATACAGATATTTATGATGTGTGTGAGACAAGTATTGTAGCAATAGATAATAATACATTAGTTGCATTGATGAGAGAAAATTCAGGGCAAGGAATCGATTGCTTAAAATCTATTTCTTATGATAAAGGTGAAACATGGAGTGAAATATATAAAATGCCTATTCCTGCTTGCCATAGACCGATTATTAGTAAATTAAATAGTGGAAATTATTTAATAACTTATCGTTTTGATTATGCTAAAATGAATAGAAAAGGAATTCATGGAAATATATTTATGGGTTGCTTATGTACAAAAGAAGATTTGTTAGAAAAAAATAGAGATAATATTAAAACTAGGATTTTCCCTATTGATTATGATAGAAATATTAACTCTAATTGTGGATATAGTGGACAAATTCAATTTGATGATGGAGAAATATATGTTACTGCACATATAGTAGATGATAACCCTGTTGCTCAAATAAGAGGTTATTCATTTTATGAAAAAGATTTAATAATTAAATAGAAGGGAGAAATTATAATGAAAAAAGAAGAATTATTACAGGTATTTGATGAAAACAAAAATATCTTAAATGAAAGTATTGAAAGAAGTTTGAAGAAAACTTTAACAAATGGTAAACATTTTATGATTATTCTTATGTTTATTGAAAATGACGGTAAATTTTTAATTCAAAAAAGTTCTGTGGAAAAAGGAAGTGAATATGCTACAACTGGTGGACATGTTACTTATCAGGATGATGGATTTATAACATGTAAAAAAGAAGTGTTTGAAGAATTAGGAGTTCAACTTAGAGATGAAGAAATAGAATACGTTGACACTATAGATTATAAAAATTGTTTTTGTGAAATATATTATTCATCTAAATATATAAATGCTAGTGAATTAAAATTACAAGAGGAAGAAGTAGAAAGTGTTAACTGGCTTAGTAAAGATGCAATAGAAACTTTAATTGAGAATAATCAATTTAGAAAAAGTAATATAGAAGCATTTAATAAAATAATAGAATATAAGAAAAGAAATACGAAATAATTATTCAAAATCATAACATATTAACAATATAATGGAAATATGTTATGATAATATACATAGGGAGGAAATATAATGGAAAAATATACAGAAGAAATTGATGGAGTTACTGTTGTTCATACTGGAATAATTGGAGACTTCGCATATAAAGATGGAATTACTTCTCATGAAGTAATAGAAATGTATGACCATAATGGAAATAAATTTTATTCAAATTGCAGTTCGTTAGATCAAGCTGAAAAATTGGTTGAGTGTTTAAAAATTGCAGGTAAAAAAGCTGTTATTGGTCCTAAACCACCATATATAGAAGATGCAGATCGTAATCTTATTGATAATAATAATAGTAGTAGTGTTGGTGTCTATATTATTAAAGAGTTAGAAGAAGAAATGCTTTCGGATTGTGAAAATAAAGGAAAAACTAGATAACAAATTTATTTAGTCATAATAAATCTGTTAAAAAGGATATAGTAATTTGTTACTTGATGGAAAAGATATTGGTTTAGGAAAAGTTGTTATCACTGATTCAAAAGCTAAAATAAATAATATTGAAATACCTATAAATTGTATAGATATTTATAATAAAAATCATAAATATAGATTTACATTTTGGACACAAAGGGAATTTTGCGAATATAATAAATTTCCTTTGAATGAAAAAATTGATGTAATGGATTTAATAGATGATTATGATATTGATTTTGGTTCTAGAGAACTATGTACTATTAATACAAGAGATAATTCAGAAGTATATTTTACTCGTATAGGTGAAAATAAATACATTATTGATGCTAGAATTAATGATATGTCAGAGCATGCTTTGGGTGGATGTATGTTAAATTATAAAACATTAGAATTAGAAGCAGTTATAGATTTTATACAGGATCACGAATAAAAAATACTAATGATAAAATAACCCTAATAGTCATAGGCTATTAGGGTTTTATTCTATTTATTTAATACTATATAAGCAATAATCATATACATATAGTCTTTTATTAATTTCATTATTAATATTTTTATCATTAAAATCTGTTTCATAAATATTAAATAACATTTCTACTGTAAAATTCTTTTTTTCATCTTCAGAAAGTTCTAAATATTTTGCTGAAAGAAATAGTAGATGTTTATAATTGGCAAAATTAACAATAGTTTTACTATAATTTGGATCTAATATATTTAATACTTCTTTTAATAGTACGATTATATCTTTAACATTAAAATTAGTAGTAAAGTTTTTATTTTCTAAAATATATATTGCTAATATTAATTTATCTTTATTACTTAATTTATCAAATTTATCAATTATATCAATTACTTTTCTTGTATTATTATCTAACAACATATTTTACCTCTTTTCATTATTTTACAGGTTATAAGATAACTTACTTAATTATTACCCTGTGTCTATACTGTATTCAAAGAACTGCTCTTTTTAGCACCATGCCAGTGTTTAACATTTGCAGGTATTGTAACTACCATTCCTGGTTTTAAACTAATAGCTTTTTTTCCTTCTTCTTGATACCAACCTTCTCCATCCACACAAATTAGTATCTGTCCACCACCTTTAGTAGCGTGATGGATGTGCCAATTATTACGGCAACCTGGTTCAAATGTTACATTTGTCATAAATATGTTTTCATTAGAATTTGTAAGTGGATTTAAATAACTTTTTCCAATAAAATATTGTTCAAAAGCTTTATTTTCTTTCCCTAATCCAAAAGTAATATTTGGTTTATGGTTATCGGACCAATCTTCTTTTGAATCAAATCCATTTTTTTCTTCCCATTTAATATGATTTTCTCTTGCATTTTTAACTGCTTCACATCCATTATTGTTAGTAATCGAAGCTCCATCAGTAACCATAAAAAATGGTAAATTGTATTTTTGAGAGATTTCTTTTACTTCACTACAAAATTCTCGTGCCTTTTCTAATTTATTGTTCATCTTTATACACTTCCTTTGCTAAATTAAATATAGACCATCCTTTTAGCCAGCCAACATAAAAGGCTGTATGTGTAATAATCCCAGCCATTTCTTTCTTTTTTACTCCATTTTTTTAGCATTCTCTAAATGATATTTTAAAGAATTATCTGTAATTCCAGATGACATTAAAGCAACAACTGTAATTATGCATCTTGTTTTTAAATCAATAGAATCATCATTCCAATTTTCTCCAAATAGTATGTCATCATTATAATAAGCAAAATTAGGGGCAAATTTCTATAAACTATCTCTACTAGCGGTTTGTTTTATAATATTATTACCCTATCCTATCTATAATTATGGTTCTTCCATAAAGTCTTTTCTAATTCCTGACTTAGTTCGTGGAACCGGTAGCTGTAAACCTATTTTTTCATAGTAACGAATGGTATCTTGGATAATATCATATTTTTCACTTACTTCTTTTATTGTCATATTACCTCCTACATTTATATCATATCACTTAGAGTTAGCTCTAAGTCAATAGTTTCAATATCTTTGATTTTACTACAATATAATCTATATTAATACTATACTATAAAATTACAATTTCATAAAAAGATTGATTTTAATTTTGATAATTATAGTTAAAAATATAACCCTCTAAAAATTTTAAACATACACTAATACTAGATAAAAAAGATATATAATGAGGTGAAAAAATGGAATTCAATGATAAAATCGAAAGAATTGTTCAAAATCAGAAAATTAAGAAAAGATTACAAGAAGTTGGTATATACTCTATACAAGGTCCAACGGGACCAAAAGGTGCCAAAGGAGATGCTGGTCCACAAGGTGAGAAAGGAGAAAGAGGAATACCAGGTCCTACTAGTATTGATGTTGGTATTACAGAAACAATAGATTCATTTGAAAATGCTAAAGTAGAAAATGTTGGAACAAATGAAGATGTGATTTTGAATTTTAAAATACCTAGAGGAGAACAAGGAGTAGAAGGAAAAATTGGCCCACAAGGAATTCCAGGGCCAAAGGGAGAAAAAGGAGACATGGGTCCACAAGGAATTCCAGGACCAACAGGGCCAAAAGGGGAGCAAGGAATTCCAGGACCAACTGGACCAGAAGGTGGATCCAGTCCTACTTCACATCCATCTGTATTATTCACCAGTTATGTAGAAGCAAACTATTCTAGAACTATTCCAATTCAAGAATCCAAAATTATTCCAGCAGATAGTAGTACATTTTATATTCCTAATAACACAGATATTTCAATATTAGAAGATGGAACATATGAAATTACTTTATGTGGAATTATTTCAGGAGTCTCTACAACCAATGGAGCAATTTTTCTTTTAAATGATGAAAATAATACTGTAATACATGATTTATCGTTTAGTTTACCTGCTGGTAATACTTATATTGCGAACTTTTCAGAAACTACAGTAGTTGATTTAAAAAAATTTACTACACTTTCTATAAGATGTGGAATCACTGGAACTCCCGATACTGCTAATATAAGGTTCACTTGTATTAATTTAATGATTAAAAAATTTAACATATAAAAATCTACACGTTATTCGTGTAGATTCTTTATTTATTTTTTTCTTGATTTCTTTTATCTTGAATCATATTCATTTCTTTTTCTGTAATTAATGTAACATGGTTTTCCTTCGCCCAAGTTACGCATCCTTTTAAAACAGTATTTAAAAATACTCTAGGGACTTTTACTAATTTCATACATGCTTCATCTGTAAATTTTATTTCTGGATCAATTCTAGAAGCAGCATATTTAACAGTATCTAAACTAATGCCTTTACTAGAAGGAATTGGTTCTTTTTTTGGTTTCTTAAATGTAGTATACCAAAAATTTTTATTATCACGATAACCGTAATCCACAGGAACATTTGGAAAAGACGATGCTGTTACACCATTTAAAATGGCATCATAATATTTTGGTTTCATTAAAATATGATCTATTTTTAAAATAAAATGCGCACCAAATTGACTCGTAATTCCATTAAATTGATGATATGGTGGTAAATATTCATCTTGAACTGTATCACTTTCTGCCCCATCTAATTCTCTTACCCATGTACACTCAAAAACTTGAAAAGCTTCTTTGATTATTTTAGGATATTGTTCAGAATGTTCTTTACAGCTTTTTCCATCTACTAAATGAAAAATAGTTTTTTTCATTTTTTCTTCGGTTGTTTCTCCTGGATATCCTAAACGAACAGCTTCTTTAAAATATTTTTTATTATCCGGAATAAAATTAATCGTACATTTTCCAGTTCTTAATATATTTTTTGCTGTATTAGAACTATTTCTACAACATAATACCATTGCATAGTAATCTTTTCCAGCAATATAATAAGGAAAACATAAGGAATAGGATCCTAAATTTGTTTCTCCATTTTCACTTAATGTACCGATTTCTGTAGTTGGCATAGGAAAAAAACTGGAAGTTTGATAAAAGTTATCCACAATTCTTAAATCTCTAAATCCACTATATTCTTCTATTTCTTTCATTCATACACTCTCCTATTATCATTCTATCATAAAAATAATAAAATTACATTTTTTTAGTTTCACAATCTTTTAAGAAGATTCCAAATAGTAATGGCATTGCAAAAATATTAGGTAAAGCATATCTGAAATATGTATTTGCTGGAGATGCAATACAAACTAACAATAAGACAAAGGATGGTAATAAAACAACAAGACTTTTATATTTCTTTTGATAAATCAAATAACAAGCCATAAACAGTAATATCCAACTATTAAATCCAATATTTACAAGAAAACCAATTACAGGAATATAAGGAAATATTGTAGCAATAATCATTAAAAAATTTCTTTCTGAACTAAGAGAATTATAGTGATAATCAAAACCTTTTTTTACAATTCTAGTATCATATTTATGATAAAAATACCAATTTGTTTTAAATGGATAAAAATAACCATACGTATTATGAACAGTGGCTTCTATGTAAGTAATAGGATGTTTGAATAATCCCTTTTTCCACATCTTAAAATATTCTTTTAAATCTTCCGATTTGTAATAACGGTTAAATTTATTTTTGACAGGATCGGCTAATTCTGGGTTATATCGAGTGGCTAGTGTATCGTATTCTAATATTTGATCAATTATTTTTTTATCTTTTCCACTCAATTCAGAATCATATTCGTTAACATACCTAGCCGTTTGCTGAAATGGGATGGATAATACTTCACGGATACTAGAAGGCGTAATTTTAAAATATGGAAGTATCACTTTATTATAAGTTATATTAAAAGTTAACATTAACAAAAATATCATTAAAATTTGTTTTTTATTTTTATAAAAAAGTAAGAATGGAAATGATAACAAAATAACATGAAAACCATTATTTCTAAATAATATAATCAAAATCATTAATAATAATTCTTTTAACATGTCTTTGAATGTAATTTCTTTTTTATTCATAAATTGATAAATAGAAATGATATATAAAATAATCAAACTTCCAAAGATTACATCTTTTACTGCACTCATACTATAAAATGGAAATACTGGTGTTAAAGCATAAATAATTAAACATAACAATAAATATTTTTTTGGAATTTTAATATTTTTTAAAAAGACAATTGTATAAGATAAGGTACTTGATAATATAAGTATTTGAATAATACTATACAAAAATAAGCCTATATTGACACTACCTAATAAAGTACCTATTTTTACCATACTTCCAAGTAAAAGTGTATGAATAACTGGATGATGGTTTGTAATAATAACAGAAGGATCTAACAAAATAGAATATGTAGAATATTTATTATCTATATGAAAAAATTGCATAATTTGGTAGCTTGGATCTGGAGATAGAATGGCTGGATAAAAAGAAATAATATAAGGCAACCAACAAATTAAAATAATAATGAAGCAAAATAAAAATGGATGTTCATTAAATATTTTAACAATTTTATTGAATTCTTGACTTTCTTTCCATTTGATATTATCTAACTTTTTAAATAAAAATGATATTACTTTATGAAATATAAAAATTAATATTAAAAAAGTAACAGTATGAATTATTAAATGGTTTGTAATGAATTCAAAACTACCTTTCTTCTTAAAACTATTCCCTACTATTAAAAAAATAGATAATAATGTACTAAGTAACATAACAATAACATTTTTTCTCTTTTTCATAAAAAGCTCCTTACTAATACTATTATACTATATTTTAATTAATTAAAAAACTAACTAGAAACAGTTAGTCATTTATCACAAAAATTTATTTCCAAATTCTATCTCCATTAAATTGTAATTTTTTTTCTAAAATTAATGTTTTTGCTTTTTTATCTTCTTCTGGAGGAATTTCATATAAATCTGCATATTTCTTTTTGAAGTTGGCCATTTGTTGGTCATCATAAGGTTCAAAATATAAAAAATCTACAATATTTTTGGAGGTAACGAATTTTCTTGGTAATCGGTATTCAATTCTATAGTCATCATAATTACCAACTCCCACATATTGATTTAAAACATCCTCTTCTATGTCACATATCATAATATAATTTTTTTTACATGAATTATTACAAAATTCTAATGTTGCTTTTAAATATTTAGCAAAAAATATATATTGTTTTAAAAAGCAATCATCTGATATATATTGTTTAAATTTTTCTATTGGAGCACCCCGTAATTCTTCTGGGACATAGTCAAAGGTATTCTTTCTATGAGCATATGCTTCCTTATAAGGTATCCTATCATAAATAATAGAAATATCATCTTTCAGTTTTTTTACCTGCTCTATAGTTAGTCCACCATTAAATACAATCATCTAGATTTTCCCCCCCTTTAAAATACAGATTATTCGTTTTTACTTTTTTCAATGATTATAAATATCAAATTTAAATTCTCTTTATCTATTATAATTTTTTAAATAATTGTTTTATTAAATATTTTCGTTTGTTGGAAGTTTGAACTTGATTCTGTTTTGAACAACTTAAATTTTCAATTTCTGGAGCAATTACAATATTACATCCATTTATTGCAGAAAAATCACTTATTTTTTTATATTCTTCAATTTGTTTTAATCTTTCTTCGTGAGCTTTTTTTAGCCATTCTTTTAATTCTATAACTTCTGATTCTGTCATTTGCATTTCAGGTAATATTTTCCCATATTTGTCTACAGAATTTTTATGTTCTATATAGTATTCATATAATCTTAATTTCAACCACTTTTCATAATGTTCTTGGCTAGGTTGTGGTAATGTTTGATTTGTATTAAATTTTGAAACTGAATACAAATTATAGAAAGCAATTCTCATGAGATTCTCTCTCCATTTATCTGCATTTTTCTCAATACCTTCTTCTATGGCATCTATACTCATTCCAATAGCTAGTAAGGTATCTACTATACCTTTTCTGAAAGCATAATCACATTTGGTTCCAAACAAATATAAATTTCCACCCAATTCTTCATCAATTATCCAATTTTCTCCACCATTACGCATCCAATCTATTTGCCAACTAACTATTTTTTGCTCGTATTCATGTCTCAATTTATTAAATTTTTCAGATGTAACTATATAATTTAAAATGGTATCTTTTTCTAAAAAATCTATATTATACTGTTTTAATATCAAATCAGCTAACCAATTATCATCTCTTATATGGCAAGGAAAGTTTCTTTTTTCTACTAATTTTGATTGATAAAAACAATTATTACACCAGCGACCATCTTTTGGAAAAAAGTCTTCTAATTTTTTATCTAAAAATAATTCTTTTTCACAATTATAACTATTATTTCGTTTATCTTTGACATTTTTTTCTTTTAACTTTTCCATTAATTACACCCCATTAATAAATTATCATTATTATATCATAATTTTACTAATTTCTTATAAAAAAACTAACTATCTCTAGTTAGTAATATATTATCTAAACTCAGGGTGCTCCTGAGTATCAATCTATCTGGTGGAGCTGAGGAGGATCGAACTCCTGTCCAAAAACACCCTACTATAAATTTCTACAAGTTTAGCTGACTAATTAATGTCCTAAAAAAGTTAGTAGTCAACAACTCTTTTTTAGTAATCTTCTAAATTTCATTATTACTTTGAAGACCAGTAATAATATATCCTGCTAAAATCGAACCTTCTACATTACCCACAGGAAAGGTAATAAAGAAAGTTGTATCACTCTAAATTAAATTAGGCAAAGGCTACAGCATTTCTCTTGAATACTGAAGCTAATACATTTTTTACATTTTTTGCATTTATTTTTTTGTGCATTTAACGTATGTCTACGACTTGCCGTTTATAGCGGAACATTTCTGTCGAAACCAAAGACAGCCCCATTAAAATAAATTATATCATCTATAATTTATTCGTTCAATAGGTAATTTATGACAAATACTTTAGTTCTTTTTTTATTTCTCTCAAATTGTCTCTTTTTTTCATTGCTTCTCTTTTATCGTAATTCTTTTTACCTCTAGCAACACCAATCAATATTTTAGCATAATTATCTTTGAAATAAAGTTTCAAAGGAACTAAAGTTAATCCATCTTTTTCTAAAAAATCTCTTATTTTATAAATCTCTTTTTTATGAAATAAAAGTTTTCTAGTTCTTGTCTCATCATGATTAAAAATATTTCCTTGTTCATAATGACTAATATGCATATTCAATAAATAAATCTCATTATTTCTAACAATTGCGTAACTATCTTTTAAATTTGCTTTTCCTGCTCTAATCGATTTAATTTCAGTTCCTGTTAAAACGATACCAGCTTCATATGTTTCTAAAATTTCATAATCAAAATTTGCTTTTCTATTTTTTATTTCTACCATTTTTTTTACCCATAGTATCAAAATTTGATTCCTTATAAATTTCACTTTTAATTGTTTCAATTTGAACATCTATTTCATCAATTTTAGCAATCATATTATTTAATTCTGCATTCTGATTAAGAGCTTCTTCAGACATAAGTTTCATTTTCTCTTCTATTTCTTGCTTTTCTTTCTTCTTACATGTGATTTCATCTAATAAATCATTTAATTTTTGTTGTAGTTCTTTCTCTATGGCTGTAGATTGATTTAATTGTCTATTTCTCTTAAATAATTTACTAAATAGAGATTCTTTATTAACAGCTTCTTGGTACATCAAAACATCAATTTGATATTTAAAACTGTCTCTTTTATTCTGAAGTAAACAGATATCTCGATCCAATTGATTGCACTTTATATACAAATTTCTATACTCTTCCGAATTCTTTATTTTTTCCATAATTTCAGTTTTTTTAAACATATAGTCACATCTTAAAATATGTTGTTTTGTAGAAAGTTCTAATAGTAATAAATGTTTGTCACTTTCTTGAGTAGGCTCATCTGAATGAGAAAAATTTTTTTGACTATCTTGTGATGAAAAAGATTTATTGTTATTATATGGTGATGTAAAAGAGCCATTGTTGCTATATGGTGATGTAAAAAAGCCATTGTTGCTATATGGTGATGTAAAAGAGCCATTGTTGCTATATGGTGATGAAAAGAATCCCTTTTGATAATCTTCTGATGAAAAGAATCCTTTTTGGTAGTCTTCTGATGAAAAGAATCCCTTTCGTCTACCCTGTGACGAGAAAGATTTTTTTTGACTATCTTGTGATGAAAAAGATTTATTGTCATTATATTGTGATGTTGAATTGCATTTTGGTCTTTGATTAGATTTTTTAAAATAATTAGAATATTTTTGATGATCTAATTCATATTTCAATTTTTCATCATATGACTGCTTTTTTTTCTCATCTGATAGCGTCTGCCAAATTTCATTTAATTTTTTTTGAATTTTTTCACTTTTTTTCTTTTCATCCTCACTAGAATCAATAAAATTATCAGGATGATATTTTCTAGATAAATTTCTATATGCTTGTTTTACTTCTTTAATATCTGAAAAATTTTTAATCTTTAAAAATTTATACCAATTTTCCATAAATCACCTTTTTCCACCCTTGGCTAAAACAAAATCAATTGTATGCGCTTCTTTATTTGCAGCCTTCACAACAACATTTAACTGATCTCCTAAACGATATCCTCGTTTATTTTTAGTTCCAATTAAGCGAATTGTTGACTCATCATAAGTATAATGATCATCTGTTAAATCATCTAAACGAATTAATCCCTCTACTAAATTTGGAAGTTGAACAAAAATACCAAATTTAGTAATTCCACTAATCATACCTGAATACTCTTCTCCTATATGATTCATCATATATTCAGCCATTTTCATATCATCTACTTCACGTTCACAATCAACAGAATCTCTTTCTTTTTGAGAAGAATGTTTTGCGATTTCTGGTAACTTAGTCTCTTCCATTTTCAAAGTATCAGCATCATTTTTACCATCAAAAATATATTTGTGTAATAATCTATGAACAGTAGTATCTGGAAATCTTCGAATAGGAGAAGTAAAATGTGTATAACATTTACTTGCTAAACCAAAATGTCCTATATTATTCGTATCATAAACAGCCTTTTGCATACTTCTTAAAAGTAAAGAAGAAAATACAGGATATTCAGGAGCATCTTTCAATTGATCTAATAAATTTTGCATTGTGCTTGGATAAATTTCTGTTACCTTGCCTTTTAATTGATATCCGGCAGAACTTACATAAGTTAAAAAACTCTTAATTTTTTCTGGACTAGGTTCACCATGCACACGATAAATAAAAGGATATTCCAAATAATAAATATAAGAAGCAACTGTTTCATTCGCAGCAATCATAAAATCTTCAATTAACTTTTCTCCAGTTCCTCTTTCTCTTAATGTAACGTCAATAGCTTTTCCATCTTCATCTACAATAATTTTGGCTTCATCAATATCAAAGTCAATATAACCTCTAGATACCTTATTAGCACGTAATATTTTAGCCAATTCTTCCATAGTTCTTAAAGAATCTGCAAAATCTTCATATCCTTCTGGAACAATATTTTCTTCTAAAATCTTATTTACTTTTTTATAAGTCATTTGTTTACGAGATTTTATAACACTTTCAAAAATTTCATAATCGACAACATTTCCTTTTGTATCAATTTCCATTACACAAGAAAGCGCTAAACGTTCTACTCCAGGATTTAAAGAACAAATTCCATTTGATAATTTATGAGGTAACATTGGAATTACACGATCTGCTAAATAAACACTTGTACCTCTTTCATAAGCTTCATCATATAAAGCAGTACCTTCTTTTACATAATAACTAACATCTGCAATATGAACGCCTAATTTATAATGTCCATTTTCTAATTTTTCCACTTCAACAGCATCATCAATATCCTTTGTATCATCCCCATCGATTGTAAAAATCATATGGTCTGTTAAATCTCTTCTACCTTTTTTCTCTTCTTCTTTCACAGAATCTGGAATTTGATCTAATTCTTTCACTACTTTATCAGGGAAAGTATCATTAATTCCATACTTATATACAATTGATAAAATATCAACACCAGGATCATTTTTATGTCCTATAATTTTAATTACCTCTCCATGATAAACATTTCCAGCAATTTGTCTTGTTACTTTTGCTAGAACTTTATGTCCTTCCATCGCATTCTTTAATTTGTCTGGTTCAATAATTACATCAATCTTAAATTTTTCTTCATCTAATTTTAAATGAGCTTTATTATTTTTATAATAAATTTCTCCTACCAATTGATTTAAATTACGATCTACTACTTTTACAATTCTTCCTTCTAAACGAAGTCCTGCCTTAGATGTAATCTCCACAATAACTTTGTCTTTATGAATTGCTCCATTTAAATTAGAAGCATGAACAAAAACATCTTCATCTCCTTCAATATCAACAAAAGCAAAATCTTTTGTTGTAGAAAGTAAAGTTCCTACTCTAAGATGACTGTTATTGAAAAGCATAAATTTATCTTTATTTGTATGATAAATTACAAATTCATCTTCTAATTCATTGATTACTTTTAATAAAGATTTAAAATCATCAGTACTTTTACATCCCATAATATCATTAATTTCATGGATTGTTAAAGCCTTATCTGTATTCTTTAAAATTTGTAAAACTTGTTCTCGCATTGTAACACCTCTATTTACATTATAAAGGAATATTCTTAAAAAATATAGTCTAAACTAAAAGAATTTGGTATTTATGAGACACATATTTACAATCTATTTTACTTAGTTTACAGTAAACTTCATCTGTCAAGTTTGAAAGTCGTCTATTTTTTATTTTTTCCAATTTTAAAACTAAAGATTTAAAATTATCATAAAAATAGCAATCTTTACTTGGAATTAAAAAATTTTCATAATATGGAATATCTTTGATAATGAGATTTTTTTTGAGTAATATTGGAATTTGATAAAAATCATCTATATCATTATGAATCACAATATAGGCACTATTTACTAAATTCATATAAGAAATAATATCCATTTTTTTATATTTTATTACATTATTAGGAAGTTTATTAAAGGTAGTTCGTTCTCGCATCGTTAACTCATTTTTATACCCAACATAATAAAATTTAAGTTTCGGATAATGAATAGAAAGTTCATAAATCATATTCAAATTTTGATATTTTGGATCATAAAAAACAATATTTTTTCCTTTTTTTGTTTTTACTAAATTTAACTGAAATGGTTCTTTTGGAATTACTGTAATATTTGTGCTAGAGGAGATGATTTTTTGAAAAATAGGCATACTAACAACAATATTGGTACAATCTTCAAAAAATTTTAATATTTTTTCTTTGTATTGCTTAGAAACTTTATTTTTTTTCATAAATTTTGTATAAATCTTTTGTTCTTCTAAATAAGCAATAAAAATAGTTTTTGTAGTTTGAGCAATTTTTCTTGTTTTAGGATTTATCTCAGCAACAATAGCGCATTCTACTTTATGATCAATATTAGTTGTATAATCAAGATTTAAATAGTCTAAGTAAGTTGCTATTGTACCAGAAAGAATTTTATCTTCAATATAAAGAAGTATCATCTTATCACCTCTTTTATAGTTTCTTTCTTAATATGAAAAAAATACCTATTTTAAGGTATTTATATCATCATTATCTTCTATATGAATTCTTACATTATTAATTCCTAATTCAAAAATAGAATTGGAATCTAATTTTATTTTTTCAAAGTGATAAATAGTCATGATATCACTAGTTTCTTCTATTTTAAATTGATGTTGGTGTCTATCCTTTAAATAATTCTTGCCATTATGAATATGAAAATAATCTAATAAACGAAATTTAGAAATCATAACTTCTGGATAAGAACTTACAATAACTTCCAAATTAGGATGTACACAATATCTTTTATGATAAGCTTCAACAATATTTTTAATTTGTTCTTTTGTTAATTCATAAGATAAAGTAACTTTTAAAACACCTAAAGAATGTAGGAATGCTACTGTATAAGAATTGGCTACATTAAATCCAAAATCGGTAATTACTTGTTTATATTTTTCTAAGGATCCTAAATCAGAAATCAATACTTTTCCTTGAATTTCCTTCAAATTAAAATTCACTCTAGGAATTTTTAAAACTTTTCTATGATCTTGTATTTTTTCTATAATATCCGATTTCATATAAATAGAATCTAGTTTTTTATTTTGAATAAAATGATAATCCTCTAAATTTCTAATCATTACAGAAATATTTCTATTAGTAGAATAATTTGGTAAATCTATTTCATAAGTATTTTTAATATAGGGAATTTTATATTGTCTAGCCTGAATTAATTTTTGAACAGCTCTTCTCCTAATTTCATTAATTTCACTAATTTTTACAAAAGAATCTTCATAATCTACATGAATATTTTTCAAAGAAAATGGAGTATCTCCTAATTTTTTAAATTGTTCTATGATCCTTGCTTTAGGAGTTGGTAAGTTTTGAAATTCTTCTACAATATAATCACTTTTTACAGTAATTTTATGATTAAAATCAGATATTGAAAGAGAAATAGGCTCATTTTTATGAATTACAATATCCATAGAAATATCGATTTTTCGTGTATTTTTCATTTGTTCTTGTAAAGAAAGCATTTGCTTTTTATCGGTTGTTTTTAAAACAAGATCACCTTTTTGAACAAATCCTTTTGTAGGTACTTCTATAATGTCACCTTTTTTCGCACTATTTACAAGTTTTTTATGAAGATATATTTTATTTAAAATAAAACCTACATCTTCTTTTTTATTTAAAATACGAATACCATCTTCTTGAATAACTTCATTCGTTAACTCAATTGTCGTAAATTTTGAACTACATGAAACTATAGTACCAATTGGAATTCCAATATGATTTGGTCTTTTAGGATTAATAAAATTATTATTTTTTTCATGAAATAAAAATCCTTTTGTAAACTCACGATTGAATATCTTTTTCATCTCTAAAAGAGAGTTTTCTATAGAATCCAAGTTCCCATCGATTGCTTTTCTATAAATATTAGTCATTAAATAAACATATTCAGGGCGTTTCATACGACCTTCTATTTTAAAGGAATCTACTCCAATATTTACTAATTCTTTGATATATTCTAATGTATTTAAATCTTTTGTACTAAGTAAGTATTGGTCTTTATTGATTTTTTTATCATTATGAAAAAGATCATACTGCATTCTACAACATTGACTACAAGTACCTCTATTTCCGCTTCTTCCTCCTAGTAAACTACTCATCAAACATTGTCCTGAGTAACTAAGGCATAAAGCTCCTTGTATAAATATTTCGATTTCAATATTTGTTTGTTTTTTAATTTCTTTTATTACTTCAATACTTGTCTCACGGGCTAAGACAACTCTTTTAACCCCTAATTTTTCTAGGAATTTGGCTCCTTCTACATTATGAACATTCATTTGAGTAGAAGCATGAATTTCTAAATTTTGATAAGTTTTTCTTAAATAATCCATCATTCCTAAATCTTGAATAATAACAGCATCTACATTATTTTGATGTAAAAAATCAACATACTGAATAAAACGATCTGTTTCATCTTCATATATCATAGTATTTACCGTTACATATACTTTTACACCATATATATGAGCATAATCAATTGCATCTATTAATTCTTGATCAGAAAAATTAGAAGCATAATTTCTAGCACCAAATGTATATCCCCCTAAATATACTGCATCACAACCTGCGGAAATAGCAGCTTTTAAAGATTCCATATTTCCAGCCGGAGAAAGTAGTTCTTTCACAAACATCACCTACTTTATCATATCACATCGACGCAAATAAAAGTAGACCTAAGTCTACTTTACTAATTTTAAAATATGATCTTTTGGAATTTGATTTATTTGGTCAAGTAAATTTTCTTTTAACATATTTTTCCATTCTATATAATCTTCTGAATTACAAATGAATGTTTCTTGGAAGATTTCTTCTAAGTTATGAACTTCCTCTTCACTTATATAATCTCTTAATTGGTCAATCACTTCTAAATATAATACTATAGCATTCTTTTGTTGATTCATTTTTTCATATTTTCTAGCAACTTCATAAATTGTTTCTTTATCATATTTTAATTGAATCATAATTTGAAATAAATTTTGTAACTCATCACTATATATTTCTCTTTTAAAAGTCATTGTATCCAAATCTAGCATTTCTTTTAATCTTGACTCTAATTCATAATATTGTTTTTTAGATAAAATAACATCCTTTTTTAAATTTTTGATTGTTTTCAGTTGAAGTGTTGGTTTTTCTTTTTTTATTTTTTTCATTAAAAATATTCTTAATGATGTTGCTACTTCATCAGATAACTTTAATTTTTTTAATTGGTCAATATAACTAGTTATATTTTCTTCAGTAAGACTATCTTTGTGGTTGAAATAATCCTCTTCTATAGTCTTATGAATAGTTGTTATATCATTACGTTGTTCCATATTTTGATTAATAAAGTTTTGTAATTCTATGAATGCATTTGTTTCCAATTCTGTCTTTTTTTCCTTTTCTGATAATCTGCGATAGCCATCTGTTTTAAGGAACTCTTCTGCTTGTTGGTAAGTAATATTCTTGAATTCAAAATCGTTTAATTTCCTTATATCAAAATAATCAACTTTTGCATTTGCTACTCCAGCAGCTAAATTTTTAGAAATTAAATATTCTATTATCTCTGCTTGTTCTTTCATATTTAATTTTGTTTCTATCAACAATTCAGATAACAAATCAAATTCAACAAATATTTCACCACACATGTTCCAACTTGATGGATCTATTTGTAAAATTCTCAACACATTTGAAATTAAAGAATGTTTACATATTTTTATTTCATTTTCTAATAAGTTTTTATCGATTTCTTCTTTTTTTGACCAATCATTTGAAGTAACAATTTTGGATAATTCATCTTGTTGAAACTTTAAGTTAGAAAGCATTTCACTTTGTAAATTAATTCTTAACACTTCTAAAGAGTGAATAAATTTTTCTATTGATTTCATATATATCCCCCAAACTAAACGGTTTATAGTATATAAAATTAATGAATGAATGTCAATCATTTATTCACTTAAAAGAGTTCTTAAATTTACAATTTCCATTCCCTTACTTTTGATATATTGTATTAATAACTCTAAATCTAGATCTTTGTTAATATTTTTCACACTAATAATACTACCTGAAACTAAATTTTTTTTCACATCAACAAGCATATTATTTTTTATAATAATATCAGGATAGATTGTATAATCCCCTTGCTTTGAACATATATCTAATACTTGTTTATTATATTCATTCAAATAACAATAGCTTACTTTTTGACCTGCTATTTTTTTTATAATGTTATCTAATTCCATAAATTTAGAATTTGTATAATCTCCTTTATAACTTAGGTTTCCTATTATATGTCCATTTTTTACTAATTCAATAATAGTCTTTTCATTATTTCCAATCCATGTACTATCAATGAAAAAATTTCCTTTTATATTATTAGTTTCTAATATTTTTAAGATGGAATCAATTTCATCAATATTATTTAATTCAAATATAATTGATACCATTTTCTTAGAAGAATTTCCCTTTCTAATCATTTTGTCTAAATGATCTTTTAATAAATTTTGTGGATTAATTTTTGTATATGCTAATAAAGTAGGTTCAAATTTACCATACTTCTTCATTTTCGCATAGCTTTTTTCTACGTCCACTTCTTTTCCTTTTACACCAGGAATTATAGTATTTTCTGTAATAGTGGCTTCTATAGGGTCGATTCGATATTGATTTTTATTTTGTTTTATTTCAATCATAATATTATCATAATCTTTTACAACACTTACAATTCTTTCTGTATATAAAAAACTCACTAAAACAAGGGCTAAGATTCCTATATTTCTAAATATTTTATACATGACATCACCTTACTAAAATATATGAAAAAAATAGTCATTTTTGACTATTTTGAAAGATAATTTAAATGTTGTAATTCTGGTAAGACGAACATTCCATCTTTTCTAATTAATATATCATCAAAATAAATTTCTCCTCCTCCATATTCTTTTCTTTGAATTAATACTAAATCCCAATGAATGGCTGAGTTGTTTCCATTATAAGCATTATAGTAAGAAGATCCTGGCGTAAAATGGAGGCTTCCTATTATTTTTTCATCATATAAAATATTACCAACAGGGTGTAATATTTTAGGATTTAGTCCTAGTGAAAATTCTCCTACGTATCTACTACCATCATCGGTATTAAATATTTCATTTAATCGATTATTATTATCATCGCTAGTAGCTTGAATAATTTTTCCATTTTCAAAAGTTAATTGAATATTATGATACATATTTCCATGATAAACACTTGGTACATTGTATGTAATGATACCATTTACTGAATTTTTTACTGGGGCTGTATATATTTCACCATCAGGAATATTACATTCTCCACAACAAGGAATAATTGGAATATCTTTAATACTAAAAGTTAAATCTGTATTTGGAGATAGAATGCGAACTTTATCCGTTTTTTCCACCAATTTTAATAATGGAACGATATCTTGCTTCATTTGATTATAGTCCACAGTCATTACTTCTAAAGCATATTGAAAATATTTATCAGTATTCATTTTTGCTTTATAAGCATCTAGTTCAGAAGGATAATTCAATAATATCCATTTTCTTTCATTTACTCTAGTTTGATTTATTTTTTCTAAAGCATTTCCTTTATTTTTTAAAATCTGTGGATCAATATCTATCGTTTCGAATTCATTCTTAGTGTATTTAATATAGATAAAAGTATCAAAATTGTTAATTTTTTGTTCTTCAATAATTGAAATTTGTTTAATTCTTTCTTCTGTTGTTTTTTCTAATAATAGTGATTCAATACTAGGGAATAGTATTTCTACAAATGGTATTCCTTCATTTTTACTAATATCTTTAATGAATTCTTTTATTAATAAAGCTGGCTTATCAGTATCACTAATAATTAAAACTTTTTCTTTCCTCCTTACTTTTAATGAATCATTGATTATAATACTACTTAATTTTTTTATTTCATTCATTGTTTCACCCTTTCTAATTTCTCTCATAAAATATTATGAAAGGAGAATTATCATGTATTCTAGTTATCAATCAATGAATCAATCTATGCCTAGTTCTATGAATGGGCCTATGATGAGTTCAAGTATGACTATGCCACGTCAATCTTCAGTTTCTAACTCATCATTTATGCCAAGTATGTCTCAAGATAATCGCTTTGCTGGGGGATTTTTAGGACCATTTGTATTAGGTGGAATTACTGGGGGCCTATTAGCGCCTGCTTTCTATCCAAGACCATATTATCAAGCTCCATACTATGGACCTTATTATGGACCTTATTATTACAGATAAAAGTGCTTTTTAAGCACTTTTTATTAAAAAAAAGAAAACATTATTTGTTTTCATTACTTTTATAAATTAGAGCCTCATATAAAATATCTACAATATAGTTACTGGGTTCTATTTCATATTTTTCCATAATAGTTTCAATGATATCATCGTGATAAGGTATATCTAGATAAGTAGATATATCTTTTTTTATATTATTTATTTCTTTTAAATATTTTAATGTATATTGATTATTCAAAATTAATATCGGAATATCTTCTGACCATTTGTCAAATTCTTCTAATATTTCTGTAGTTGTTTCTTTATATATAAATTTATCTTTGTCGTAGCTAATCATACGAACAAGATCTTGTAAAGGAATATATTCTTCTTTTAAGCGATAATCAAAACGATCCACTAGTTGTAAATTTTCAATTTTCAAAGCTGACAATTGAATAATATCTCCGTATTCTGGATTACTTGCTGTAGGAATTAGTTCTACAATAATATACTTGCCTTCCATTAATTCACTTCCTTAAACTTATTATACAAAAAAATTATTACAAATGTAATAATTATTTTGCTTCTTCTGTAGCTCTTGTTTCTCTGATAACCGTAACCTTTATAGTACCAGGGTATTGCATTTCATTTTCAATACGATTTTTTATATTACGAGCAATTTGATAACTTTCCAAATCATCAATTTCTTCTGGTTTAACAATTACACGAATTTCACGTCCTGCTTGAACAGCATAAGTCTTTTCAATTCCTGGATTATCATTGGCAATGTTTTCCAATTCTTGTAATCTTTTTACATAGTTTTCTAAAGAATCGTTTCTAGCTCCTGGGCGTGATGCTGATAAAGCATCTGCTACAGCAACTAAAACAGAAATAACACTTGTAGCTTCTACATCTCCATGATGGGATTCAATAGCATTAATTACTACTTCTGATTCTTTATATTTTCTAGCAATTTCTCCACCTATTGTAACATGGCTACCTTCCATTTCGTGGTCAATAGATTTTCCTATATCATGCAATAATCCTGCTCTTTTTGCTAAAACGACATTTTCTCCTAATTCTGCTGCTAATAAGCCTGACAAATTAGCAACCTCTATAGAATGTTGCAAAGCATTTTGTCCATAACTTGTTCTAAAATGTAATTTACCAACTAATTCTACTAGTTCGGGATCCATTTTAGTAATTCCAAGTTCAAATAAAGCTTCTTCTCCATACTCTCTTATTTTAATTAATATTTCATTTGAAACTTTATCATATAATTCTTCAATTCTTGTTGGATGAATTCGTCCATCTTTAATTAGTGATTCTATTGTTAGACGGGCAATTTCTCTTCGATAAGGGTCGAAACTTGATAATACAATAGCTTCTGGGGTATCATCTATAATTAAATCGACACCTGTAACAGCTTCAATTGTACGAATATTTCTTCCTTCTCTACCTATGATACGACCCTTCATTTCATCATTTGGCAAATTTACTACTGTAACGGTTTGTTCATTTGCAACATCTCCAGCATATCTTTGCATGCATGTTACTAACATACTTTTTGCTGTACGATCTACTTCTAACTTAGCTTCTGCTTCACGTTCCTTGATGTACCCTGTAATTTCAAGATTCATCATATCTTCAATTTTCTTTAAAATTAAATCTTTTGCTTCTTGTTTTGAAACGTTTGAAATTTGTTCTAATGTTTCAAGTTGTTGATTTTTGATCTCTTCTATTTTCACTTGTTCATTTTGGATTTCTCTTTGCTTTTCTATTAAATTATTTTCACGTTCTTCCAATAATTGTTCTCGATTTTGAAGTGTTTGGTCTCTACGATCAATATTATTTTCACGAGCTAATAGTCTTTCTTCTGTTTCTTTGACTTCTTGTTTTTTCTCTTTGATTTCTTTTTCAGCATCTGTCTTCATGCGATAAGTTTCTTCTTTTGTTTCTAAAATGCTATCTCTTTTTATTCTTTCTGACTCTTTTTTAGCATTTTCTAACATTTTATCTATTTTGGAAGTAGTGGAAATTCCTCTTAAATAATTCACAATAATAATTGCAATTGTTCCTATAAAGAATCCAATTAAGACTAGTAAAATGGAGAAAATCATTTCATTCATAAAATAACCTCCATTCAAAATTTTTGTAACTTGTAAGATATAATCCTACTATTATCATTGTAGATAAAATCAAACAATAAGTCAAGAAAAATAAAAATGACTATTAAATTTGTACCTCAATAAACTATCATTCCTAATAAAAACAAAAAAGTGATTACTATTCACTTTTTGTGCTTTCTTTTTTCTTTGAGCTAATATCAAAATGGTCACGAACTAGTTGTTCTATTTCATTAGTCATATCAGGCTTTGATTTTAATAATGCTTTTACATTTTCTTTTCCTTGTCCTAATTTTTCACCATTGTAAGAATACCATGCTCCTGTTTTTTCTATAATTTTGGCTTCACTAGCTAAATCAATTAATTCTCCTTCTTTAGAAACACCTTCACCATACATAATATCTACTACACAACTTTTAAAAGGTGGCGCCATTTTATTTTTAACAACTTTAATAGAAGTCTTATTTCCAATTACATCTGTTCCATCTTTAATTTGTTCCGAACGTCTAATTTCTAATCGAACTGATGAATAAAATTTCAAAGCACGACCACCAGGTGTTGTTTCTGGGTTTCCAAACATTACACCAACTTTTTCTCTAAGTTGATTGATAAAAATTGCTATTGTATTTGTTTTATTAATAATTCCCGATAACTTTCTTAAAGCCTGACTCATTAATCTTGCTTGTAAACCTACATGAGTATCTCCCATTTCACCTTCAATTTCAGCTTGAGGAACTAAAGCAGCTACAGAGTCAATTACAATTACACTAATTGCACCACTACGAACCAATGCTTCGCAAATTTCAAGTGCCTGTTCACCATTATCTGGTTGCGATAATAATAAATCATTAATATTTACACCTATTTTAGCAGCATATTGTGGATCTAACGCATGTTCTGCATCAATAAAAGCAGCACGGCCACCAGCTTTTTGAGCTTCTGCGATTGCATGTAATGCAAATGTTGTTTTACCACTTGATTCTGGTCCATAAATTTCTACAATTCTACCTTTAGGATAACCACCTATTCCTAAAGCTATGTCTAGTGATAGTGAACCGCTCGGAATAGTTTCTATATCCATGTGTTCATTATCTCCCAATTTCATAACTGCACCTTTTCCAAATTGTTTTTCTATATCAGACAATACTTGATCTAATGTTTTATCTGTTGATTGTTTAACCATTGTAATCCTCCTATCAGTACAATCACATTATATAATATGTTTTTTTCAAAGTCAATGTATTTTACGAACTTTTGTTCGAAAATGTTAACTTTAATTATATTAAACAATAATTTTTTAAATTTTTCAAATGGATAATTTTGGATTTTAGTATTTAAAAATAAGCCAATTCTTTATTGGCCTATTCAAATATATATTTTTTGTTCATTTCATAATACTGAATTGCGGATATAATAGAAAGTACACAAGCTACAATTAGTAATGCATCGGATACACGAATATTAAACAATTCAAATGGTAAATTATAAAATAATGTAAATACGATTCCTGTCATTAAACAAGCAGTTTTAATTTTTCCTGATTTTATTGCTGCCACTACTTCTCCTTTGCTTCCAGCAACCATCTTTATTGAATTTACAATACTATCTCTAACAATGATAACAACTGGAATAATTGGTGAAATAAAACCTGAAGAAGCTAATATAATTAACACGGAGTTCACTAAAACCTTATCTGCTATGGCATCTAACATTTTTCCTAAATCTGTTACCATATTATATTTTCTTGCTAATCTTCCATCCACAAAATCTGTTAATGAAGCAACTATAAATAAAACTCCAGCAACAATATATTTTAAGTCAATAACAATTGACTCATCAATAAATAATTTAGGAAGTTCTATTCCAGAAGCATCAAATGGAAATAATAAAATGATGATTATAAGAAATGAAAGTAAAATTCTACTAAATGTTATTTTGTTAGGTAAATTCATAAATATCTCCTATCTAATTACATTATCAATTGGTTGATTAGATTCTGTATTATTAACAACCTGTTTTACAATAAAAACAAGCATCAACATAGCTAATATAGATAAAAATACTAATAATACAATTTTTAAGTTTATTTTTTTTCTTCTCTCGATTGTATAAGGTGATGCTATTCTTTTATCTTTTTTTGCTTGATTTCGTTCTGCTTTCTTTTTTGCCTTTTTAATATCATCTAATGATATTTTTGAAGTATAATCAAATAAATACTCATTAAACTCATCAATCATGTCTTCATAACTTAATCCTAAATATTTAGAATAGTCACGAATAAAATATTTTAAATAAAACACATCTTTGAAAGCATCTATATTACCGGTTTCAATATTTTCGATTTGGCTTGGTCTTAATTTTAAATCACTAGCAACTTCTTCAATAGATAGTCCTATATTTTCCCTAGCTTCTTTTAACGCCTCACCAATTTCTTTCATATTGTCACCTCTTTCATTCTCAAAATAAATAATATTTTATAAGCCATGTTCTGTTCCTGACAAGCAGGCGACAAACATTTATCTATCAAGTTTCCTTGATCCCTCGAATATTCTTAATTCTATTCTACCGGGCTCCCCTACCAAAATTTGGGTTTCTCGCTCGTGGGGTTTACCTCGTTCCATTTCCACTATTTCTAGTTTCTTCGTCACTATGGCACTTTTATACCTAATCTAACCATATCAAAAGACTTAGGTTATTTCGGAGCCGTTGAAAAAATCACCCTAGGTTATTTTTTCCCTAGGCACGAACACTAAAGTCATCACAGACTTTGCGAGCATGGACTTTCCTCTATATTACAAAGAATACAGCGTTTGTCAAAATATTATTTCTCATTATAAATATATTTTTCTAAGTTAGATAATCTTCTTAAAATATCTGCATTTGTCACTTCGCGATTCGATCCTTCTTTTAGAACATCCATTTTTGTATGAAGATTTCTAATTTCTTGTTTCAATTTGATATTATCTTCAATTAGTTCCTTTTTATCATTTTCTATTTCTTTGATAATTTTAAAGAATTCCTCATAATCTCTAATAATTGCATCTAAGAATTTATCAACCTCTTGTGGGCGGTATCCACGGGTATCAATCTTGAACTCTTTTTCTAAAATATCTTTGCATGTTAGTAAAATTCGATCTTGATACATAAAAGACACCTCACAATTCCAATAATATTCTCTCAAAAAAAGTCTATTTTGTCAATTTCATTGCAATTAAAAAAACTACTTTTCAATTGCTTGTAAAAAAGTAGCTTTTTTAATATATTTGATATCATCTAACATCTCATTCATCAATTCATTGATTTGATTATAATAGTTCATGACTCACCTCTTGAATCTAGTCTAGCAGACATCTTTAGATTTTGCATGGGTTTCGACAAAACTAGTGATATTTAGAATTTATTTTTTTCTTCCTTATTATGTGGCATAAATAATTTTTTTATAGTATAATTAAACTGGTGGTAAAATGAAATATCCAAATGGTATTACAAAATTATCCTCTAATAGTATCTCTTATGGAAATAGAGGAATGAATTTTGAAGCAGAAATTAATATTACCAATGAATATTATTTAATAGAAAATACTGCTATTATTTATAAAAAACCAACACCAATTACAATCAATAAAGTTGATTTTCCATCAAGAAAAGATGCTGTTATTACAGAGGCACATTTTAAAATTCCTTCTACTACTGATTACAATGGTATCTACAAAGGAAAATATATTGACTTTGAAGCAAAGGAAACAAAATTAAAGTACTTTCCTATCGCTAATATCCATCAACATCAAATTACTCATTTGAAAAAAATCTATGAACATGGTGGTATTGGATTTATTCTAGTAAATTTTGTACTTTATGATAAAATATTTTTGCTTCCTATTGAACAATTTTTATTTTTTATAGAAAATGAAACAAGAAAATCAATTCCTGTTGATTATTTTGAAAAAAGAGGTTATTTAATAAAACCTAAATATCAACCTAGAATTGATTATTTAGCTATTGTTGACAAACTATATTTTAAAGGAGAAGACGTATGAAAGAATTTTTTAAAAATCGTGATAACTTAATTATTTTAGGAATTAGTATTTTGGCTCTTATTGTAGGATGTCTTGCCGTAGGGCCAATCAAATCAATTCTTATTATCGGGTTTGCTGATATTCTTTTCTTCTTACCAGGAATATTAGAAATTCTAAAAAGAAAAGAAACAAAGCCTAAAAAGGAGAAACAAAATATGAAAGAAGTAAAAAATACAAGAGTTTCTAAAAATAAACAAAATACTTCTAAAAAGAAAAAAAATATTGGAAAAAAATTACTTTTTATTTTTCTAATTTTATGTATGATGGTTGTTTTAGCTTGTATTGCTTTTGCAGTTTATATTGTAATCGAAGCTCCTGATTTTAAACCAGAAGACTTATATAAAATGGAACCTTCTACATTATATAGTTCAAATGGAACAGAAATTGGAAAATTAGGAACTGAACAAAGAGAAAATATCACATATGATGAATTACCAGAAGTATTAGTTGATGCAATTGTAGCAACTGAAGACTCTAGATTCTTTCAACATAATGGATTTGATTTAGCTCGTTTCACTAAAGCAAGTATTCAACAAGTTCTAACACACGGCGGTGGTGGTGCCTCTACACTAACAATGCAAGTGGTAAAAAATACATTTACTTCTACTACTTCTAGTGGATTTGAAGGAATTAAAAGAAAATTCACAGATATTTATATGTCTGTCTTTCAAGTAGAAAAAAGATATACAAAACAAGAAATTTTAGAATTTTATGTGAATTCTTATTATTTAGGTAGTGGAGCTTACGGTGTTGAACAAGCTAGTAAAACTTATTTTGGTAAGGATGCTAAAGATATGACTTTACCTGAGGCAGCTTTAATTGCTGGATTATTTCAAGCTCCAAATGCTTACGATCCTTATCAACATCCAGAAAAAGCTGAACAAAGACGTAATCAAGTATTAAAATTAATGAAACGTCATGGTTATATCACACAAGATGAATACAATGTAGCAACATCTATCAAAGTTGAAGATATGTTAGTAAAAAAAGACAATACTAATACAACAAACGAATGGCAAGGATTCATCGATATGGTTGTTGAAGATGTCATTGAATATTTTAAAGCTCAAGGAAAAAGTGTAAATCCTTATACTACTTCAATGCAAATTTATACCACAATGGATATTGATAAACAATCTTGGATTAATGATATTATGAATGGGAAAAGCTTTACTTGGCAAAATGATATTGTTGATTCTGGAATATCTGTTCAAGATGTCAAAACTGGAGCAATTGTAGCAATTGGAGCTGGAAGACATCGTAATGGCGAAAGACAATGGGTCAATGCTACAGATATGAAAAGACAAATTGGATCTACTTCTAAACCTTTATACGATTATGCTCCAGGTATTGAATATGAAAATTGGTCTACTTATCAATTATTTGTAGATGAACCGCATTCTTATTCAGATGGAACAAATATTAACAACTGGGATCGCAAATATAATGGATTGATGACTTTACGTACAGCACTTGCTCAATCTAGAAATATCCCTGCTTTAAAAGCTTTCCAATCTAATAAGAATTCTAATATTTTAAAATTTGTTCAAAGTGTTGAATTAAATCCAGATGTAGAAAATGGAATTATTAACGAGGCTCACTCTATTGGTGGTCAAAAATATGGCGAAAGCCCTCGTACAATGGCTGCTGCTTATTCAAGTTTTGGTAATGGTGGATATTATATTAAACCTTACAGTTATACAAAAATAATTTTAAATGAAACTAATGAAACAATTGAAAATAAAGTTGAAAAAACTCGTGTAATGAGTGAGGAAACTGCTTATATGATGACTTCTTTATTACAATCATCTGCTCAAAGTGGTTTAGGAGCACAATACAATGTTAATGGTGCTATTTATGGCGCTAAAACAGGAACTTCAAACTACCCAGAAAATATTGCTCAAAAATTTGGCTCAGATGCTGTTAATGACTTATGGGTCAATGCTGTATCTCCTGACTATGCTATTTCTGTATGGTATGGTTATAAAGATACAGATCGTACAGTGACAAGTACTTCCTTTACAATCGCACATAGAAGATTATTCCAAGCTGTAGCAAAAGGAATTTTCAAATCAGATAGTAATTGGACAAAACCAGATAGTGTTTCAGAAGTACAGGTGGAAATGGGATCATGGCCTGCTAAATTACCTAGCGAATATACTCCAGGAAATATGATTGTTACAGAATTATTTAAATCCGGAACAGAGCCAACTGAAGTTTCTGATCGTTATAGTAAATTAGAAAATGTAACAAATGTGACATCTTCTATTAGTAATAATAAATTAACAATTAAATGGAATCCTATTAAAACCCCAAATGCGATTAGTAATGATTACTTAAATAGTTATTTTGCTTCCTTATATAGTGATGCAGGATATAGACAAAATGCTTTATCTACCCGTATTAGTGAAAATAACAGCACTTTTGGAAAGTTGGTATATAAAATATATGGAAAAGATTCTAGTGGAAATTTAAATTATATTACGGAAACTAGTGATTCTTCTGTTACTATTGATGTTAATACATCTTCTCCTACTACTTATGTTGTAAAAACATCTTATACAATATTTACAGCAAATGCTAGTGATGGCGTATCTACTACTGTTAGTTTAGCCAATGTAAAAGGAACTGTAACTGCTAAATTAAACGGAAAAGAAAAGGAAGAAATAAAAAAAGGTACAGCTTATAAAGTTAGTACTACTGATGTGACTGTTTTAGAAGATTCTAAAGATGTAACTAGTAAAGCGAAGATTACAATTTCTATTGATGACAAAGCAATTACTGGTACAAGTACAACTCTAAATACTACGACAGTTGGTACTCATACAATTAAATACAATATTACTTATAATAATGAGACGGTAAAATCACTTACTAAAACAGTTAGCGTAACAGAATAAAAAAGCACTTCAATTTGAAGGTTTCAATTAGGGATTTTTAATAAAAAACTTAATTAAGCCTTCAAATGGAACTAAAATAACCACATTAGATTTAATATCTGATGTGGTTATTTTTTTAGTTACTCATATAAACTTGTATGCTGTTGCCGAGATTATTTTTTCTTTCTTGTTAAAATGATTCCAACAATTGAACCAATAAATATTAGAGGGGCTATTCTAACAAATATCCATACAATTGAATGAATTAATGTTCCAAGTACAGCTAGTTCAGGATCATTATAGTTCCATTCCATATAACTATTACCAACAGATGTACCTAAAACAATAAATGCTAATATTGTAAATAAACATATTATAATAAATATCCAATGAAAAATTTTCCTTCTATTTTCTTTTTTTTGAGATAATTGTAAATTAATTACTTCTAATTTCTCCGCAATTACCTTTAAATCATCTTGTTTCTTTTCATCAATATTTTCTCCAAGCAATGTACTTACTGGAGTGTCTAGTTCTTCTGCCAATCTAATTAATAACTCGGAATCTGTAACAGATAATCCTTGTTCTCATTTTGAAATTGTTTGTCTCACTACGCTTAATTTTATAGCAAGTTCTTCCTGCGAAAGTCCTTTTGACTTTCTAACTGATTTAATATTATCTTTTAACATTAAAATCGACTTCCTTCCTTTTATAAAAATATTATATAAAGAACTATGCCGTTGCCACAAGCAATGCATTTTAACATTTCTTGTTAATCCTTTATCTATATAAAAAATTACTATTTATATATTTAAATTTTATCCAATTATATCACAAACAAAATAATATAACTATAAATTTACAAAATATAACTTGCTATATTTCTTCTTTAGAGTGATTAATAGACTAACCTAAATTAAAGAAAAGGAGCAAGCTATTATGAATGAAAAGCAAAAAAAATTATTAAAATCTCATGGCTATAAAATTTTGGATGAACTTAATTTTATTAAACCAGAAGATATTGATCCTAATATTCAAATTACTTACGATGATGCAACTAATCAATTTGAAATCAACTTAATATCTACTGCAATTACAGATGACACATTTAATGAATTTATTTTATTACTTATGGAAAGATGCGTATTATTAAAGAAATTAAATGATTTAAAAGGTGATAAATAATATGTATATATTAAAAGGTAATATCAAAGCACAAGAAGTTTATTTTCAAAAATTTAATAATCAAATGTTATTTGGATCAATGTTTAAAGTAAGCTGTTGTTCAGAAACTATTGACGGAGCTAGAATGTTTTCAGATAAAGAATTAGATGAAGTTGAAGAAATATGCCTAAAAACACATCATACATTTAAAATATATCCTGTGTGCCCAACTTGTAATAATGAATATGAAGAACATCCTGCTATATCGAAAAGATAATAAAACTAAAATATGTAGCAATTGCGGCTTGAAAGAGGCTTTAGAGAATTTTATAGAATATAAGAATAAGCCTACAACTTAATGTAGACTTATTATCTTTATTAATTTAATAAATTATTGAAATTATACCAATCACTTGGACTTTCTTTAAATGAATTATACACACCTCTATCATAGTATAACCATTTATCATTATCTCTTATTACTAATCCTCCAACAAGGTTTTTTCCTTTTTTATTTTCATCAACTATGTACTGAATTAATGCTTCTGATTTTTCTTTATTATCATTTTCATTAAATCCTTTTCCAGCTTTAGTATCAAATATTCCAATTCTTCCATCTTTGAATTGAATCAAAAAGTCTGGTTGGAATGTTGAACCATCTTTTTTCATAATACCAAAGTTTGTATTCATATGCTCTGAACCGTTTTTCCAAAAATACTCAATCACATCATCATGTTCATCTAAATATTTAATGAAATCAACTTCAAGTTGGTCAACCTTGCCATCTTTAGTTTCCATGTATAATGGTTGATGAATTGACAATTTAGAATGAATTTCAATGCTGGTATTTGGATTATAATTTTTTGACATTGGAATATGCCAATTTTGATTTAATTCATATCCAACTTTTTGATCGACCTCTAATTCATGGATTGGCTTATACTTTTCAGTTGAAATATTTATAATTTCTCCAAATTTTTCACTATTATTAATAATCAAATTTTGTATTAGGATAATTCCTTTATTTGCAGGTTTAATATTTAAATATTTTATAAATGTGTTTATTATAGCCATCTTAACTGTTGATACAGACCTTACTGGAGCAAATCCATTTAAGTTATTTTTTATTACTCTTTCAAAATCATATTGCAAATCACTTTCACTCATATTTATACCTACTAAAGATTCAGTAAAATCAATTTGTAATTTTTCATTATCAACTTCGGTTGATTCTATATGAACATCAGATAAAATAGAATCCTTCTTTCTTAAATCAAAACTAATATTATGATTTTTTAATTTTTGAATATTTTCATTAAATTCAGTCGTGAAATCTTTTACTCTTGTTATTCCGAAATACTCACAAAAATATTTTTCGTACACTTCATAGAAAGAGGAGGTAATATCTCCAAAATCAACTCTTTTTTTATAATAAGACGTTAATGTTATAACTGGTATTCTTTTGTCTTCTTTTAGATTATCATCTACTTTTGGCAAAATAACATTGTCATCTTTTTGTTCATTTACATCTTTTACTTTAGCATTATATTCTTCTGATGATTCCTTTATCATAAAATCACTTGGCTGTGTATTTATATAATTACCTGTAGTAATGTCATCAATTATCTTTGTATATTCATTAAATAGATTTATTTCTTTTTGTTCTGACTCATTATTTTTTTCAGTAGTTAATGACATATCTATAACTGGAACTTTATATTCTTCTTTTACATTCGATGCATATGATTTAATAATGTTTGGATTATATACTTCTTTTTTTATTGTTATAGATTGAATATTAGAATAAACATATGCTTTGTTTAACACTTCATCTGTATAATGTTTTGCTTCTGGCATTCTTAAAATTCTACCAACCGTTTGAATTTCAAAAACAATGCTATTTACTTCTCTAAATTTTAATAAAACTTGAGCTCTAGGGCAATCCCATCCAGTATCAATAGCCATTTTAAAAATCAAATATTCTACTTTACTATCAAGTGAATTTAGTACATCTACTTCTTCATTTACTTTTTCATCACTTAACCATATTGCTAATTTACCATTAGATGTTGTGATTCCTTTTGCTTCAAGAAATCTTTCCACAGATTCCCTTTTTTGCTCTCCATAAGCTGAATTTGGTAACTGAATAAGAGTTAATGGCGTAATTTTAGTTTTACACTCTCCATTTTTATATAATTCATTATATCTTTGCTTTAATTCCTCTTGCTTATAATAAGCTGATTCTAAAACTAATAACTCACTCGTTTTTTCTTCTTCTTCGTTTTCTATTATTTTAGCAATTTTATCATTTATTATGATTTCTTTTTTTATCATGCCTTCGTTGATAACGTCAATTGGATCAATCTCAATTTTAGCATTCATATTGCCAGTTAATATTGGAGTTGCACTCATTTCAATAGTTAAATCTGGTTGAATAATTTCATCTCTAATTTCAAGTGCTCTTTCTGTGGTTGAAGAAGAATGAGACTCGTCAATAATTAATATAATTCGTCTATTATTATTTCTTGTATTCTCTAATATTAAAGGAAAGTTATTATTCTCAGAATCCTTCATTAAAACATTTTTAAATTCGTTTGTTTTTCTATCTTTGGTTCTGATTTTTTCCCAGTTAACAAATACGACCTCATTTTGGTTTATAATATCACGAGATCCAAAGAATTCATCTTCCAATAAACTACATTCAATTGCTTCGCCAATTTCTCTTTTAACACTTTTTTGACTTTGTCTGTGTAAATCTCCTTTACCAATACTAATCCATAAAAAACATAAATCTTCATCAGATTCTTCTGCTATATCTTGTATGTATCTTGCCATTGTTATTGTTTTACCAGAACCTGTTGGAGCTTGAAATACAATAGTTTCATTTTTTGGAGTTTTTAAATATATATTAGTAAATTGCAACAATTGACTTATTGCAGTTCTTTGATAATCTTTTAACTTCTTCATAATTAGTTCTCCTTACTTAGTTTTACTAATTTTCTATATAAGTCATAAATCTTTTGAGGTATTGCTTCTACTTTATAATTAGTAATTCCATCTAATTCATATTCTTCAACTCGGTTATCAAGAGAGAATATATATAGTGCTTTATTATTTTTGATATCTTTAATCTTTTCAATAAATTCATTATAATGATTATGATATATGTCAAAATAAATACAAGTATAATTTATATCATCTTTATCTTTATAGATAACATATGAATCTGTTTTTTCTACTAAATTAAATGTAGATTCTTTAACACATAACATTGGTACACATTTTTCTGTTAAATCAAAATATATTTGATCTCGAGTAGAATTATTTTCAACAAAATCCGTCTTGAAATATTTTAGTGAACCCTTTAATCCTTCTTTCCCATTATATCCATTTATAACATTTGAAAGTCTTTGATATGTTACTTCTTCACAAATATTATTTTCATTATTTGTACATAAGATAAATTTTCTATTTCCTCCATCTTCTTTATTTAGCTCTAATACTGCTTGCCCTGTTGTTCCACTACCTGCAAAGAAATCTAAAATTACAGCTTCTTTATTATCAATTAAATCAAGCAATTTTTTTATTAATTTTATTGGCTTTGGATTTTGAAATTTTCCTTTTCCTACTATTTTAGATAATTCATTATTTGATTGTCTTGTACTTCCATATTCAGATGCAGACCAAAATGTAACAGGTGGCATTCTATCTCCTACTTCGCTTAAATAAGTTTTCTTTTGTGGAACTTTTTTACCTTTTGGATCTAGATAGATTCTTCCTTCATAATCTAATCTTTGTAAGGTTGAAATGGCGAATCTAGGATATGTGCCTTCAGGTGCGTTCCATGTTTGACCATTTGAAAAAGTGTACTCATATTTACCAGATTCAGATCCACTTTTAGCATGAAGTGGAGTAAGTAAATAAGCACCTCTTGGATCATTATCATAGTTTTTATAATATGACATTTGTTTTTCGCCTTTTTTAGTACCTTGTATTTTTAATTCAAATTTATTTTTTGCATATACTAATATATATTCTGTATTTGTTGAAAAATATTTAGCATCATTTTTTATAGAATCTAAGTTTTGCCACGTAATGATAGATATATAGTTCATGTTTCCAAATATTGAATCACACAATAATTTTAGCTGAGCAAATTCAATATCATTAATACTTATAAAAATAATTCCTGAATCTTTTAGTAAATTCCTTGAAAGTTTTAATCTCTTAGACATAAAATTTAGCCATTTACTATGTCTATAACCATCTTCTTCATTTATTATTTTATCATTATAAATAAATTCTTTCCCTGTGTTATATGGCGGATCAATATAAATAACATCAATTGATTCTTTATGTGTATAATTCAAAACTGATAAAGAATGAAAATTATCCCCTTCAATTAAGATATTATCTTCACCACCATTATCAATCTTTTTACTTTCTTCTTCTTTTAAAACTGGAATTAGTTTATTACAATCTACAACAACTTGTTCTGGTACTTTTTCTGCATCCCAGACTAATCCATATTTTCCACTATGTTCTTCGTTTAAGTTATTAATATATTCGATTAATTCTTCTTTTGACATATTTTCAAAATTCATTATTTACCTCCTAATTCATATTCCACAATATCATCTATTTTACAATCTAAAACATCACAAATCTTAACTAAAACTTCTAATTGAACTGATTCATTTTTACCTAGTTTAGCTAATATATTTGTAGTTATTCCTGTTTGCTCACGAAGTTGTGTTTTATTTATTCCTTTATCTATTATTAGTTTCCACAGTTTATTGTAACTTATCTTCATTTAATACCTCCGTATTATTTCATTACGATTCTTATTTTATCATTTATATACTTTTTATTCAATAAAATATCTAAAAATTCAATATTAATTTAGATATTTTTTACTCTTGAGGCTAAAATTTAACGCTTTTCCTTTGACTAGCATTTAGGAGGAGTTATTCCTTCGATATGTTAGGAGGAAATTTAAATGGTAAATTTAGAAAACATACCAAGTTATCTTAAAGATAATGCTGGATTTTGTAATTGGAAATATGAAACACGTAATGGCAAACTAACAAAAGTTCCATATAATCCACATTCAAATACTAAGGCATCAGTTAATGATACATCTACATTTTCTGATTTTAATTTAACAGTTTCAAGGTTAGATATTTATGATGGTATTTGAATAAAAGTTGATGGAAAACTGTATTCTTGGTCTGAAGAAATTATTTTTCATTTTAAAAACACTTATATTGAGATTAGTACTAGTGGTAATGGATTGCGTATTCTTCTATTTACTCAAGATGGTTATTCTTATGATAAAGAAAACTATTACATTAAAAAAGGTAATGTTGAAGTATATGTTAGTGGCTCTACAAATCGTTTTGTGACTATCACGGGAAATGCAATACAAAATTTAGAAATTGTTGAAAACATGGATAGATTTCAATGGTTAATTGATACTTATATGAAACGTGAAAACAACAACACTACAGTTATACCAGAAAACAATGGAAGTTATCTTACCGATGATAATGTTATTCAAAAAGCAATGTTATCTAAACAAGGAACAAAATTTAATAAGTTGTGGAGCGAAGATATTTCGGATTATCCATCTCAAAGTGAGGCTGATCTTGCTCTTATTTCTGTACTTGCATTCTACTGCAATGGAGATAAAAAACAAATTGATAGATTATACAGAAAATCTAAATTATTTCTCCATAAATGGGATGAACTTCATGGAAATGCTACATATGGAAATTTAACAATTAATAAAGCATTATCAGGTATTACAAGTTATTATTCTCCAGTGTCACAAACAACGATAGATAAAGATTTTGATAGTGATCTCTCATTAGAAATAATTGATTTTTCAAAGTGTCCTTGGACTGACATTGGTTCAGGAATGTTATTTGCAGATTTCTATCAAGAAAAACTTCTTTATGTACTAGAACGCAAATCTTGGTTTTACAATGAAAACGGAATATGATCACAAGATATTGGTGGCTTAAAAGCAATGAAGTTATGTATGGCTCTTGCTAATTTACTTCATATGTATGCTTTAAAAATTACTGATGAACACAAACGAAAAAGTTATATGGATTATTCAAAAAAATGACAATCTCATACTTACAGAGTAAACATTTTAAAAGATGCTCAAGTTTATCATCCTATATCAATATCAGAATTTGATACTGACCCTTATATTTTTAATTGTAAAAATGGAACAATAAACGTTAAAAGTCGTCATAAAAGTTCAGATAAATTAACTAAAATTTCAAATGTAAAATTTAATCTAAATGCTCACAGTGATAAATGGAATAATTTTATTTTAGAAATAATGTCTGGAGATAAAGATAAAGCAAAATTTTTACAGAAGATATTTGGCTATGCACTTACTGGAGATACAAGACATGAATGTATGACTATTTTATATGGTGCAAGTACTAGAAATGGTAAAGGAACTTTATGTGAAAGTATATTAAAGGTTTTAGGCTCTTATGGTTGTACTGCAATACTTGAAACAATAGCTATTAAAAATAATGCAAATAGCTCACAACCTACTGAGGATATTGCAAGACTTGCAGGAGTTCGTTTTGTTAATATATCAGAGCTAGTAAAGGTTTAGTTTTAAATGCTGCGCAAGTTAAAAGCATGACTGGTAATAATACCTTAAATGCAAGATTTCTCCATGAAAATAGTTTTGATTTTAAACCACAATTCAAAATATATATAAACACAAACTACCTACCTGCAGTAAATGATATGACTATATTTACAAGTGGTAGAGTTATAATTATTCCTTTTGAAAGGCATTTTGATGAAACAGAACAAGATAAATCGTTTAAAAATGAATTTGCCAAACTAGAAATACAAAGTGCAATACTTAATTGGTTATTGGATGGATATGAATTACTTCAAAAAGAAGGCTGTCAATAAGAAAGGAGATAATTTATGAGTGAATTATATAGACAGCCTTATGTTACAGCCTCTGATAAAATCACAGCTTTTTATTATAGATTATCAAGAGATGATGAATTACAAGGTGATAGCAACAGTATAAAAAATCAAAAAACTATATTACAAAAATATGCCGATGATAATGGATTTATAAACACAGAGTTCTTTGTTGATGATGGTATAAGTGGAACAACATTTGATAGACCAGGATTTCAAAGAATAATTTCAAAAATGGATGAAGGTAAATTTGAAACTATTATTGTGAAAGATATGAGTAGACTTGGAAGAGATTATCTTAAAGTTGAATATTATACCGAGATAGCTTTTCCAAATGCAGATGTTAGATTTATTGCTATCAATAACGGTGTTGATAGTGCAAATCAACAAGATAGTGACTTTACTCCATTTTTGAATATCATAAATGAATGGTATGCTAAAGATACTAGCAAAAAAAATAAAAACAGTTTTTAAGTCAAAAGGAGAATCAGGAAAACCATTATGTACTTGTCCACCTTATGGTTATAAAAAAGATGAAAAAGATAGTAATAAATGGATTGTAGATGAGAATGCTTCAAAAGTAATTAAGCAGATATTCCAATTATGTATGGAAGGAAACGGTCCAACACAAATTGCTAATATACTTAAAGAACAAAAAGTTCTTACACCAGCAAGTTATTATAATAGTATTGGTCTACCAACTTCATCTCCAAATATAAGAAATTTATATAATTGGAGTGGTCGAACAGTTGCACATTAGAAAGACAAGAGTACATTGGGTATACCATAAATTTTAAAACACATAGAAAATCATATAAGTTAAAAAAGAAAATTATTAATGATCCATCAGAATGGAAAATCTTCAAAAATACTCATGAAGCAATCATTGATGAAGATACTTTCAACACAGTCCAAAGAATTAGAAATGGCAAACGTAAACGTACTCCACTTGGAGAAATACCAATATTATCTGGAATAGTATATTATGCCGATTGTGGTGCAAAATTATATCAAGTTCGTTCTAAAGATTGAAGTCACGATAAAGAATACATGGTGTGTGCTACTTATAGAAAACGTGGAAAAGATAAATGTACTTCACATCAAATTAGAAATGTTGATATTGAAAATTCTCTTCTATACATGATTCAGCAAGTTACATCATTTGCAAAAAAAATATGAATCTGAATTTGTGGAAATTGTATCTAAAAACAGCAATAAATTGTTAGAGCAAAAAATTAATGAATCTAAAAAAGAAGTTGAACAGTCACAAGCTAGACTTACTAAACTGGATTTATATATTCAAAGACTTTATGAAGATAATGTAGAAGGAAAAGTTAGTGATGAACAATTTATAAAAATGTCATCTAACTATGAAAGAGAACAATCAACTTTAACAGCCAGAATAAAAGAATTACAATCCATTATTAAAAATGAGCAAGAAAAAGTTGCTAACACAAATAGCTTTCTTAATCTTTTACTCCAATATAACTAAATTAGATGCAGAAATTATAAGAACTTTTATAGAGAAAATTTATGTGTATACCGTGAATGATAATTTAGGTAAAAAGGTTAAAAAACTAAAAATAGTATTTAACTTTATTGGTGAAATAAACTTACCTTCAAAAAATTAACAAAAGAAAAAGGCATAAACTATATTTCAATTTTTGCCTTTTTCTAAAAATTACTTAATCCCTAAGGGAAGTTCTCTTTTGAAGTGTTTTTTTTATATTTACAAAAATCTTGTAACTTACAATCAATACATTTAGGATTTCTAGCTATACAATAATATCTTCCAAATAAAACAAATTGATGATGAGCTTTATTCATTTTATTTTTAGAAATTATTTTTGTTAATTTTTTTTCAATTTTTAATACATCATCATTTTTATTAGCAAATCCTAATCTTTTACTAACTCTAGCAACATGAGTATCCACTGCTATACATGGTTCATTATAAAGAATACTAAGTACTACATTAGTTGTCTTACGACCTACGCCACTTAAGCTTTCTAAAAATTTTCTATCATTTGGAACTGTTCCGCCAATATTTATCAAAGAATTTGCTATATCAATAATATTTTGGGATTTTTTCGTATACGTACCTAGTGGATATATAATTTTTTTTAAATCTGAAATATTAGACTTACTTAGTGTTTCCAAAGTAGGATACTTAGAAAATAATACCTTTGTTACTTCATTTACTCTCTTATCTGTTGTTTGTGCTGAAAGCATAACAGCTATTAGTAATTCATAGTCTTTACTATAGTTTAATTCACATTTTGCCTCTGGGAATAATTCATCTAAATACTCTAAGGTATTATTCATCTTCCAACCAATTGTAGTCATATAATTCCTTTTTCTCTTCTTTTTTTGATTGAAATTTTGTTTTCTCTTTTTCTATATCTTGAATACTTTTTATTCCTTTTTTACCCCATTCATAAAGTATCTTATCAATATAGTTTAATTTAAATACTCCATTATACACAGCTTCCTTTAAAGCTGCTATGATTAACTCTTCTGAATATCCTGAATCTATCCAGCTATTGATAATCTCATATTCCATAGGAGCCAGAGTGCGACCAAATTCTGTTTCAAATGTACTAAAAATATTTGATGGAATTTCTTCTTTTTCTTCATTAATTACTAAATATAATAATTTTTCATATAATTGATCTATGTTAATAAATTCATGCCTTACTCCATCAATTTTCCTTAAATCGATTTTAATTAAATTTAAATTTGTTAAGACATCTATATTAGTGAGTACATCTGTTAATGGCATTTTTAAATCTTTTGTAATATTATTTGGATTGAATTCTGTATCTTTTAAATTCATTAAGTAAATTAATAAAATTAATTGGCTTTCATTTATTTTTAACTCTTGATAATTAAATAATAGTATTTTGGGGAACGTAAAATTTCCATTTTTAATTAAATCCATTACTTTTTCTGGCATAAAATTTCCTCCCTATTTCTAATTGATTAAATTGTTGTATTCCTTTTTCATTCATTTTTGAAAGTTCTTTTTCAATTTGATGATTACTTAAATTTAAAACTAAATCTTGATATTTGTCAATCACTTGTAATAAATTTTTTTCGATCTTAAAGTTTAGTTTAGTAGAAAATCGAATTGCTCTTAAAATTCTAATAGGATCTTCTTTTATTTTTACTTCTGTATCTCCTATGCATCGGATAATACCATTTTTTAAATCCGATTCAGCATTTAAAAAATCATGAATTTGACCATATTGATCTATACAAAATGTATTAATAGTAAAATCTCTACGATTTAAATCTTCTAAAATATCATTTGTATATTTTATTTTTGGATAACGACCATGGTATTCTAATTCTATTCTAAAAGTAGTAATTTCAAAATAATAATTATTTTTTTTGATTTGTAAGGAACCATATTTACTATTATCAATTATTATTTCATATTGCTTCTTTATAATGTCTGGAGTAGCACTTGTACAAATATCAATATCATCATTTGACTGATTCAATAAACGATCTCTTGGATAACCACCAATGATATAAGAAGTATATCCCAATTCATTTAACTCTTTTAAAATACTAATTGCCACTTCATACATAATATCACCATTTTTATCATATCATATTTTTTAAATATTTGTAAAAAAAAAAGAAACTTAGTCTCTTAGTTTAAAGCTTCTTTTAATTTAGAACCAGCTTTGATTGTAACAGCTGTTCTTGCTGGAATCGTAACAGTAGCTCCAGTTCTTGGATTACGTCCTGTTGATTCTGGTTTTTCTTTTGCAACAAAAGTACAGAACCCTGTTAAAGTAACTTTTTCACTTTCTTTTAATCCTTTAATTACACCATTCATCATAGCTTCTAAAGCTTTTGTAGCATCTGATTTTGTTAATCCAACTTCTTCTGCTATGTAATTTACTAAATCTGTTTTTGACATTTCAAATAACCTCCTCGTTGTCTTAAGCAACTATCTTGCTTACACTTAAAGAATATCATTTTTTTGTAGGCAAATCAAGACTTTTCAAAAAAAAAAGCACATTTAATATTAATATTTATTTTGAATATAATTGAATAGGTGAAAGTATGAGAAAAAAATTATTATTATTCATTTTTTGTATTATTTTTTGTGGGTGTTCTCATAAAACAAATGGAGAAATTGGAACTATTATAGAAGAAACTGATAATTATATTGTTGCTATTAACTATCCTATTACAAATACAAAGATTGATTCAAAAATAAAAAAAGAAGTAGATTTTATTTATTCTAATTTTGTTAACGATTCCAATAAAGATAATGACAAAAATGAATTAAATATTGATTATACATTTCATTATATAGATCATTATATCTGTGTAGCTTTATATATTTATAAGAACAATCATAATGACATTAATAATTCTGTTAAAACTTTTTTATATGATACAAATAAGAAAAAAGAAGTTCAGATCAATGATATAGTAGCGGATAATGATATTATTGAATCTATTATAGAAGAAAAATTTCAAAAAAAAATGGATTATTCTTTTATTTTTGATCGAGAAAATTTAGTCATTTTTATAAAAGATAAAAATGAAGTTGAAACAGTTACTATTCCTCTTTCGGATTTAGATTTAAAAATTAAACTATCCCCTATTATACAAGATAAAACAGTTTCTGTTTCTATTCCTGAAAGAGTTATTGATCCTAATCAAAAAGTAGTTGCTTTAACTTTTGATGATGGCCCTAGTCAATATACAGAAAAAATTATTGATATATTACATGAAAAAAATTGTAATGCTACATTTTTTGTACTTGGAAATAAGGTAAGTAACTATTCTGACATTTTAAAAAAAAGCCTAGAATATGGAAATGAAATAGGAAATCATTCTTATAATCACAAATGGCTTATAAAACTCAAACCAGATGAAATTATGGAACAAATTAATAAAACGCAACAAATTATAAAAGAATATACAGGTTATACACCAAAGTTATTAAGACCTACCTATGGTTCTGTTAATAGTTTTATAAAAAGCATTTCTTCTTTAAATGTTGTTCTTTGGAATGTAGATACCTTAGATTGGAAATATAAAAATGTAAATAGAATTGTGAACAATGCCACAAAAAAATTAAAAGATGGTAATATCATATTAATGCATGATACCCATAAACAAACATTAGAATCCTTACCCAAAATTGTTGATATTATACAAGAGAAAGGATTTCAATGTGTAACTGTTAGTGAATTAAAGGAAATACAACTAATTAGAGAACAATTCCATGAATGAAAAAATAAAATCTCTTGATATTCAAATGATTGCTACTATAGGTTATATATTAAGCTTATTAATATCTTTATTTTTAACTTACAATAGTAAAACAGAACTACTTACAAAGAAACCTATTATTTCTAGTAAAAATTCCTATTATGTTTCTATACTAAATCGAATTATTGTACTTTTTTTATCTCTTGTATTTTTATACATTAATTTTGAAGATAAAAATAGAGCACAAAAAAAGGGAGAAGATGTCACTTTTCTCAATTTACAAATAACAGCTTCTGACCTTTCTGTTTTAGCGGCAATTATTGTCCTTTATGTTGTTGTTGAAAGCGGACAGTATTCTATTATCACATCGGTTGAAAATCCTTCTTTATAAAAAATAGTTAGTTTTCAACTAACTATTTTTCTGTAAATAAAATCTTAAATTATTGTTAATACTATAGATTTGTAAATAAAATTATTGTAAGGATATATTTTTAGTATTAACAATCTGTGCTGACTAATTCACCATCATTATTTACACAGGAATCGCCTTTCCAATATCCACCATTATTCATACAACAAGCTTTATCTTCTGTTTTGTCCATCATATTTTTAACAAGTGGGGTTGCTATTGTAACAATAGCAGCAATTAAAATAATTGTTACAACAGTCATATTTGCCTCTCCTGTAGCTTCTTTCATACTATCACCACCTTCAAAACTTATTTACACTATCATTATAATAAGCACGACATTTTATGTCAATATAAAACGACACAAAATACCGTGTTTTACGACAATTAAATATGACATAATTTGTCTAGGTGATTGGTGTGATTAAAGAAAATAGAATAAAAATGAACTTAACACAAGAAGAACTAGCTGAAAAACTAGAAATAAGCACTCGTCAATTGCAAAGAATTGAAAAAAATGAAGAGGCTACTAGAATTAATACACTAAAAAAAATTATTAAAATTTTAAATATACCCGATAATGACATTGTAAATTTTTTAAAAACAAAAAATGAGGATGAATAATCCTCATTTTAATAATTTCTCTAATTCCTTACATTTTTCTAAATCCATATCTGGAACATTCTCTAATGGATAAGGAATGTTTAACATTTTATACTTTTCTATTCCCATTGTATGATAAGGAAGTAATTCTACTTTTCCAATATTTTTAAGTGGTTTTATAAATTTTTTCAAGTTATTGATATAAGTAATATTATCATTATAGCCTGGAACAATTACTTGACGTATCCACATTTTCACATTTTTTCCTTGACATGTCTCTAAAAATTTTAATGATAAATCAATTTTTCTACCTGTTAATTTTTGATATCGTTCAGAGTCGATTTCTTTAATATCAAACAAAACTAAATCCGTATAATCCAATATTTCTTCATAATCAAAAGCATATCCGGCAGTATCAATACAAGTATGAATGTCATGTTTTTTACATAGTTTTAAGCATTCTAATAAAAACTCAGGTTGTTTTAATGGCTCACCACCTGAAAATGTAACACCACCTTTTTTCTTGAAATATTCTTTATAATTTAAAATAAATTTTACTAATTCTTCTGGAGTATATGTTTTTTTCTTTTGTCGATCATTCCAAGTCTCTGGATTATGGCAAAATTTACATCTTAAACTACATCCTTGTAAAAAGACAACCACACGAATTCCAGGGCCATCTACTAGTCCCATAGTATCAATTGATGAAATATTTCCAATCATAATTTATTATGGAATGTTCGATTAATTACTTCTTGTTGTTGTTCTTTGCTCAAACGATTAAAATTAACGGCATATCCAGAAACCCGAATTGTTAGTGTAGGATATTTCCAAGGATTATTCATGGCATCAATTAATAACTCTTTATTTAAAACATTTACATTAATGTGTTGAGCTCCTTTTCTGAAATAGCCATCTAATATATCTACTAAATTATCAATTCTATCCTCATTTGTATGACCTAAAGCGTCTGGCGTAATAGAAAATGTATTAGAAATACCATCTTGACACACTTCAAAATATGGTATTTTAGCTACCGAATTAAGACTAGCTAAAGCACCACTATGGTCTCTGCCATGCATTGGATTAGCACCTGGAGCAAAAGGAATTCCTGCTTTTCTTCCATCTGGAGTAGATCCTGTTTTCTTTCCATAAACAACATTAGAAGTAATTGTTAAAACCGATAAAGTATGTTTTGCTCCTCGATATAATGGATGTTTTTTTAATTCATTTGAAAATTTCATCAATAAATTAACAGCAATATCATCTACTCGATTATCATCATTTCCATACTGTGGATAATCACCTTCAATTTTAAAATCAATTGCTATTCCATTTTCGTCTCGAATTGGGATAACTTTGGAGTATTTAATAGCTGATAAAGAGTCAGTTGCAACGGATAAACCAGCTACACCAAATGCCATTAATCGCTCTACTTCTGTATCATGTAAAGCCATTTGAGATTTTTCGTAAGCATATTTATCATGCATATAGTGAATAATATTCATTGCATCTACATATACCTGAGCAACTTTTTCTAGCATTTTATAATAGGTTGATTTTACTTTTTCAAAATCTAGTACTTCATCTTCTATTTTTTCAAAGCCTTCTATTACAAGTTCTTTTGATTTTTCATCATATCCACCATTAATAGCATATAAAAGTGCTTTTGCTAAATTACATCTAGCTCCAAAAAATTGCATTTGATGACCTAATTTCATAGCTGAAACACAACAAGCAATTCCATAGTCGTCTCCATAAATAGGTCGCATAACATCGTCATTTTCATATTGAATAGCGTCTGTTTTTATAGAGATTTCTGTACAATATTTTTTAAAATTATCTGGAAGATTTTCACTCCATAAAATAGTCATATTAGGTTCTGGACTTGGTCCTAAATTCATTAAAGTATGTAAATAACGGAAAGATGTCTTTGTTACTAAGCTTCTACCATCTAATGTCATACCACCAATACTTTCTGTTACCCAAGTTGGATCACCAGCAAATAATTCTTCATATTCTGGGGTACGAAGATGTCTTACTAATCTTAGTTTAATGATAAATTGGTCAATTAATTCTTGTGCCTCTTTTTCATTTATTGTTCCTTCTTCTAAATCTCTTTCTATATATATATCTATGAATGTAGAAGTTCTTCCTAAACTCATAGCAGCACCATTATTTTCTTTCACTGCTGCTAAATAACCAAAGTATAACCATTGAATAGCTTCTTTGGCATTTGTTGCAGGATTACTAATATCAAAACCGTAACTTAAAGCCATTTTCTTAATGTCATTCAACGCTCTTATTTGTTCATTTACTTCTTCTCTAAGTCTAATGTTTTCTTCGTTTATTTTTGTTATATGATCTAAATCATCTAATTTTTTAGCTAGTAAAATATCAATTCCATATAGTGCTACTCTTCTATAATCACCAATAATTCTTCCTCTACCATAGGCATCAGGAAGACCTGTTAATAATCCAGCACTCCTACATTTTCTAATTTCTTTTGTATAAGCATCAAAAACACCTTCGTTATGGGTTTTACGATAACTAGAAAAATGTTTGGCTATTTCTTCATCTAAGGTATAATGATAAGCTTCTAACGATTTATAGACCATACGAATTCCTCCAAATGGATTAATCATTCTTTTTAATGGTTTATCTGTTTGAAGACCAACAATCACTTCATTTTCTAAATCTACATAACCTGGTTCAAAATTAGTAATACCTGAGACTTTCTTTGTTTCAATATCTAAAACACCTTTTTCTCTTTCTTGCTCTAGTAATTTTAAGCATTTTTCCCAAACTTTATTAGTTTTTTCTGTTTTTATTTCTAAAAATTTTTCAGATCCTTTATACTCATGATAATTATTGATAATAAAATCCTCTACATTAATATCCTCTTTCCAATTATCTCCTTTAAAATTACGCCAAACATTCATGTTATCCCTCCTTATTATATATAGATTATAACATTTATTATTTAAAAAAAATAGTATTCAAAATACTATTTTTGTGTCATTGTTTGTTTTCCAAGTTCTACTAATCTTTTGGTCATTTCTCCACCAACTGATCCATTCATACGTGCTGTAGTATCAGCGCCAAGTGTAACACCTAATTCTCTGGCTATTTCGTACTTCATGTTTTCAAGAATTTTTTTAGAAGATGGAGCTACTAATTTTTGATTCATAAATCTCACCGCCTTACATTATTATTGTGAGTACTTATATAATAATTATGAATGTAAAAAAAAGGAAAGAAACAGCTATACTGTTTCTTTAAAATAACTATTTAGCTTGGTAATTAGAACCACTAATGTGTTGTTCACCCATTTGAACTAATCTTTTAGTGATTTCTCCACCAACTGATCCGTTAGCTCTACTTGTAGCATCAGGTCCCATATTAACACCTAATTCATTAGCTATTTCATATTTCATTTTTTCGATAGCTTGTTTAGCACCTGGTACGTATAATCTACTTGTATTTTTATTATTCATTGTATTCACCTCCCGTACATTTATATCTTGTACGGGATGCATTTTTTAATACATTTTTTTAATTGGTAATTTATAACAATTCTTCAAATTCATTTGAGTTTAAATTTTGAATCGTTTCTATATTATTTATACATTCTTCAATTAATGATTCATAATCAAAAGTATTTTCATATTGAATACATTTTTTTAAGTCTGGATTGATGACTGGATGCTTTGGTAAAAATATAGTACAACAATCTTCATAAGGTAAAATACTTGTTTCATAAGTTTTAATTTTATTCGCAATATCAATAATTTCTAATTTGTCCATACAAGCAACTGGACGAATTACAGGTAAGTTTGTTACATTATTAATTGCAATCATACTTGTTAAAGTTTGGCTAGCAACTTGTCCAATAGATTCTCCATTTATAATTACTTTAAGTTTATGTTTTTGACAAATTCTCTCAGCAATTCGGTACATCATTCTTCTCATAATGGTAATAATATAACTGTCTGGTACATTTTTATAGATTGCTTCTTGTATTTTAGTAAAAGGAACAACATTTACTTTTATGTTCCCAGAGTATTCATTGATAATATTCGCTAACTTAATTACTTTATTTTTAGCTTCTAAACTAGTGTGTGGAGGAGATTCAAAATATAAGCATTCCAAATCCACACCTCTTTTTAAAGCTAAATATCCAGCAACCGGACTATCAATACCACCAGATAACATTAAAAGACCTTTTCCTTGAATACCAACAGGATAACCACCAATTCCTTTGATTTCATTTGTATAAATAAATGTTCCTTCATGTCTGATCTCTATATGAAGAAAAATATCAGGATGATGGACATCAACTTTTAAATCAGTATTCTTTAAAATAAAACCACCAATTTGATTATTAAAATCCATACTATGAATTGGAAATGATTTGTCAGCACGCTTGGTTTCTACTTTAAATGTATGACCAGGCATTTTTTTAATTTTTTCTAAAGAAATTTTTTGTATTTCTTCAACATTAGTATTTACCTTATCAGCAATTACTATACCGTGAATTCCGAATACTTTCTGTAATTTTTTTTCTACTTCTTCTAATTCTTTTTGATCACATTCAATATACATTCTTACACGATCTTTTTTTATTATAACTTGATTATTTTTTAAAATATTTTGAATATTTTTTGTTAAAGTGTTAATAAAAAAATTACGATTTGCTTTCTTTGTTGTTAACTCTCCATATTTAATCATTATTAATTTTTCCACTAGGATCATTCCTTCCTATTTCAGTTAAAAATACAGTATAAGTATAAACTAATATTGGTAAAGTTTCAACTTTTATTTTTTAAATTTAGAGATAAAAATAGATTCACAAAATAGATTTGTCCTTTTCCTGTTATTGTTGGTATTTTTTTAATATAGATTTGACCGTTTGAACAACAAATTGCTCTCTCAGTGATTTTTAATAGATTTTTTTCTATAGAATATTGTGTTGGCATATTTCTTTGATATCCACTCTCTATTAAATAGTTATTTTTTCTTAACCATTTAAATAATCTATTTCTTCCTATATTTATTCCAGTTTGTCGAAGTAGTTTTGCCATATCTCCAATAAAAATTCCAGTACAAGATAACGAAATACAATCAGCAAATAATATTTTATTTTTTGCTTCTTTATCTAATTTATAAATTTGTTTATTTATTTTTGCAACTTCAATTAGATAATTTCTTATTTGCATAGATTTTTTATTTTTTTCTAGTAATGCAACTTCTTTTGCCATATCAAAAGAAATAATATAATTTTTTTCTTTAATCTGTGAATGTGACTCATAATAATCTCGGTTTTGAATATAACCGTAGCTACATACTTTACGTAACCATTTTTGATAAGGAATCACGATTCGTAATCCTTTATATAGTTCTCTACTGCTTACTGTTAATTCATTATTTGAATTTATTTTTACTTGTATAATTTGATTATTTTTCCTTGAACTCATAAATTCTCACCTTTCTTGAATTAATTGAAATTGCTTGAAAAATGAGATATATTTTGTTATAATACGTAAGAATTCATTTTTCAATGGATTTCAATAGTTGATAGGTAGAAGATTCTTGCCGGAATGCTACCTATCTTTTTTTATTCTGTTCTTTGTCTTTTCTATATTATCATCTCCTCTACAATGGCAGTATAACATTATTACCTAGTTTTTGTCAATGTAAAACAATTTAAATGTTAATTTTATTATTATAATTGGTATTTTAAATTTTTAAAAGCTTCGTTACAATGCCTATTCTTATTACCTAGGTATTGTTATTATTATCCTGCTCTTTCTTTTTATTTGTTTCAGAAATATAATTTAAAATAAATTCTCGCAAAACTTGCTTTATTTTTTTTCCATTATATTCTACAGCTTCCACAAAAGCATCTTTATCTTCAGGTAATAAATCTACATTTAATTGTTTATAATGTTCTTTTCTATATTGTGTAGTATATTTAGTAGAGTTATATCTTTGTATTTTTAAAGGTTCAATATATTGTTGACAAATATGTTTTGCTTGATTAAGAAAATTTTGATTTAATTCTAAAATACTTTCCATATCTTTTGAGCTTCTCACATCTTGATCTAATTTGGAAAATGAGTCATTCAATCTATACAAACATTCACTATAGGACTTCATATTCCATGGTGTATTTTTAGATAAAGTTTCAACCATTTTTCTTAGTTCTTCTATTGATAAAATACTTTTATTTGCATTACAAATTTTATTGTACACTAATTCAAGTTGATAAAATTCTGCTTCATAATTTTCCATAATCGCACCTCCACATTTCAAGTATATCACAAAAATTATGCAATTCCTATGTTGTATATTTTGATTTCATAATAAACTAAAAAAACCTTTGAAAAACAAAGGTTAAAATTCAATCTGGTGGAGAATAAGGGATTCGAACCCTTGACCTCCACGGTGCAAACGTGGCGCTCTAGCCAGCTGAGCTAATTCCCCATAACAAATGAACAAGTTAATTATATCATATAATATTTTTTAATGTCAACTCTTTTTATAAAATAAATATAATGACACCACATTATTTTTTATGAATATAATAAAAAGTGAAAAGGAAGGGGATTTATTTTGAAAAGAATATTTATTTCAATTATCTGTTTAGTTTTAATTGCCGTTTTGTCAATTATCATTATTTTTAAACAAGATAATAAAACAGATCTAAAAGAAATTAAAGTGGCAGAGGTTACACATTCTATTTTTTATGCTCCGCAATATTTAGCAGATTCTTTAGGTTATTTTAAAGAAGAAGGATTAGACGTAGAATTTATTTTAACTCCAGGAGCAGATAAGGTTACTGCTGCTGTTCTATCTGGAGATGTTCAAATTGGTTTTTGTGGAAGTGAAGCTACCATTTATGTTTATAATAATGGAGAAAAAGATTATTTAGTGAATTTTGCTGGTTTAACAAAAAAAGATGGAAGTTTTCTAGTTGGACGAGATGAAATTAAAAATTTTAGTATAGAAGATTTGAAAGGAAAACATATTATTGCAGGAAGAAAAGCAGGAATGCCTGCCATGACACTAGAATATGCCATTAATCAAGGTGGACTAAATACCTCAAAATTAAATTTTGATACAAGTTATGATTTTTCTGCTACAAGTGGTGCTTTTATAGGTGGAGATGGAGACTTTGTTGCTTTATTTGAGCCAACAGCTACAAATCTAGTAAAACAAGGATATGGTCATATTGTAGCATCTGTAGGAGAATTAGGAGGAGTTGTTCCTTATACAGCTTATAATGCTCGTAAAAGTTACATAGAAGAAAATGAAGATGTAATGAAAGGATTCTCAAATGCTATTAATAAGGCTTTAGAATATACTCACAATCATACAGCCAAAGAAGTAGCTGAAAACATCTCAACTTATTTTCCAGATTCATCTATTAATGATCTTGAAGTAATGGTTCAAAATTATATGAATATTGATGCATGGTTTGATAATACATATATTGAAGAAAAAGATTTTGAACATATCCAGGATATTGTTGAAAATGCAAATGAATTAGAAAAAAGAGCACCTTATGATAAATTAGTTACTACTAAATTTGCTAAATAAAAATTATAAAAATCGGTTTTAATTAGAAACCGATTTTTTCCAAACTATAGACAAACCTCTAGATTTTTTCTAGAGGTTTTCTTATGAATAAAATTTCTATGATATATCAATCGTAACACTTTAAAAAATTAATCAATATCTTTATCAATATTCAGATTAAATTTTATTTGTTTAGCTTTTTTTCAAGATATAAAACAATATAGTACATTAATGCTGCTACAATACACAAAACTATTATTCCAGTCATAACAAGATTTAAATTAAAAATTTGAGAACCATATAATATTAAATATCCTATTCCTTTTTTAGAAACTAAAAATTCTCCCATAATAACACCTATTAACGACATACTAATATTGATTTTTAAACTGCTTACAATACTCGTAATAGAACTTGGGAAGATTAGTTTAAAAAATAATTGATTTTTAGTAGCTTGAAATGATTTTAATAATTTTATCTTATTAGAATCAACACTGTTAAAACAAACAGATATATTAATAATTGTAATAATAACAGAAATTAACAAAGCCATAATAATTATAGATTTTATCCCAGAACCACACCAAATGATAATAATAGGACCTAGGGCAACTTTAGGTAAGCTATTTAAAATCGTTAAATAAGGATCAAAAATTTTAAATAAATAATGATTCCACCATAAAATTGTAGCTATAAAAATACCAATTATTGTTCCAAGACCAAAACTAATAAATGTTTCATAAATTGTAACCCAAATATGTTCAAAAAGGTTATCATTACTAAGCTTTATTAAGGTGTTTATAACCGCTTTAGGACTCGATGTGATAAATGAATTAATCCAGCCTTTACTAGCTGCTAATTGCCATAAAAATAGAAATAAAAGCAATATTAAAATCTGAATAGATCTAACAATTAATTTTTCTCTTTTAATTTTTTTTAAAAATTGTTTATGTTCTCTACTATACATGAAAATCAATATCCTTCCATATCATATCATAGTATTCAGAAAATTCTTTTGCTTTTCGATTTTCTATTGGATTACTTTTATTTGTTAGCTTTACTTCATAAATTTTTTTTATTTTACTAGGTCTACCAGACAATACAATGATTCTATCAGACATGCTAATTGCCTCTGCTAGATCATGGGTTACCATAATAGCACTCTTTTTTTCTTTTTTTAATATTTTATAAACATCATCTGACACTGCTAATCTAGTTTGATAATCTAATGCTGAAAATGGTTCATCTAAAAGTAAGATATCTGGTTTAGTTGCCAATGTTCTAATTAAAGCACATCTCTGTCTCATTCCACCACTTAAGTTTTCAGGATAACTGTTAACAAAATCTTTAAGTCCATAAGTTTCTAGTAAATCTAAAACATATTTTTTATTTTCCTCTGTCAATTGTTTTTTGATTTCTAACCCTAACAAACAATTTTTTAAAATTGTTCTAAATTCTAGCAAACTATCTTCTTGTAACATATAACCAATTGTAGTATTGTCTACTAGTTCAATTTCTCCACTGGATTTATCTAAAAGACCACATAAAATAGATAAAATTGTTGATTTTCCACATCCACTTGGTCCAACAATTGATACGAATTCTCCTTCTTTTAGTTCAAAAGAAAAGTTTTCCACTGCTAAGATTTCTTTTTTCTTGGTATGATATATTTTTTTTAAATTTTTAATTTTTAAAATTGTTTTTTCCACCTATATTCCTCCTAGCTATATTTATCATATGAACCTTAAAAATATATGCTTATGATAAAAGACGATAAAATGTAAACATAATATCAAATATAATTGATAATGTATTATATTTTTAAACTTTCATTGACTAAGAGTTAAAAAATATGATAAATTTAAATTCCCGCGCCTATTTTGTGGGAAAAAGGAGTGTTAATTTTGGCAGTAAAAATATATATATTAAGTGTACTATTAAATTTAGTTATGAAGATTATTAACAATTACATTTTTTTTATAAATATTACCAATCAAGGATATAAATTTGAATGTTATAAAAAAATACAAAAGAAAAATGTAATTCACTTGTTAGTTTGTTTTATTCCACTTATAAATTTTATATTAAGAATAAAAGAGATTATCAACTTAATATTTTTCAATAATTATCTTTATTTTCTATTAAAAGAACGCATTATTATTCCATTAACAGAAGAAGAATTATTTCATTACTATTACAATAAAAAGAAGTTTATTTCCATTCTAAAAATAAATTTCGATAATAAAATTTATCCAACCTGCATGATTATTTACAATGAAAATAATTTAGAGAATACTATTTACTATACAATATTAGAAAATCAAATTGTTATTACATCAACAAAGGGACCAATTTCAAAGTTAAAAAGAAAAAAACAATATGATATATTGGAAAAACAATTAAACGAAACAAATATTATTCATTCAAGACTAATTTCTAATCAAGCAAATTTTACAATACAAAAGCAATTATTAAAAAAATTTACGATGAAAACTGTTAATTAATCTTAATATTATTTTCTATTTTCATATATATACCTAAAAAAAAGATATTTTTTAAATATCTATTTCAATAAATCATTTGCTTTAGCATTTAATGAAAGATCAGCTCTTCTTCCTAATTGATATGCATAATAGGCTGCTGCTCCAATCATTGAAGCATTGTCTGTGCAATATTTAATATTTGGAATCGTTAAATTAAAATGATTTTCATTTGCTAATTTTATAAATTCGTCTCGAATTCCTTTGTTGGCTGAAACTCCTCCTGCGATAATTAAATTATTAACATTATATTCTTTCATAGCCTTTAATGTTTTTTTACTTAATATTTTAACAACTCTATTTTGAAAAGAACATGCTAAATCTTCTTTTTTTATTTTATTTCCTTTTTGATTCTCATTATGGTTCAAATTAATAACAGCACTTTTTAATCCACTAAAACTAAAATTATAACTATTATCATCCAATGGATAAGGTAAATTATAGGTATCTTTTCCTTCAAAAGCAAGCTTATCTACTTTTGGACCACCTGGATATGGTAAATCTAAAACACGAGCCACTTTATCATAAGCTTCCCCTACAGCATCATCTAGTGTTCCACCAATTTTTTCAAAAGAGTAATCTTTTTCCATGTAAACCAATTCTGTATGACCACCACTGATTACTAAAGCCATTAATGGAAATTCCATTGATTTTTCTAAGTTATTTGCATAAATATGACCAGCAATATGATGGACGGGAATTAATGGTTTATTATAAACAAAAGAAAGTGTTTTGGCTGCTTCTACTCCAATCAACAATGATCCTATTAAACCAGGACCATAAGTTACGGCAATTGCATCCATATCATCCATTGACAATCCTGATTTTTTTAAACATTCTTCTATTACTAGAGTAATGTTTTCTACATGGTTTCTACTAGCAATTTCTGGAACTACACCACCATATAAGGCGTGTATATCCATTTGTGATAAGACGACGCAAGATATTTCATCATGGCCGTTTTTTATAATTGCAACACTCGTTTCATCACAACTAGATTCGATTGCTAATATATATATATCTTTCATACTATCACCTTAATTCTTTTTGAAGTAACAATGCGTCTTCATTCCCATAATATTTTTTTCTAATAGAAATCTTTTGAAATCCATATTTTTTATATAATTGAATTGCTGGTATATTGTTTTCATTTACTTCCAATGTAACACTCTTTACTTTATTTTTTATCAAATCAGATAACATAGTCTTCATTAATAGAGATGCTATACAATTATTTCTATAATCTGGTAAAACTAAAATATAATTTAATTCTGCTCTTTCATACAAAATACTATAACTAATTAGTCCAGCCACTTCTGTATCTTTGTAAATTAGAATTTTTTCAAATGGGTTCAATTCTTTATATTGAGCATTAAAATACTGTTTTAACAGTTGAAACACTAACGGTTCTTCTTCTTTTTTTAATTCATCAATCATTGATTTAGTTTTTCCTCAGCTTCTGTTTTTTTCAAATAATTAGGATTTAAAGAATGTGGATTAATATCTTTAAATTCTTTTTTGAATAATTTTTCCACAGAAATATTAGGGATTATACTATTATCTATAGCATCATAACTAACAAAACAAGCATTATCAATAGAACATAAATCATCTACTTTATTTTTTAGTTCTTCTAATTTTATATAGCAATCTTTTAAAATAGGTTGTTGATTCTTATCATAAATAGCACCATACACATAACCTCTTCTAGCATCAATCATAGGAACAATATAATTTTTTTCCGTATCTGTTGTAGCTAAAAGCATCAATTCTGACACAGGAAATATCTTTTTATTAAGGCTCCAAGCTAATGTTTTAGCAATTGTCACTCCCACTCTAATTCCAGTGAATGATCCTGGTCCATTTACAACGTAAATATTATCAATATCCTGACAAGTTAACTTTATACTTTCTAATGTTTTTTTTAAACATGGTAATACTTTGCTAGATAAGTCATTACTTGTATTTTCACAGTTATAATAAATTTGTTTATTATTGTGATAAATTCCAATAATTAATCTTTTTGTAGAAGTATCAATAAATAATGAAATCATAATACTGCCTCACATAAATCTTCGTATTTTTTTCCATGTGGATTTAATATAATTAATCTTTTTGTTTCATCTACAACCTTAAATTTTATATCTAATCGTTCCTCAGGTAAAATATCTTTAATAGTACTTGCCCATTCAATTACAACAACGCCACCTTTAGTAAAATACTCTTCAATTCCTATACCGTCAGTATTACCATCCAAACGATATACATCCATATGGTAAAGAGGTAGTTCTCCTTCATATTCTTTAATAATCGTAAAAGTTGGTGAAGTAATATTTTCGGTAATCCCAAGAGCATTTGCAATTCCCTTTGTAAACATTGTTTTTCCACTGCCTAATTCTCCGTCTAAACATAAAATCATGTTTGGAAACTTCTCTGATTCAAAATTCTGCGCTAATTCAATTGTTTCAAATTCATTTTTTGTAGTAATTTTATATTCCATTCTAATCACCTTAATTTAGTATAACAAAATCTTTATCAATAAAACAGTATTTTATAAATTTTTAGTGTAATTTTTTTATTTTTTGGTTTGCAAATTTTACAGTATTAGACATCCATTCATCATCATAAGGACGTGCGTAATAAACAGTATCATCATAGTCGTCGCATAATTCATTATATAATTCTGAAATTCTACTTGAGGGTAAAATGCTAGTAAAGCCAAAGTTAAGATTATTAAAGGAGTAATGACTTTCAATATATTTTACCCCTAATTGATTTTCTCCATCTTGATATGAAGTAATTGGGACAACATATTTTAATAGTTCACGTTTTTTTTCTTCATTAATATTCATGATATAGCTATAAGGCACCATTTTATGTATCTGTAGTAATGATATTACCTCTTCTAAAAATAATTTATCCTCTTGTTTTAAAAACAATGGACTGTAATTTAAAATTAAACCTGAAAGTCCACATTTTCCTAATTTATCTAGTAATTGTAGTATTTTATGTTTTTCTACTTGATTTATACAAATTAAGTTATTCATACAAAGCAATTCATAACAAATTTTATTTTCTATTGGCAAATCAATGTTTGATACATTTATTGGAATTATTTCTGAAAAAACCTTAATTCCCTTTTCATTTGCCTTCTCACATAACTCTTTTAAGTCAGTAGTATTACCAAGAGGATTTCCAATTTCGTAGCCACAAATATTATAGATATTCCACCAACTTATTATTTGATTATCAGATACTATTTGAAGTGGACTTATTTGAATACTGTCAAAACTACTTTCTTTAATTTTATCTAGAATTTTTTCTATATCATTTAGTTTCCAAAGAAATAAATTTAATGTTCTCATATAGCTCACCTCAATAATACTAACTAATAATATTATATCATTATATTATAAAATAACACAGTTTATAAAAATATAAAGAGAGAAAAAAATGCAAAAAAAAATTGGCAACTACCTATTTTCGCTTACACTATCGTCGGCGTTAAAGAGCTTAACTTCTGTGTTCGAGATGGGAACAGGTGTATCCTCTTTGCTATCGTTACCAATTTAATTATATAGAGAAAATAATTCTCTGAAAACATGATAATGTGTATTCAATCAAATTTTAAATATAAATAGGATTAAATCCTCGATCTATTAGTACTAGTCAGCTCAACATGTCACCATGCTTCCACCTCTAGCCTATCAACCAGATAGTCTTTCTGGGATCTTACTTTATAAAAAATGGGAAATCTCATCTTGAAGTTGGCTTCCCGCTTAGATGCTTTCAGCGGTTATCCATTCCATACATAGCTACTCTGCGCTGCCACTGGCGTGACAACAGATACACCAGAGGTATGTTCATTCCGGTCCTCTCGTACTAGGAACAACTCTCCTCAAATTTCCTACGCCCACGACGGATAGGGACCGAACTGTCTCACGACGTTCTGAACCCAGCTCGCGTGCCACTTTAATCGGCG
>ERZ827522.146-NODE-146-length-102561-cov-26.335093_pt1 | contig 102561 bp, 116 predicted proteins | sample MGYA00519580_ERZ827522 | MGnify/ENA primary metagenome ERZ827522 (study PRJEB31778, sample SAMEA3449340) | human gut metagenome | biome: human gut; feature: human-associated habitat; material: faeces | place: United Kingdom | collected 2010/2012 ... | reverse complement strand
CAATTAGATATATGCCATTAGTTATACACTTAGCTTAAAGAAGAAAGGAAGGTAAAAAAAATGGATAAAATAATTTTAACAAATAAAACAGAGTTCGAGGTTGCCGATGGTGCAAGCCTTGGAAACATCCAGATCAAGGCAGAGAATTTCGAAGCCGTAAAGACCATCACGGATGCTTTCACAGAGGACAACCTGCAGGAAGTTACATTTACACACAACGATGCAGTGTCGGGGGAATACACCGATCTGAAATCCGATGGGTTTACATACGCACCGAATACGGACGAGGCAGGTAAGGAAGATGGTACATACACCGTAACGGTCAGCTTGCGGACAAAGACGGAAATGGAAAAGGCAATTGATGAGCTTAAAGCAGGACACGAAGCAAACGCAGAAGCAATCGAAGAATTGGCAAGCATTACCGCAGAAAGTGAGGTGTAGGATATGGTTAAATTCTACGTGAGACGTATTCTGGTAGACAAGAAAATGACGATTGATGAAGTGCCGATGCGTTGGCGCGCAAAAGTGCAAGAAGAGATTGAGAAACAGCTTTCCGCTTCTCTGCAATGACATTTTCTGTCGAAACTTGCGACCGAAAAATCTTGAAATCATGCATATCACAGTGATACTATGGACTTGTCCGAAAGGACACTTCAAGTTCTGGTGGGGATGAAGCCTGGCATTGGCTTTGTCCCCAAGTTGTTATTGACTATGCAGAACGTATGTTCTATAATAATTGTCGAGGGTAGTTAGCATTTGAATCGAAAGGGTGGGAGCAATGGATAACAACGAAAACGAGTATTACAAAAGCAAAATCATTGAATTGATTGAAAAATGCGACAATACTAGATGGCTTCGAGCCATATACGTATTTGTAAAAGAACTGTTAAAATAAGAAGAAAGCCAAGGGTTTGCGCATTGCCCTTGGCTTATTTTTATTTCTTCTTTGAAATCATATCAACAAATTCTTCTAGTTTATCCCAGCCATCTTTATCTAGCTGCGCTAGCGCAGAAATCAATTTCTTTTTAAAATTTCCGTCTTCTGATTTCATAACATCTGCAAGCATTTTTGAAATTTGCTCATCTTTTGTTTCCGGCATAAACATTTCTCCGTTTCCGGTGCGAAGCCAATCTTCATTAACGTTGCATTTCTCACATACAAGTTTAATAAATGCATCTGATGGATTTCTTCTTCCGGATTCATAGCTAGAAATGTTTTCTTTTGATATTTCCAAGTAATTTGCAAATGTTTCCTGAGTTTTCCCATTAGGATTGCTTTTTCTTATCTCCTTTAGGCGCTCCTTCATATTAACACCTCCTTTCAACTTGATTATACAAGTCACAATCGCAAATGTCAACGACAAAAATTGTACAATGTACAAAAATAACTATTGACAAAGATTGTACAGAGTACTAATATAAGAATGTACAAAGTACAAAGAAAGAGAGGTGAGAACATGAAGAAAATGACGTTCAGACAAAAGCGCGACTTACTCGATAAGTTTGAGCCGTTCATTATTGGCGGAGTTCAACTCATAAGCGCATTGGCTGGAGCTGCTGTCGGAATAGCTATCTGCTACTTTTTCTAAATGATATGTGGCGGTTGCCGTGATTATGGCAACGACAAATGGGATAAGGATATTTCTCAAAAATGAAAGGAAAAAGTATTCTTTATAAAATCTTCCTTTGGGAGAAACTATAAAGCTAAAATTTGATCTATCCGCAGATGTACTTACATTTGTTACATATCCTCTATCCTGCAAATCCAAAAACGCTTGATATACATCTTCTTCATCGAATTTACCTATTTCGGAAAGTTCGATTGAAAAATTTGTTTTAGATATTTTCTTTAATATTATTCTTTCAATTTTTAGAAGCATGTTAATTCCTCCGTTTTTGAAAATATTATATCACAGAAAGGAAGCAAAAATATGGATAATTTAGTACACATTGGAAATGCGGATATTTCCATCAAAGAGTACAAAGGCGAGCGAGTGGTCACATTTAAGGACATTGACATGGTACATGAAAGACCGGACGGAACAGCAAGAAAAAGATTTAACGACAATAAGAAAGACTTTATTTTAGGAGAAGATTACTTCGTCCGAAATTCGGATGAAGCCAAGGGGGAATTTGGTGTAACCGCTCCGAACGGAATGTATCTTTTTACCGAGCAGGGTTATCTAATGTTGGTCAAGTCGTTCACGGATGATTTGGCATGGGAAGTACAAAAGAAATTAGTTTCTTCCTATTTTAATGTATATTTTCGGATGCGACTTGAACATTGTAGCAGAGTACGAAATCAGATATTGCGCATGAAAGGAAGTGATTGTATGAGCGAAAAGGAAAAGCGAGTTGTCGAAAAACTTCGTGATGCCATTCCGAATATGACAGATTTTCAGAAAGGATATGTTCTTGGAATGGTTGAGAGTTCTGCTTCGAAACATAGTGAGCAGGGCAAGGAAGACGAAACACATAATGGAAAGGAGAATTGAAATGAGCGATTTTGAATTTCAGAAAGTTAATTCAAGGGTAATTCGTAGCGGTGACAACTATTTGGCAAAGGTTGACTCTGCGGAAACTTTTTCAAGCATTTTCGTTGACGAGGAAACAACATATGGAGTCTCTGTAAGAGATGCACAGATACAGACAGGAGATTCGACTTACACACCTGCAATGGCTTTTACATATTCCATGGAAGATGGTTCTGTGCGTTTTATAGATGTTGTTGTATGTCCGTTACTCGGAACGTTTGTTTCTGACTGGTACTAATAGCTTTATCATTATAAAGTGGCAGAAAGGAGCATGAATGAAAAAAGTAATCCAATTCATCATAGGCGCGGTTGCAATGGAGTATTCCTTAGTTGCCGCGTGCTATATGGATAGTGAGGGAGCGGCCGGGAATGTGTCGGCTATTAAATTTGTAGCCGGTGCAGTAATTGCGGCAATCATGTATTACTGGTCAGAGGTAGACCGAAAGAGAGCTGAACTTGACAAGCGAATTAAGAGAAAACGCAGAATGAGAGAGGATGCATGGTAGGCGTTGTGTATATAAGTGGCACGAGATGTTCCACGGAAGAAAAGCGTATGCTTGCTGAACTTTTGGCAGGGAAACGAAAGAAACAGAATGATAAAGATAATTTTGAAAAGGTTCTTGACAGAGAAATGGAAAGGAGAAGCAATGGAGAACAAAATAACACTGATCGGTGATGTTGTATCGGCACCAAGGGAAAGCCATAAATCAAACGGTAAGAATTTTTATAAATTTTTCATCGGAGTTGAAAGAAAAAGCGGTGTTGCAGATATACTTCCGGTACTGTTTGACAAAGAAATCAGCGATACAGAAATTAGCGGAACGGTATGTGTCAAGGGAAAGATAATTACCCGGCACGTAAAAACCGGATCTGGAAAAGCAATTCTTATGTATGTTATGGCTGATACAATCACAAAACCAGAGGATGATAGCCCTTTGAATGAAGTAAGCCTTGATGGAATTATCGAGGAAAAGCATCTTAGAGAAACACCACTTGGCCGTAAAATCTGTGATGTGAAACTCAAAAACATAAGAGAAAACGGAAAAGAGGATTTGATCACATGTATCGCATGGGGAAAGTGTGCGGAATATACGGACTCACTTGCTTTAGGCGATAAGGTAAGCACGTACGGCAGATTACAGAGCCGGAGATACAAGAAAACGTGCAAAGATGGTCACGTTATGGAAAAAGTTACATATGAGTTGTCAATAAAAGGAATCGTGGGGGTGTAGAATAATGCGAATGATTTTGAAATCGTTACATATTGAAAATTTCAAGGGGGTAAAGGATAAGACATACGAATTTGGCAAGACAACAAGGGTTTCCGGCATGAACCGGAGAGGAAAGACCACAATCGGTTCAGCATGGTACTGGCTGATGTCTGATAAGAACTATGAACTTGTCAGCAATCCAAACATTAGACCGGACAATGTAGAAGATTGCATTCCGACTGTTACTGCAAATGTCGGTGTAGACGAAAAAGAAATCACTCTTTCCAAGATGCAGAAGCGAAAAGTCGGAAAGCCGGATAAAAATGGAGTTTCGAAAGTTACTATCACAAATACATATGAGATCAATTCTGTGCCTAAGACAGAACGTGATTTTAAGGCATATCTGGAAGAATTAGGGTTTGAGTTTGATAAATTCCTCATTTGTTCGCACCCGAATGTGTTCACTAAGGATTTGTCGTTTAAAAAAAAACAGGATGAAATGAGAAAATCCTTATTCGCTATGGCAAGTGAAAAAACAGATTTAGAGATTGCGCAAATGAATAAAGAAACTGCGGATGTTGCAAAACTACTTGAATCTTATAAATTTGAGGAAATTGAAGCCATGAATAACGCTTCCAAGAAAAAGGCGGTTGAGCAGTTAGACGCTATTCCAAATCAGATCATCGGGCTGGAGAAAGCAAAAGTTGATGTAGATGTGGCAGAGCAGGAACTTGCCAAGGCTGATCTGACAAGAAGAATCGCTGAATGCGATAAGAAGATTGCCGGTGCCGATCATTCGCTTGACGAATTGCGCGATAAGGAAATGCGGTTACAACTTGATATATCCGGAATTACACAGACGATGAACCGCGAATTATCCAATCGTAGATACGAAATTGATGCTGATCTGTGCGGTTGCAAAGATGAATTAAAACATCTGGAGCAGACGATTTCTTTGAAAGAAAATAAGATTGTCGGTAATGAAAAGGCTATCACAGATGCGGATGCTGAACGGAAGAAAATTGGAGAAAAGTACAATGCAGAATATGCCAAGGCATTTGATGAAGCGCCTTACCTGTTTGACGAATCCAAGTGGGTATTTGATGAAAATAGCACTGTTTGTTCACTGTGCGGTCAGAAGTTGCCAGAAGATAAAATCGAGCAGTTAAAGGCTGATTTTGAAAGCCGGAAAGAAAAAGCCAAGGCGGATGCAGAAGAAAAACTGAAAGCAAAAAGATTTAAGTTTGACACTGACAAAAAGGTTGAACTGAATCGGTTGAATACTATTGGCACCGAGAAGAAAGAACTTATTACCGAACTTACAAAGAAAAATGCTGATCTGAATACAGAAATTGACGCTTTAAAGAAACAGGAACAGGATGCCATTGCAAAGAAAGAAGAACTTTCGAAGCAGTTATCCGAGATCCCGAGCGAAGCTGATTACACGCAGAATGAAGATTATGTGAAACTGAAAGCAGAGCGTGACAAGGTTCTCGCCGATATTGAAAAGCTGGAATCTGATGGTGCGGACAAGATTGTTACTGATTTGAAAGTCGAGAAAGCAGATCTGCAGAGCCAGCTTGATGAAGTAAATAAGATTATTGCACAGGCTGAAAACAATGTTCAAATTGATGACAAGATTGCAGATATGCAACATAAACAGAACGAGTATGGACAAGCAAAGGCAGATGCCGAGAGGATTCTTTATCAGCTCAAAGAAGTTTCAAAACGAAAGAATAAGTTACTTGTTGAAGAAATCAATCAGCATTTCGGTATTGTACGTTGGAAGTTGTTCGATTTCCAGAAAAACGGAGAATATAAGGAAGTTTGTATTCCTACGGTACTTGATGAAGAAACCGGCATTTATAAGGTGTTCGGTGACACGACTAACACTGGCAGGGAAATTGAAGCGAAGATTGATATTTGCAACAGTTTTCAGAAGTTCTTTAATATGTATGTTCCGATTTTCCTTGATGGTGCAGAAAGTATCAATGATGAATATGTACCGGCTGTTGATACACAGTTGATTCTTCTGACAGTTTCCGAGGACAAACAGTTGAAAGTTGAAGCTATGTGATATGGACTATCCAATAAATGCAAAGGCAATCGAAATTATTGACAAATACATGAAAGCAGGAGAACCGCTTGACCTTGGGACTGAAAGGTTCTGCATGGGAACATTCAAAGCTATGTGCGAAGAAGTATTCCATAAGAAATGCGTTAAGCGTTTGGTGCATAGAAAGGGCGAAGAACCAATGTTTACCAAGTGGGATACGAAATACGATACATATTTTCAAGGCAACACATGGTACTCGTTTTCTTGGTTTAATGGTAGATGCGGTTTTGGGTATCGGTACTTTTTGAGAGCTAGTTGTGAATTATATTTTGAAAAGCGCGCAAGGCAGATAATAAGCCTGTTTCTCTCGAAAAGATACACTAGCATCGAAGATGCAATACTTAAAACGGACTGTTTCTTAGAACTGTGGAATGTATTTGAAAAATGGTTCGATGATAGGAGAAATAAATTCATGGAAAATATGAAAGCGGATATTCAAGAGATTCGGAGTATGTCAGCAAGGAAAACACCGCAGTCACATGGTGGTGTGGCTAATTTGCTTAAGGTTCTGACAAAGACAATGGAAAAGCAAGGTTCTGATATTACAAGCATTGCAAAGGTGCAGTATGCGATATGCGTACAGGCAGGAATCTATATTCCTGACGAGTTTATCAGAGATGTTGCGGTCACATTGGATATGCCAATAGAAAATGAAGAAAGCGAGGGCGTGTAGAATGAGTTACATTGAGATTTTTAAGTTTGATAAAAATGGAGATTCTGAAAGTTTTGGAGAGGTAAGTAACGCATGGCGTGGTTCAATGCGAGTGTGGGACATTTTAGGGAAAAAGTATTGTGGTCATGGGGCATCAATATTTGACATGGGGCAGATGAAAGCTATTTGGAATCTTGTGGATGATAAATCTGTCACGTATGATGAAAAAATCGTCCTGTTTACCACATTCGATAAATATCTTGTTAAGAAAGAAGATATTCCCAAAGTTATTGATGCTTTCCGTAAGTTTGAGGGAAATACAAATCTTAATGAGCAGGCAGATGTACTTGAAAGTTTGTATGAAGAACCGAATTGTATTGCGGTTGGATTTCATCAGAACAGTATAAGTTGTGAGCAGTGGTTTGATTATAACTGTATTCACGATAAAGAACACTTTTGGATATTTGATGAACTTAAAGAAAGCGAGGATGCCGAATGTCGAGAGTAGGTACAAAGAACAACATCACACAACCGGATGCACGGTGCATGTCATGCAAGCGTTGGAAGAGTGCAAGTAAGGGGTTCTGGGGAAGAGCCGGACATTGTTCTCTTCCGTATTGCGAAAAAGACGCGAGAAATAAAGGAAAGAGAGGGTTTAGAAGATGAAACAGCAGATTACCGAGGAAATGAAAATCCAGAATGAATGGTACAAAGAAGCGAAAAAACAGACTGTGGAAACACTTCCGGAATTTGTAAGGCATTTAACAGAAGACTATTCGCATGATTATGGAACTATTTGCCACGCAGTTGCGGCAGCAGGAATAGCAGCCATGTACGCGGTTGACAATTCTCCGACAGGTGGAATTACCGGATTTCAAGCAGGATGCATTATGTGGAAGGTTATTAGAGAATGGAACTTTCAGAACAATAAGACAGGGTTGAAAATTCTTGATTATGACAATATTCTTTATCCGCAGTATAAAGCTTCTTTTATATCTATAAGTAGTGAAATTTGGGAATCTGTCAAGAAAGAAGCTCAAAACAAAATTAACCAGAATAACGATAAAGTGGAAAAATGGAAGGTTGCCCATGATAAATGGGTTGTTGATATGGAGAAGTTTAAAGTAGACGTTGTGGAATGGCAGAAACAGCATCCGGAATACCCGACATATGAGGACAATCCAAAATTCTATGAGCATCTTGGCTTTGGAACCGAGAAAGAATGGGATGAAGAAACCGAGAAACAGGAGAGCGGATTTATGTTTGCTCCAACGGAACCATGCAATCCAAGTGCTAGTCCAAATGTTATTACACATTGGCAATCTATTGTTAATGGAAACGTTCCATTTGGTTTGAAAATTGAGGAGGAATGATAAATGCAGTATATCAAAGCGAAATTCCCAAACAGCACAAGAAGCTACGTGTATCGCACCGAGGATAATGTAAAAGCCGGTGACACGGTTGTAAATGCCAAAGGTGCAAAGTTGACGGTTACTGACAAATCAGTTGATATGAAGTGGGTAGAAACCTACGGTGCTGATAAGATGGCGGTTGTGAAGAAATATGAAGCGCCGGAAAAACGGTACATTGTCGAGCGTGAGTTTGAACACGCAGGCTACAAATGTGTTGTCATATTTGGAAGTATCGGGCACAGATGCGGTTATGTCGGCATTCCAAAGAATCATCCGTTATACGGAAAGGATTACAGTGGTTACCTTGAAATCAAGAAAGCCGATGTCGGGGACAGAGAAGTAAGCGGAATTTTTCCTTTGCTTGGTGCTTGCCTGGATGAAGATGAAAGAATCCGAATTGAAGCATATTTTCAGTGTCACGGTGGCATTACATATGCAGGCGGTGGAGAGCATTCAAGTTATCCAATCGAGAGTGATTTGTGGTGGTTCGGATTTGATTGCGGTCATGCAGGAGATAGACCGGATTACGAGTATGCAATCAAGCAGTTTCCGAAACGCAGGGATGAACTTGAAAGAATTTTAGATATTCAAAATCAGTGTCATTATGATGGCGATGTTATTCGCACCGAAGAATACGTTGCGGAAGAGTGCAAGAAGTTAGCGGAGCAGTTAAAAGAATTTGAAGAAAGCGAGGAATAGATATGGTTATCAAAACAAAGAGATTTTATGTAAACAGTAAGTCATGCAAGGTGGAACTTAAAAAAGAGGGTGCTGATTACCTTGTGGTAGTTGACGGCAATGTGTATGCAAAGACTCCGAACGAATTGCATGCGGTGCAGAAATTTAATGAGATTTAAGAAAGAGAGGAATAGATATGATTAAATCAGATTTTGGAACAATAGAAGTAGACGGAAGAGAGCCGGTTATCATGGCTGAATTTGAAACTCTTTTGGTAGCATTAAGGAGAGTTCTCGGAGATAAGAAATACAACTTTGTTTTGCAGGAAGCAAGTAATAAAGAACTGACCAAGGAGGGTAAGGAAACATTAAGAAAAGGCGAAACAGAACGCTTAGTAGAAGCTCTCAAAACTTTTTTTAGTGAAATGGAGGATAATTAATTATGGCAGAGAATACGGCAGTATCTACGCAGGGAAAACAGGAAATGAATACACAACTTTCCTATTATACGAACCAGTACATAGGACTTATGGAGCGTGACTTTGCAGAGCATGGACTTGTGCTTAATGATTATTCCAAGCAGTGTGTCATGGCATCCATGAGTGCTATTTACAACCTTGTTACATCTAGCAAAGCCGCCATGAGTAACTTGAATGGATCTAATTTGAGACAGATTATTGGACAGGTATCAAGCCTTCAACTTAATGCAAATGCAGTGCCGAGAGAGTGCTACTTCCAGTTGAGAAGCAAACAAGATGCAAATGGAAATTGGTACAAGGAAGTAGAAATGGGAATCGAAGGAGACGGAAACGATGCACTCCTTCGAAACTTTGGGGTTGATGTTAAAAAGGTATATCCAGTATGGCTTGTGAAAGAAGGTGATGATTTTACATATCCAAAGCATAAAGGAATTGAAGTTACGCCGCCGGAATGGGAAGAAAAAGGACTTTCGCAGAGAGTTATCCGTGTTGTTTACCCGGTGGAAATGAAAGATGGGAAAGTTGAATATATGATAGCAGAGCGTGAAAGCGTAAAAGGAAACCTTTTTGCTCATGTTCGCAATAATCTTCTGAATGAGACTTTCGGACTTGTAAAAGGCGGCAAAAAGACACGCTATGATGCAACGGAAACAGAAAAGAAAGCTATCGCAGAAAAGAAAAATGAAATTTTGAAAGAGCTTTTAGCTTGCAAAACTGTTGAAGATATGCTTTCCTGCGAAGTTGCAAGACCATACATGAGTGCCGCATGGCTTGATACATCTGAATCCATGATCGTTCGAAAGATGCGCAATAATGCAATCAAGAAGCATCCAAAAGACCTTAATGCTATTGCAAAACAGTCTCTTATGCAGATAGATGAAACTTATCAGCAGACACAGGAAGAAATTTCCGAAAACGCCAATTCAGAGCCGTTTGTTGTAGCAGAATCCGAAGCGACTGACGGTGCAGCAGTCGAGCCTGAGAAAGTCGTTGAGAATGACGAGAATGTACCGGACTTTATGAAAGATTAGGGAGGTTGCCATGAGAGTTATATCACAGGACGGAGCACTTGATATTCCGTATGAGCAAGTAGTTATTCAGAGGTTTAATGGAGAAATCTATTTTTTGAACAAGAACCTTACAGGGATAGATGATCTTGTCAGTGACATTGTTATTGCTAAATACTCCACCGAAGAAAAAGCAAAGAAAGCCATGGAAGAATTGAGATATGCCTATATGTGTCACAGCCTTGTAAAGATGGGGCAGACACCGCCAGATGGAATTGACGAAAATATTGACGAAAAACTCACTATGGGTTTGAGCGGAGTATTTCACTTTCCGGCAGAGGAAGAATTGGAGTAGGGTATGGATAATTTAACAAGATACACCGCAGACGATGAAGTACCGAATTGTGGACGATGTGAACACATCAATGATTCTAATGAATGGTGTATGCAAAATTGCGGCGGAGCAAATGGCTGGAGCGGCTATTTGAGATATGGAGAAAGCGAGGTGACAAAAGATTGAAACTTAGAGTTTTGGGTTCAAGCAGTTCCGGAAACTCATACGCCTTGATTTCAGACAGTGGCGAAATCCTTGCCATTGAAGCCGGATGCAAATTTCTTGATTTTAAGAAAATGATTGATTGGAAAATAGCAAATGTTTCCGGATGCATTGTGAGCCACGAACATGGAGACCATGCACGATACATAAAAGATTTCATGAAATCCGGCATTCCGGTTTATACGGCATTTGAAACACAGACCGCACTTGAAACCATTACAGGAGAGCGTACAATAGCCATTCCACCGCGCAGACCAAGGCAAATCGGCAGTTTTACAGTAACACCCTTCAATGTGCCACACGATACAGAAATCGAGTGCTACGGCTATTTAATCGAGCATGAGGAAATGGGCAAGCTATTATTCTTGACCGACTTGGAATATTGCAAGTATGACTTTTCCGGCATAAAGGTTGAGCATATCATGGTCGAAGCCAATTATAGCATGGACTTGGTAGATCGGAATGAACCGAACTATGAACACCGTTTACGAGGTCATATGAGCCTTGATACGGCACTTAAATTTATTCAGACGAACGACAACCCAGCTTTACGAAATGTCGTTTTAATACACTTATCGGACACAAGCGGAGATCCCGCGTTATTCCTACAACGAACGAAAGAAAAAATTAAATATGGAGCAAATATTTATGTTGCAGACAAAGGGTTAGAGGTTGATATGAACCTTTGTCCGTTCTGAAAGGAGAAAGCATGGAAAAAGGAACAAAGTGCAGAGTTATTAGTGATGATTATGGGTTTTTAAACCGGGAGAAATCGTTGTTGCATTAGAAACCAATGATGTGCCATATTGCGCAAAAGAATCGGCATATTCTCCGGGAAAACAGATTTCCGATTACAGATTAGATGAGTATGCCGCTTTACACGATTACGAACTCGAAGCAATTGATGAATAATTAGGTTGAAACACCTTGGCGAAAGCCTAAAAGAAACTATCTTGTTTGGCGAATAGTTATCACAAACTTTATTGAAAGCCATGTTTTGGCGGTGCGTTTACCGTACCGCCCTTACAAAAGATTGGAGGTAAAAATTGAAATTATGCGAATACTGTATGGCTGAATTTGAGCCGAAGCGACCAGATCAAAAATACTGTAGACCAAAATGCGCCAAAAGATCTGCACGGTTTAGAAATTTTAAAAAGGCTGGAAGAATTGTGTATACAAGAATATGCCCGAAATGTGGCAGAATTTTTATGACGATAGATGAAAACAAGTTTAATTGCCAAGACTGCATTAGCATTGACGTTAAAGAACGCTTGATAAAGCCAAAGAAAAAGGATGATGCAATAAAGGCCGTGAATCATATGGCACGCGCTTCCGGCATGAGCTACGGAAAGTTTGTGGCTCAAATGAGCATGAAGCCATTGGAGAGGAAGTGATTGGGGTGGATTATAAGAAATTTAGACAGGCAAAAGCCATCGAAGCCAAAAATAAACAGAAGTGGCTTGCGTTGAATCCGAAACTGAATGATGAAAGCGGAATATACTTCTTACTTCGTGAGGATGAAAATGGTTTCCGGTATGCGTATATCGGGCAGGCACTGCATATAATCAGCAGATTGTGTAGCCACCTTACAGGCTATGAACAACACATAGACCTTAGTTTACGCAAGCATAAGTTGTACAACGAGAGCGACAATCCTTATGGTTGGCGAGTTGAATTTTTGAATTTTCCCGAAAGCCAGCTTGACGAAAAAGAGAAATATTACATCAAGCTATACGCAGATAAAGGCTATCAGCTTAGAAATGTCAGCTTAGGCGGTCAAGGAGAAAATCGTGCTAGTGGCTCAATAGGAGAAAGAAAAGCACCTAAAGGCTATATGCAGGGCGTACAACAAGGTAAAAAGACTCTTGCCAAGGAATTATCGCATATCGCTGAAAAGCACCTTAAAATCGAAATTAGAGACGATAAGAAGCATAATAAGGTGTCGCAGAAACAGTTTGAGAAGTTTATGGCTTTGATTTCTGGAAATACATATAAGGAGAGTGATTAAATGGCAGAAGTCAAGTGGATTAAAATCACAACAGATGTCTTTGACGATGAAAAGATTCTGCTGATTGAGAGTATGCCGAGTGCGGATAGCATCATTACGATTTGGTTCAAACTTCTAATTCTTGCCGGAAAACAGAATAACAACGGTGTGTTTATGATGAGCAACAAGTTGCCGTTCACGGATGAAATGCTTGCTACCATTTTCCGCAGAGATTTGAACACGGTAAGGCTTGCGCTTAAGGCCTTTGAAGAATTTGGAATGATTGAAGTTGTTGACAACGTGATAACGATTCCGAATTGGAATAAGCATCAAACACTTGACGCTTATGAGAAGAAAAAGGAACGTGACAGGCTATATCAACAGAACCGAAGAAAGAAGCAGAAAAACCTAATTGAACAAAAATCGCCCGATAAATCGTCTGACGTCGCCGTTTCAGATAAAGAAGAAGAAAAAGAAGAAGATAAAGAGAAAGAAAATATAAAAGAAAATTCGCTGTCGACCGATTCCGGAGATTTGTTTGATTTTGACGATGCATGGAAAAAGACTTTTAGTATATACCCCAAGAAAACAGCGTACAGTACCTCTAAAACAGCTTGGATGGATAAGGTGCTAGAAGTTATCGAAGAGAACCAACCGGACATTGCACGGCTGTTATACAAAGCCACAGAGGCATATTTGAGTGACTATCAAGAAAAGAATCCAGACGATACGGATTTTCGATACATTCCAAAATATGTTGATTGGCTGAAAAATGATTGTGACTATTGGTTGCAGATCGCGGAGAAACGAGGTGATTGCAGTTGACAGAAGCAGAGTTCGGAGTGATCGGGTGCGTATTGATTGACAATGATGTGCTAAATAACATCTGGCGAACACTGAAACCGGAAATGTTTAGTTCGGAATTTGCACAGGATACATACAAAGAAATGCTTGCTATGTATGACCGGAATGAAAGTATAGATCCTATGTCCTTGTCAATGGCACTTGAAAGCCACAAATACGCACAAGAGCAGATTAGCGAATTGATGAAATCCTGTATTACCGGAACAATCACTTCAACCATGGTTAAAAGTTATGCCGATGCGGTTTCGAAAGAATACAAAGCAAGAACGGTTCGTGACATGTATCAGAAATCTAGTTTAAAACCATGTGACATTGATGATACAATCAGCGATCTTCTTACAAGACTTGAACATTTGCAAGAGGGAAAGGAAGTAAAGTTAAAACCAATTAAGCAGATTTCAGTTGAGAATAAAGACAAATATTTCAACGAAAGTGTTGGAGAGGGCGGTATAAAAATCGGGTTATCGCAACTTGATGATGCACTTGGCGATCTTGAACGAGGTGATGTAACAGTAATTGCTGCAAGACCGGCAGTCGGAAAATCCGCACTCACAACGCAGATTATTGGAAATATGGCAAAAAGGGGACTTAAGGTCGCATATTTCAATTTGGAGATGAGCGATAAACAGGTGTATGAACGATTTATTTCAAGACTTGCGGAAATCGGCTTAACGAGAATCAGAAGGGCAAAAGCGTTTCTTGGCGATGAGCAGGAAAAATTTAACCAAGCAAATGAAGAAATGAGCGATTATCAATTATGGATTGCATCCGGGACTGTATCCCCGAGAGAGATAAAGTCAGAATGCAGACACCAAAACTTTGACGTTATCGTTGTTGACTATCTGCAATTGCTTATGCCGGATAACAGATATTCGGGAAGAAACGAAGAAGTAGCATCAATTTCAAGAGGTTTAAAATCGGTTGCAAGAGACTTAAATACGCATGTAATAGCACTTTCGCAGATAACAAGGGCTTCCGAAAGCAGAGACACAAAAGAGCCTACCATGGCAGAGTTGAGGGAATCCGGGGCAATCGAACAGGATGCGTCAAACATAATTATGCTGTGGAATCTGTCAGACAATGACAAGGGAGCCAAGGGTGTAAAAATCGAGAAGAACAGGCAGGGAATGACAATGCGTGAAGCAATGGAGTTTGATGGAGATCACATGAAGTTTGTTGAAATCGAAAAACCGCTTGATGATGTTGTTGCAGAAATCAAAAAGAAAGAGCGCGGCGACGGATTCAAGTCGTATGACGGCGATTGTCCGTTTTAGAGGTAGCAGCTATGGCAAGTGCAAAAATCGAAAAGGGTTCGGAAGAATGGCAAGTATTTATGGATTATTGGCAATTCATTCAGAAATACTATTCACCGGACAGCACTGATTCTTGGTGGGATGAAGTTGTAAAAGCCGGAGAATCATTGATAAACAAATACAAAGGAATGGAGATTGAAGAGCGTGCAAGACAGCTTGTATTGAGTCATTTTGCATGGTTGGAAATCACATACAGAAAGGAGAAATCAAAGAAATGAGCAATGCGTTGAGACGGAATAAAAAGCCAACATTTTACACAAAACAGGAAATGCGGATTATCGGGCGAAATGATTTTGAAAAGAGAAATTCTGATAAGGTTATATCAAAATCATACAAAGATTTTGTCGTGATTGGGTACATAATTCTGCATGACAAATTTGGGTTCGGACAGGCAAGAATCATCCGGTTGCAGGATTTTTTGAAATCTTACTTGGATGAAGCATCATGCGGCGGGAAGAACGGAAAGGACTTGGCTGTTTACCTGAAAGACAAATACGGCGTTGACACCAAGGCAGAAGTTGAACAGATTCCGCAGCGGCAGTTAATGGTCTTATATGCCAAGAAAGGATTTTGTATCGAGCGTGAAGCCTACAGACTTTCCAGCGCGTCATTGTTTAACTATTTCGCGCTCACGCTTACGATTCTGAAAAAGGAATTTAAGCTGTCTGTGAAGCAGTTACAGCAGTTCACGGACAAGTTTATTGACTACATCGACACATTGGCTAATTACAAGCAGTTTCAGTTGACGGTGCCGATGATAGCTGAAACGTTAGCTGATGAGATTAAGTTTGTATGTGATTTGGAGGTGTAATATGACGAATAAAGAAAAATATGGAAATGAGATTATAGAACTTGCGGCAAACACAGCGCTGTTTGGATTAAAAAATGGAAAGCCTGCAATTTGCGAAGAAATTAAATGTGAAGAGTGTGATTTTTATGAATCAGATTCGTGCAAAGGTAGTACGTATAATTTCCGCGAATGGCTTAATTCAGAATATGTTGAGCCGCCTGTTGATTGGAGTAAAGTTGCAGTCGATACGCCGATTTTGGTAAGAAATAGCGAAAAAAATTCGTGGGAAAAAAGATATTTTGCAAAATACGAGAACGGAATAGTGTACGCATGGGGATACGGAGCAACATCTTGGAGTGCGCGCGGAAGTGGCGATATAAGCGATTGGAAAATGGCAAAGCTGGCAGAAAGCGAGGAATAGACATGGAGAGATTAACAGAGCGGACAGCGGATGGAATCTTAGTAAAAGAGAATTACGAGAAAGAATCCTTAAAAACCTTGTATTCGTGCTATGGCGAAAAGCCTAATTCATATTATTCCAACTGTGAAGAAGGTTATTGCGCAATGGAAGAGGTTCAGAAGTACCTCGCAATCGGCGCACCGGAAGAATTCCGGGCGGCGGTTAAGCAGACGGCGAAGAAACCTATATTTAACCATAACCTTAGTGATACTCTTTCTGTATTCCATTGTGAATGTGGAAACACAATCAAAGTCAGTCACGATATAGGAATAATGAATAACAACAATGCACCAAATTACTGTAGTAAGTGCGGTTGCAAGTTGGATTGGAGTGATGAAGAATGATGTTTCAATCGTACATAAATTTCTTTCTACTAATACTTATAGCCATTAGGTTAGATATTCTAACAGAATTTGGAGTTAAGCTTTTTTGCATTCTGTCAGTTGTAGGGATGATTGGACATGAGATTTTTGATTATTTGAAAAGAGGAGATGGAAAACGATGAGCTTGATTGATGCAGATGAATTAAAAAAAGAGTTATACCAACAATGGTTCATGGATATTCTTCTTACACAAAGGAACAGTGAGGATATGTTCTATGCGCTGGCACAAAAGATTGACGAACAGCCGACCGCCTACGATGTGGACAAGGTTGTGGAACAGTTAAACGACAATTTCAGAGTTGTACGAACTGATGAAGATTTGGAATGGAACAGGGCAATGGATGACGCAATTACAATCGTGAAAGGCGGTGGAGCAGATGGCAATTAAACCAATACTATTTAACACAGTTAACACAGAAATGGTTCGGGCAATTCTGGACGGGCGGAAGAGTTGTACTAGGAGAGTTGTAAAGCCACAGCCTACGGCACGTTATGGAGTACAGTGCATAAAGCCACCATATCAACCGGGAGATATTCTTTATATTCGAGAAACATGGAGCGAAGGATATGAAGATGGAACATATATTTACAAAGCTGATGATAAGCTGGCAGACTTGCCTACATTTAAGGAATCATCAAAACTGATATATCATCCGTCCATTCACATGCCAAAAGAAGCGGCACGCATCTGGCTTAATGTCACGGATGTGAGAGTGGAACGGTTGCAGGAGATCAGCGCAGAAAGTGCGTTGGCAGAAGGAACAGATAAGTATATCCACACAAATGGAGGACTTGATGAAAACATGACAATTACATCGTTTATAGGGATTTGGAATAGCACCATCAAGAAATCCGAAATTGACCGCTACGGTTGGGATGCAAATCCTTGGGTATGGGTTATAGAGTTTGAGCGGTGCGAGAAACCGGAAGGAGTATGAGGTATGAGTAAAAGCAGAGCCAGTAAAATGAACGGCTATCGTAGCATGGTAAGCCGTCAGAAGAATGATGTTTTTAAGTTTAAGCCTAAGAAGAAAAAGAAAGGGTGATTCAGAATGAAGATTTTAAGTAAGAAGAAATACAACAAACTCATTGAAGATTTTGAGGAATTGCAGAAAAAAGGTCGAGGAACTCAAAAGGATAAACGAGAGTATCGGGAAAAAGCTGGAAGATAAAAAGACAAGTTGCAAGGCAAATGTTGGAAAAGATTTTTGTAATGTTTGCAAAAATTCTTACAGTTATAAGAACAATAATGGGCTTATTCCCATTAACTGTGTAGGTTGCTTGTTTGATGTGTCTTGTGAGGATTTTAAGAGAAAAGAAAGTAGGTGATTCAAAGTGAGTAACAATGTAGAGATAGTAATAGCACAGGCTTTAATGATGAGAATTAAAGATTATGCAGAAAGAGCCTTGGGTAAAAAAGATGTAACACTTGATATGGCTATGGTTGAAATACGTGATACAGTTGACGCTTATGACGAGTATTTTCAGACAGGCAGAAAGCCACAGTAACTAACTAAAAATCAAAGAAAGGAATAGGTTGTGCGCACATAAAACCGAGGTTTCCTTTTGGCAGATTTTATGAATTTTGAAAATTATTCTTGTGATAATCAAATGAGCATATTTGACTTCACAAGAGAACCAATCAGCATAACAAAGCCCATTCGCTTAATAGAACTTTTTGCCGGCTACGGCAGTCAGACAATGGCACTAAAGAGAATAGGCGCTAAGTTTGAACATTACAGAGTTGTTGAGTTTGATAAGTACGCTATTGCAAGCTATAACGCAGTACATGGTACGGATTTCCCCACAATGGACATAACAAAGGTTCATGCAGAAGATTTGAATATTTGCAGCACAGAAACCTTTACTTACCTACTTACTTACTCGTTTCCTTGCACGGATTTATCAGTTGCCGGGAAACAAGCTGGAATGTCTAAGGGAAGTGGTACAAGAAGCGGTCTGTTGTGGGAAGTTGAGAGAATACTAACAGAAATTAGAGATAGTAACGGAGAATTACCACAGATTTTGTTCATGGAGAACGTGCCACAAGTACATGGCAAGAAAAACATCAATGATTTTGAGAAGTGGTTGGGTTTCCTGGAAAGTTTAGGGTACACAAATTATTGGCAAGATTTGAATGCTAAAAATTATGGAGTGGCGCAGAATAGAAATAGATGCTTTATGTTTTCGTTCCTTGGCAATTACTCATATGATTTTCCACAGCCTATACCACTCAAAAAGAAGTTGAAAGACTATCTTGAGGATAATGTAGATGAAAAGTATTACATCAACAATGAAAAGGCTGACAAGCTGATAAAACAGCTTATTGGCAACGGCACATTGCCACAACACAATCTTGACAGACAGACAGACAGACAGACTTGCGTTGACGGAACAATCAATAAGCCGCAGCAAAGAGAAGTTGCAAACTGTATCAAAGCAAAATGCGACTGCGGAATATCAAACTTGCGGTCAGACGGAAACCTTGTTGTTAAGCAATCAAGCAACGCAGTTTGAAAAGCAGATTGATATTGCAACAACTCTTATGGCAATGGATTATAAAGGTTTTGGAAATCAATCTATGAATGGAGTGATTGAATGGAAGTAATAGGCAGTATATACACCGGAGTATCAGCAGATTTTTAAAGAGGTGTATATCCGATTGCAAGATGCGTAAAAGCTGAAAACCATGATTTAGGAGTAATTATGGCAGATGTAAATGTAATAGGTTCTCTTGAATCAAAATTTGAGAGCACCAACAGAATTTATGATGAGGGGGCAAACATTGAGTACAATGCAAGGTGGAAATCAAGAGCCTAAAATTCTTGAAGTGAAGCAGTTAGGATTTATGGATAATGGAACAGGCAAGCACCAATCAAACACAGTATATGACGAAAATGCACTTTGCCCTAATATCACAACAGTCGAGGGCGGCGGTACACAACAGATTAAAATATGTGAAAGTCAGATAGTTGCTATGCGTGGCAGAAATCCAGACAATCCGTCAGATAGAACCGCAGGAAACCCAACGGAGCAGAGATTAGAGGTAAATATGCAAGGTACAAGTAATTGCTTAACGAGTGTGCAAAAAGACAATTTATTACTTGAAAATAATATCCAAAAAGTCGGTCAAATATCAAGCAATGGTTCCCAATGCGGTACAGTTATTTCTGATAACGGCATATCTGATCTTGTAGCTGGCACACACGGATATGCAAATAGCCATATAGCTACACAATATCGTATCAGAAAGCTAACACCGAGAGAGTGCGGACGGCTGATGGGTGTATCTGATGAAGATATTGACAAAATGGCAGCAGTAAACAGTAATACGCAGTTGTATAAGCAATTCGGAAACAGTATTGTCGTAGATGTTATGTGTGCTATGTTTAAAAACTTAAATATCAACCAATAAAATAAGGAGAAATGGCTTATGAAATTTACAAAATTCATTAAGCCAGAACTTGAACAAATAAAAGAAAATGCCAATTTCACGGAAGAAGAGGAGAGGATTTTCTCTCTTCTCTGCCGTGGTTTTTCACAAAAGCAAATATCCACAAAAGAAAATCTATCACTAAGAACGATAGAGTACAGAGTAAGAGATATCAAAGATAAAATAGAAAGAACGGGGGTATTTGATTGGATGAAAAAGAACTGTTGAAATATGCCGTTGATAGTGGTATTCTCGACATAGCACTTGTGCAGAAACAAGTCACTATGCAAAAGAGAGAAAAATTACTCAACAAAAATCCCTATAAAATCTATCAAGGAAAGGATGAGAACTGGTACTCATATCTGCCGGATGAAGTTAAGGGCAGACGTAAAATCAAGGCAAAGCGCAGAGAAGCGGTCGAGCAGAAGATCATTGACTATTGGAAAGAAAGAGGGGATGACCCTACAGTAGAGGAAATCTTCAACCGTTGGATTTCGCAAAAGCTGGAACTTGAAGAAATCAGCAGGGCAACCTATGACAGATACTTAATGGACTTTCAGAGATACTTTGATGGCATCAAGGATAAGAGAATCAAAAGTGTAGACGAATGCGAGCTTGAAACGTTTATACGAAATAGCATCCATGATTTCAACATGACTTCCAAGGCATTCTCAAACTTCCGGACGCTGATATATGGAATCTTTAAGTATGCCAAGCGGAAGAAGTATGTCAAGTTTTCCATTACATACACGCTGAAAGACATGGATATATCGCCAAAAGCGTTTAAGCACGTAGTCCGAAAGGCAAAAGACCAAGTATATATGCCGGATGAAAAGGAACGCATGGAGATGTACTTAAGGAATCACTTGGATATTGTGAACCTTGGATTGCTATTCATGTTTAAGACAGGAGTTCGTGTCGGGGAATTGTCGGCATTAAAGCGGAAAGATGTTGAAAACTACACGGTTGCTATCAATTCTACAGAGACTCGTTACCGGGATGATGACGGTTTTCACTATGAGGTCAAAGATTTTCCAAAATCAGAAGCCGGATTGCGATTTGCTATATTGCCGAATAAGTACAAATGGATTCTTGATGAAGTACGAAAGAGAAATCCCTTCGGGGAATATCTATTCGAGAGAGACGGAGAGCGTTTGAAATCCTACAACTTTCGTGAACGTTTGCGGTACATCTGTGAACACGAACTGCGAATGAAAGTGAAATCTCCGCACAAAATCCGAAAGACGTATGGAAGCATCTTGCTTGACGGAAAAGTGAAAGAGTCCACAATTCTTGATACTATGGGGCATACAGACATTAGTTGCACAAAAGATCATTATTATTTTGATCGTACCGGAATTGAGGAAAAGAGACAGGAACTTGACTTAATTGAAGCATTATGAGTCCCTAGTACTCAAAGGTACTCAAAGAAAAATTGAAAGAACGGCTATTTTAAGCCATTTCAAGGCAATTACTTTAGGGTTCGATTCCCGTACGGACTGTTACTATTATAAATATAATAGCCCAACCCGAAAAAATGTTGTCGTATGACAGCATTTTTTTATTTAATCATAGGAAATTCCTTCCTATGATTAAATAACGCTCCGCGAGCTGCGCATCCTCGCGGAAATAAAGTTTATGATGGAGAAACGGCGGCAGAGGCTTTGGAAAATGTGGAAACAGTTATTTCCGAATGGATAGAGACGGCAAAGGCTATTGGGCGGGAAATTCCAGTGCCAAAAGGAAAATTGATGTACGCATAATGAAAAATCCAGTGTTTTCATGGAATCGTCCGTGAAAACACTGGATTTTTTACGAAATAAACTTCTTTACAATTCAATGGTCAGTTCTACCGGACAGTGATCCGAACCGAACACATCGGTATGGATAGCTGCTCCGGTGAGACTGGAATCTAACCGCTTTGAAGTGAGGAAATAATCGATCCGCCATCCGGCGTTTTTCTCGCGGGCTTTAAAGCGGTAGGACCACCAGGAATAAATGCCCTCGGCATCCGGATAAAAATAGCGGAAGGTATCCGTAAAACCGGCGTTTAAAAGTTCGGTCATTTTTCCCCGTTCTTCATCGGAAAAACCGGCACTTTTGCGGTTGGTCTTTGGATTTTTCAGATCGATCTCCGTGTGTGCAACATTTAAATCGCCGCAGAGAATGACCGGCTTTTTGCTGTCGAGCTGAAGAAGATAAGCGCGGAAAGCATCTTCCCATTCCATGCGGTAGGGAAGCCGCGCCAGTTCGTTCTGGGAGTTTGGAGTGTAACAGGTGACAAGGTAGAAGCTGTCATATTCGAGGGTGATCACTCGACCTTCGGTATCGCAGATTGCGGTGCCGATGCCGCGTGTGACCTGAAGAGGTTCGTGTTTTGCAAAGATTGCCGTGCCGGAGTAGCCTTTTTTCTCGGCGTAATTCCAGTACTGGTGGTAGCCCGGCAGATCAAGTGCGATCTGTCCTTCCTGCAGCTTGGATTCCTGAATGCAGAAAAAATCGGCATCTGCGGCATGAAAATAATCGAGAAATCCTTTTTGTACACAGGCGCGCAGCCCGTTAACGTTCCATGAGATAAGTTTCATTTCTGATGTCCTCCTGAGTTGCTTTTATACAAATTATATACATATGGGAAAGAAAGTACAAGTCTTGTTACTGCTTGCAGGGGAACAATAACCAGGCTTCTGAAAAAAGTACTTGACGCATGGCCTGTGCTATGATAGTATAATACACGGTTCGTTGGTCAAGCGGTTAAGACGCCGCCCTCTCACGGCGGAAACACGGGTTCGATTCCCGTACGGACTGCTGAAGTTCTTACCTGATTGGGTAAGAACTTTTTGTTTTATGAAAGAAATACACAAAATCCCTTGAAATCAGGGAAAAAGAGTGATATGATAACAAAAGTAACATAGAAACTAAGGTTGAGAGAGGGCAGATGTCCTCTCTCAAATTTTTGTGAAAATGTGTTTTATGTCAAAGAAAAGAGGTGGTAATATGTCAAAGGCAAGTACTTATGAGGCAAAGACAGAACAACTGATTCTTCCGATTCTGGAGCGTATGCAGTTTGAACTGGTAGATGTAGAATATGTCAAGGAAGGCAGCACGTATTATCTGCGGGCGTATATTGACAAAGAGGGCGGCATTACAATCAACGATTGTGAAGCGGTGGCACGTGAGATGAATGAACTGCTCGACCGTGAAGATTTCATTCCGGATTCCTATACATTTGAGGTAAGTTCTCCGGGACTTGGAAGACCTTTAAAGAAAGAAAAAGATTATGTCCGCAATATGGGCAAAGAAATTGAGATCCGTACCTACCGTGCGATCGACCGCTGTAAGGAATTCACAGGAATTTTAAAAGCGTATGATGATACATCTGTGACGATTGCAGATGAGAACGACAAAGAGACCACCTTTTTAAAGACAGATATTGCACTGATCCGACAGGCAATTGATTTTTAGGACAATGACTTATAGAGCAGTTTATAGAAAAGTCCGTTTTGCGGAGGTAAACTGCGCAGGAGATATCGCTTATGCGATACCTCATATGTGGAAAACACGATAAATATATATGGAGGATAAAAATCATGAATAATGAGTTATTGGATGCGTTAACGATACTGGAGAAGGAGAAAAACATCAGTAAAGAAACGCTGCTTGAGGCAATTGAAAATTCCCTTTTAACTGCCTGCAAAAATCATTTTGGAAAGGCTGACAACGTAAAAGTTGTGATTGATCCGGACACCTGCGAATATCATTGTTATCAGGAAAAAACAGTGGTAGAGACTGTGGAAGATCCGATTGAGCAGATCTCTTTGCAGAATGCGCAGATGATCAATGGAAAATATACACTGGGCGATATTGTTCAGGTAGAAGTAAAATCCAAAGAATTTGGACGTATTGCAACACAGAATGCCAAGAATGTGATCTTACAGAAGATCCGTGAAGAAGAACGGAAAGTGATTTACGATGAGTATTTCAGCATGGAAAAAGAAGTAGTGACAGGTGTTGTCCAGCGTTATGTCGGACGCAATGTCAGTATTAATCTTGGAAAGGCAGATGCACTCCTGACCGAAAGTGAGCAGATCAAGGGGGAAACCTTCCAGCCAACCGAACGCATTAAGGTATATATTCTGGAAGTGAAGGCAACCTCAAAGGGACCGAAGATTCTTGTTTCCAGAACACATCCGGAGCTTGTCAAGAGACTTTTTGAGTCAGAGGTTTCCGAAGTGCGGGATGGTATCGTTGAAATTAAAGCAATCTCACGTGAGGCAGGAAGCCGTACAAAAATCGCGGTATGGTCGAACGATCCGGATGTAGATCCGGTTGGCGCATGTGTCGGAATGAACGGAGCACGTGTCAATGCGATCGTTAATGAGCTGCGCGGAGAAAAAATTGATATCATTACATGGGATGAGAATCCTGCAATTTTGATTCAGAATGCATTAAGTCCTGCAAAGGTTATTTCCGTTATTGCGGACGCTGACGAGAAAGCAGCAAAAGTTGTGGTTCCGGATTACCAGTTATCGCTTGCTATTGGTAAGGAAGGACAAAATGCCCGTCTGGCAGCCCGCCTGACTGGATTTAAGATTGATATCAAGAGTGAGACGCAGGCAAGAGAGTCCGGAGATTTCCTTGATTACGAAAATGATTATGAAGACGATGAGTATGATGATAATTATGAGTATGATGAGGAAGGATATTACAAAGATCCGGATGCCACAGAAGAAATTCCTACCGAAGCAGAAGCATCAACAGAAGAAGCGCCGGTAGAAGAAACATCAGCAGATGAGACTTCTTTTGAGGAGTAATTATGGCAAATAAAAAAATTCCATTGCGCAAGTGTGTCGCCTGTAATGAAATGAAGGAAAAAAAAGAAATGATCCGGGTAATTAAGACACCGGAAAATGAGATTATGCTGGATGCCACCGGTCGTAAAAACGGCCGTGGAGCATACATCTGTGCAGATCCTGGGTGTCTTCGCCTGGCAAGAAAAAACAAGGGACTTGAGCGCTCCTTAAAGACTGCAATTCCACAGGAAGTGTATGAGAGTCTGGAAAAGGAGATGAGTACACTTGCATGATAGCGTATTATCCATGCTTTCCATAGCCGCAAAGTCGGGAAATGTTGTAAGCGGTGAGTTTTCTACAGAAAAAGCAGTAAAAACAGGTCATGCATATCTCGTGATTGTCTCTGTGGAGGCATCCGGGAACACAAAAAAGAGTTTTTGTAATATGACGGATTTTTACCATGTGCCATGCTACTGTTACGGAAGCAAGGAAGCACTTGGACGCTGTATCGGAAAAGAATTCCGTGCATCACTTGCCGTGACAGATGAGAATCTGGCGAGAGCCGTAGAAAAGAAGCTCAAAGAGCGCACCGTATAAAAATATAAAACTGAATAACGGAGGTAAATTCATTTATGGCAAAAATGAGAGTTCATGAACTCGCGAAAGAGTTAAATATAAAATCACAGGATATTTTGGATAAATTAAAAAATACAAAGTTTGACGGAAAAAGTGCATCCAGCAATATGGAAGATGAAGCACAGGCACTGATCCGCGGAGCTTTTGCAAAAGAGACAAAATCGGCAGCAGATGCAAAAAAACCGGAAGCTGCAAAGACTGGTGCAGGAAAACCAGCGGATGGAAAGGAACGTCCAAAGAAGAAATCCAGCATCACAGCCGTATTTAATGCACAGTACAGCAAACAGTCCAGAAAGCCGGCAAACGGAAATAACAACAACCGTGGAAACGGAAATGGAAACGGTAATAACAGAAGACGGGAGGACAATAAGCGTCCGGCACAGCACAGCATCATTCGTCCGCGTCCGGTCGGAGAGCGTGCAATGCGTCCAATCAGTGAGCGCACCCCTTCTCCGACAGCGGATTTAGAGGTAAGTAAGCCGGCAAACAATAAACCGGCAGAAAACACAAATACCCGCAACAGCCAGGAAAACCGTGGAAACAACAATCATTCCGGTGGCGAGAGAAACAACAGACCGCAGAATGACAGAAACAATGACAGAGGCGGGGAGAGAAATAATAACCGTCATCAGGGAGATAGAAACAATAACAATCGTCCGAACGGAGACAGAAACAACAGCCGTCCACAGAACGACAGAAACAATAACGGCAGGAAGAACCGTTTCAGTAAAGAGCCGGCAGCAGTTGCAGCACCGGAAGAAATCCGCGGAAAGGACTCCCGTGGAAATAATGACCGCCGCAATAACAACAATAATCATCGGAAAGATCATGATAAACTCGGCGGAAAGAAACAGGAAAATTATGTAAACCTTGAGAAGCACGGCGGCAGAAAGAAACCACAGCAGCAGCCGAAGCCGAAGGAAGATGAAAATGTAATCAAGACGATCACACTTCCGGAAAAGATGACAATCCGTGATCTGGCAGACAAGATGAAACTGCAGCCATCTGCCATTGTAAAGAAACTCTTTATGAAGGGTGAAATGGTAACGGTAAATCAGGAAGTAGATTTTGAGACAGCGGAAGAAATCGCACTGGAGTTTAACTTTATCTGCGAGCCGGAGGAGAAGATTGATGTCATCGCGGAACTCTTAAAAGAGGATGAAGAAGATCCGAAGAATCTGGTCCCACGTCCACCGGTTGTCTGTGTTATGGGTCATGTCGATCATGGTAAAACATCCCTGCTGGACGCGATCCGTTCCACACGTGTGACAGACCGCGAGGCCGGTGGTATTACCCAGCATATCGGTGCATCTGTGGTGTCCATCAATGGACAGAAGATCACGTTCCTGGATACTCCTGGTCATGAGGCATTTACCGCAATGCGTATGCGTGGTGCAAATTCTACCGATATTGCAATCCTGGTTGTCGCTGCAGATGATGGTGTTATGCCACAGACCATCGAGGCAATCAACCATGCAAAGGCTGCCGGTGTAGAAATCATCGTTGCTGTCAACAAGATTGATAAGCCGAGTGCAAACATTGAAAAAGTAAAGCAGGAGCTTTCCGAATACGAACTGATTCCGGAAGACTGGGGTGGAAGTACGATTTTCTGTCCGGTTTCTGCACATACTAAGGAAGGTATCGACAATCTTCTGGAAATGATCCTTCTGACTGCAGAAGTGATGGAACTGAAAGCAAATCCAAACCGTAATGCAAGAGGTCTGGTCATTGAGGCACAGCTGGATAAGGGACGTGGTGCGGTAGCAACGGTTCTGGTTCAGAAAGGAACACTTCATGTCGGAGATTCCATTGCCTGTGGAAGCAGCTACGGTAAAGTCCGTGCCATGATCGACGACAAGGGACAGCGCGTGAAGAAGGCAACTCCTTCCACACCGGTAGAGATCCTCGGATTAAACAGTGTACCGGCAGCCGGAGAGACATTTGTTGTCTGCGATTCCGATAAGGAAGCAAAATCATTTGCAGATACTTATATTTCAGAGGAAAAGAACCGCCTGATCGAAGATACCAAGGCAAAGATGTCACTGGATGATCTGTTCTCCCAGATCCAGTCCGGAAATATGAAGGAACTTGATATTATTGTAAAAGCGGATGTACAGGGTTCTGTTGAGGCAGTGAAACAGTCACTTGTGAAACTGTCCAATGAAGAAGTGGTTGTAAAAGTGATCCATGGTGGTGTCGGCGCAATCAACGAATCTGATGTTATTCTTGCTTCCGCATCCAATGCGATCATCATCGGATTTAATGTCCGTCCGGACCCGATTGCAAAAGTTACCGCAGACAATGAGGGTGTAGATATCCGTCTGTACAAGGTTATTTACAATGCGATCGAGGATGTAGAGGCTGCCATGAAGGGTATGCTTGATCCTGTATTTGAGGAGAAAGTTATCGGTCATGCAGAAATCCGTCAGATCTTTAAGGCATCCGGTGTCGGTAATATTGCCGGTTCTTATGTACTTGACGGCGTGATGGAACGTGGATGTAAAGTTCGTATTTCCAGAGAAGGCGAGCAGATCTTCGAAGGAGATTTAGGATCCCTGAAACGTTTCAAGGATGATGTCAAGGAAGTTAAGGCAGGATTTGAGTGTGGTCTTGTATTCGACGGCTTTAATGACATTCAGGAACTTGATCAGGTAGAAGCTTATAAGATGGTAGAAGTACCAAGATAGGATAGAATATGAGAAAAAACAGTATTAAAAATATTCGGATCAATGAGGAAGTGATGCGTGAACTTTCCAATATTATCCGCGGGGAAATCAAAGACCCGCGGATCAATCCGATGACCAGCGTGGTTGCAGTGGAAGTTGCTCCGGATCTGAAAACGGCAAAAGCCTATATCAGTGTGCTGGGGGATGAAAAGTCACAGCAGGATACGATTGCAGGTCTTCGCTCTGCGGAAGGATTTATTCGCAGAAGCCTGGCAAAGTCCGTAAATCTGCGCAACACACCGGAGATCAAATTTGTATTGGATCAGTCGATTGAATATGGAATCCATATGTCAAAAATGATTGATGAAGTGACCAAAGATATAAAGGAGAAACCGGATGAAGAAGCTTGATGAGATTCTTGCAGGGAAAAAATCGGTAGGTCTTGCCGGACATGTACGCCCGGATGGGGATTGTGTGGGCTCCACACTCGGAGTTTACAACTATATCCGGAAATATTATCCGGATGTGGATGTGCGATTGTATCTTGAGCCGATTCCCAATATCTTTAAATTCCTGAATTTTTCATCGGAAATCCGCAGTGACTATGAGGAATCCGTGGTGTTTGATCTGTTTATCGCCATGGACTGCGGAGATGAGAAACGTCTGGGGAATGCTGCACGTTATTTTCAGGAAGCAAAGCATACAGCCTGTATTGACCACCATGTCAGTAACCAGAGTTTTGCAGAGGAAAATTATATTTTCCCGGATGCAAGTTCCACTTGTGAGCTGATCTGTGAACTGTTAGATACGGAGAAGATCACAAAAGAAATCGCGGAATGTCTGTATACCGGAATGGTTACCGATACCGGAGTGTTTCAGTATTCCTGCACGTCTTCCTCCACGATGAATATGGCGGGCATGCTGATGGATAAAGGAATTGATTTCACAAAAATTGTGGATGAAGCTTTTAATCAGAAAACATACAACCAGAATCGTGCCATGGGACAGGCACTGCTTTCCAGCAGACTTCGTCTGGGTGGCAGAGTAGTGACTTCTTTTCTGACGCTCGAAGAGATGCATGCACTCGAAGTTCTTCCGAAACATATGGAAGGAATCGTGGAGCAGATGCGCAATACCAAAGATGTGGAACTTGCAGTATTCCTTTATGAGAATGAGGATCATACGTTTAAAGTAAGTTTTCGTGTAAACGGTGCGTTTGATGCGGCATCGCTTGCGATGCATTTTGGCGGCGGCGGACATGTCAAGGCTGCCGGATGTACCGTGGAAGGACCGGCAGAAGAGGCAATTGAGCGTATTCTTGCCGAAGTTGAGAAGAGATTATAATATGATAAACGGAATTATAAATGTTTATAAAGAGCGGGGCTTTACTTCCTTTGACGTGGTAGCAAAGCTCCGCGGCATTTTACATGAGCGTAAAATCGGACATACCGGAACGCTCGATCCGGAAGCGACCGGAGTACTTCCCATATGCATCGGAAATGCAACAAAGGTATGTGAACTTCTGACGGATAAGGATAAAGTGTATCGTACGGTGATGCATCTTGGCATTACAACCGATACACAGGATATGACCGGAACGGTGAAAGAAGATCGTTCCAGAGAGGCTGCATTGCTGAAAGAACAGACCGTGGAAGCGGCTATTTTGCAGTTCGTTGGAGATTATGAGCAGATTCCGCCAATGTACTCGGCACTCAAAGTCAACGGAAAGAAGTTATGTGATCTGGCCCGCGCCGGAATCGAGGTAGAGCGGAAAGCCCGCACGGTTAAAATTTTTTCCATAGAAATTGAAAAAATCAATCTTCCTTATGTGACGATGCAGGTGCACTGTTCCAAGGGAACTTATATCCGTACGCTGTGTGCGGATATCGGAGAGGTGCTTGGCGTAGGCGCGTGTATGGAATCCCTGGTCCGGACAAGAGTGAGTGTTTTTCCTCTGGAAGAGGCACACACGTTGGCAGAAATTGAAAAGATAAGGGATGAAGGAACGCTGGAAGAACTGATTCTTCCGGTGGACCGCGTGTTTGAGGGAAAGACGAAACTGACGGTTGTACCGGAAGCGTTTCGTTTTCTTCAGAATGGAAACCGTTTAAACGATGGAAATTTTACGGATGTTCCGGAAAAAATTGCGGATGGTGAGCAGGTACTGGTTTATGATCCGATGGGACATTTTTACGCTGTATATCAGTATGAGAGAGAAACAAAGGACTATAAAGTCCGGAAAATGTTTGGTGCATAAATATGATTTGCTGGAATAAGATAGAAGATTTTCATATAGAAGAACCAACGGCATTGTCGCTGGGAAAATTTGACGGAGTACACCGTGGACACGAAGCACTGATTGAACACCTTCTGGAAAAGAAGAAAGAAGGGTTAAAGGCCGTTGTTTTTACGTTTGATATTCCACCGAAAAAACTTACGGAGAATAATAATTACCGTGTTCTTTCGACCAATAAAGAAAAGCAGGAAATTCTCAAAGAGCGTGGAATTGATTACCTGTTGGAATGTCCGTTTACCAAAGAAGTCATGTGCATGGAGCCGGAGGCTTTTGTTGCATGGATTGTAAAAAGTCTGCATGTAAAGAGCATGGTAGTCGGATCGGATTTCCGGTTTGGCCATAACCGGAAAGGGGATCATATTCTGCTGGAAAAATTGTCCGCGACATATGGCTATACCCTTAGGGTGGTAGACAAGATCCAGTATGAGGGACGGGACATCAGCAGTACGTTTGTGCGGGAACAGATCATAAAAGGCAATATGGAAAAGGCAAATGATCTGCTTGGGTATCCGTTTTTTGTAAAGAGTGAAGTGATTCATGGAAGGCAGCTTGGAAGAACGCTCGGAATCCCGACGATCAATATGGAACTTGTGGCCGAAAAACTTCTTCCGCCGAAAGGTGTATATGCAACTGCGGTAGAGATTGGTGGAAAATATTACACAGGTGTGACAAATGTCGGATGCAAACCGACCGTCAATCATTCCAATAAAGTAAATGTGGAGACGCATATACTGGATTTTTCCGGTGATCTGTACGGATATGAACTAAAGGTCAGCTTTTATTCTTTTATACGTCCGGAACAGAGATTCTCGTCTGTAGAGATGTTAAAAGAACAGATGGAAAGAGACATTGAAACGAGCCGCAGTCGTATGATGTCGATAAACGGCGACATGTAAACATATTACATAAATATTACAAAATTATGTTGACATTGTAATTATTTGTTGTTATACTCGTTTTGTTATGAGATTTCATGAGACATGAGGGAGGAATCTGTGAAATGAATCGTATGACAAAAAAGAGAGTTGGAATGGTACTTGCTTTTTCTCTGACACTGACCGGTGCGGCAGCCTATATCGGGATACAGCAGGAAAATACAGATAAAACAGAGGCGGCCGGATCGCTCACAGCCGGTGTTTCCGCATCTTTGAATGCAAGCGAAGTGGAGGCGCTGGATGTGACGGCAGGAGTAACCAGTCAGCTGTATGATAAAACAGATGTTGCGGTGGCTGCGAATGAAAAGCAGATGGTTGCACAGGGAATCGAAGATACGCAGACAAAAGAAGCAGTTTCGGAAAATACCACGGAGGATACCAGCATCTGTGGGTATAAAAATCTTGGAATCGCGCAGGTGCAGGGAAGCTTAAATGTGCGAAAAAAGGCATCCACAGACAGTAAAGTTGTTGGAAAAATGACTGATAAAGATGCCTGTGAGATTGTCTCGGTCAAGGGAGATTGGGCAAAGATCACCTCCGGCAAGGTGGAAGGTTATGTAAAGACAGAGTATCTTCTGACAGGAGATGCAGCAAAAAATGTAGCAAAGAAAGAAATTACAAAAGTTGTTACAGTAAATACCACAACCCTTCGTGTAAGAGAAAAGGCTTCTGAAGATTCTGCAATACTTTCTCTGGTTGGAGAGGGAGAGGATCTTGTTGTGGAAGATACAAAAGACGGCTGGTATAAAGTGGAAGTGGATGATCAGAAGGGATATATTTCCGGAGATTATGTAGAGGTAACAGAAAAACTTCCGACAGCATCGACGGTAAAAGAACTGGAATACGGAGAGGGATACACGGATTCCCGCGTTTCTTTAGTACAGTTTGCATTACAGTTTGTAGGAAACCGTTATGTCTGGGGTGGAACAAGCCTGACAAATGGAATTGATTGTTCCGGATTTACGATGCAGGTATATGCGAGATACGGAGTCGGCCTCCCGCATCATGCGGCAAGTCAGCCGGCATACGGAAAACGAATCCGTGCATCTGAGGCAAAACCGGGAGATCTCTTTTTCTATGGAAGCGGAAGCAGCATCAGCCATGTGGGAATTTATATCGGAAACGGTCAGATTGTGCATGCCAGCAATGCACGTACCGGAATTAAAATTTCCAATGCCTATTACCGGACACCAATCTGTGTCATATCGTATTTAAATTAAAAAACTGTTTACAACGATACGGATTTATGATACATTAGATTAGTATGGTTTAACCCATATTCGGTGAATGGACACTCCGACCTTTTGCTGAGTATCGGGTGCAAAAATATTTTAAGGAGGATCATAAAATGATCGCAAAAGAAAAGAAACAGGCAATTATCAATGAGTATGGAAGAACACCAAACGACACTGGTTCACCAGAAGTTCAGGTAGCTGTTCTTACTGCAAGAATTCAGGAGCTTACTGAGCACTTAAAGCAGAATCCAAAGGATCATCATTCCAGAAGAGGTATGCTTAAGATGATCGGTCAGAGACGTGGATTATTATCATACTTAAAGAGCATTGATATTGAAAGATATCGTTCTTTAATTGAGCGTTTAGGACTCAGAAAATAATTGTAAACAAAGAGCGGAGTTTTATATTCCGCTCTTCTTTTTGTTGTATGGCAGAACTTTTTTCCGGGACCACTGAAGAGGACAAAACGCTGTTTTGTATTGTTCAGTAGTTTCGGGGTTTTGACATACCATATTAAATTTTGAAGGAGAGAATACATGTACAAAAGTTATTCAATGGAACTGGCAGGCAGAACACTGACCGTTGATATCGGAAGAGTATGTGCACAGGCAAATGGTGCCGCATTATTAAAATATGGAGAGACTACCGTATTATCTACGGCTACTGCTTCCGACAAGCCGAGAGATGGCGTTGATTTCTTCCCACTGAGCGTGGAATTTGAAGAAAAAATGTACTCGGTTGGAAAAATTCCTGGCGGATTTAACAAGCGTGAAGGAAAGGCATCAGAGAACTCTATTCTTACCGCACGTGTCATTGACCGTCCGATGAGACCTCTGTTTCCGAAAGATTACCGCAATGATGTAACCTTAAATAATATGGTTATGTCTGTAGATCCAGAGTGCCGTCCGGAGCTGGTTGCCATGATCGGTGCAGCACTTTCTACTACCATTTCCGATATTCCGTTTGACGGCCCATGTGCCATGACCCAGATGGGAATGAAGAATGGTGAATTTATTGTAAACCCATCCCAGAAAGATTGGGACGAGGGAGATTTAAAGCTTACGGTTGCATCTACAGCAACAAAGGTCATCATGATTGAGGCCGGTGCCAATGAGATTCCGGAAGCAAAGATGATTGAGGCTATTTATAAGTGCCATGATGTCAACCAGACAGTCATTGCATTTATCAATAAGATCCGGGAAGAGGTTGGCAAACCGAAGCATGCGTATACAAGCTGTGCGATTCCGGAAGAAATGTTTGCAGCTATGCGGGAAATCGTCACTCCGGAGCAGATGGAAGAAGCGGTATTTACCGATGAAAAGCAGCAGAGAGAAGAGAATATCCGTGAAATCACAGATAAATTTGCAGAGGCTTTTGCAGAGAACGAGGAGTGGCTTGCTGTTCTTGACGAGGCCGTTTACCAGTATCAGAAGAAGACTGTTCGTAAGATGATCTTAAAGGATCATAAGCGTCCAGACGGACGTGCGATCGATCAGATCCGTCCGCTGGCTGCAGAAGTAGATCTGATCCCTCGTGTACATGGTTCTGCCATGTTTACCCGTGGACAGACACAGATCTGCGATGTTGTTACACTTGCACCGCTTTCGGAAGTACAGAAGATTGACGGACTTGATGAGAACGTGACAACCAAGCGTTATATGCATCAGTACAATTTCCCGTCCTATTCTGTTGGAGAGACAAAGCCAAGCAGAGGTCCGGGACGTCGTGAGATCGGACACGGTGCGCTTGCAGAGCGTGCATTACTTCCGGTTCTTCCTTCTGTGGAGGAGTTCCCGTATGCAATCCGTGCAGTTTCCGAGACATTTGAATCCAATGGATCTACTTCCATGGCATCTACCTGTGCGTCCTGTATGTCACTGATGGCTGCAGGTGTTCCGATTAAAAAGATGGTTGCAGGTATTTCCTGTGGTCTTGTGACCGGAGAGACGGATGATGATTATCTGGTACTGACAGATATCCAGGGACTTGAAGATTTCTTCGGAGATATGGATTTCAAGGTAACCGGTACACATGATGGTATCACTGCAATCCAGATGGATATCAAGATCCATGGCCTGACCCGTCCAATCGTAGAAGAAGCCATTGCCCGTACCCGTGAGGCACGCGTCTACATTATGGATGAAGTTATGAGCAAGGCAATTGCAGAGCCACGAAAAGAAGTAAATCAGTGGGCACCGAAGATTGAACAGATCACCATTGATCCGAATAAAATTGGAGATGTTGTGGGACAGAAGGGTAAGACAATCAATGAGATCATTGCCCGTACAGGTGTCAAGATTGATATTACAGATGATGGTGCGGTTTCTGTCTGTGGAACAGACAAGGAGGCAATCGCAAAGGCCATTGATATGATAAAAATCATCACAACCGATTTTAAGGAAGGGCAGATCTTTACCGGTACAGTTGTAAGTATCAAAGAGTTTGGTGCTTTTATCGAGTTTGCGCCGGGCAAGGAAGGAATGGTTCACATTTCAAAGATTGCCAAGGAACGCATTGAGCATGTCGAGGATGTACTGACACTTGGAGATGTTGTGAAAGTTGTCTGTCTTGGAAAGGACAAGATGGGAAGAATCAGTTTTTCCATTAAGGATGTTCCGGCAGATCAGAAATAAAATACCATACAGAATTAAGATCCATGAAAGATGTACTTCAGGGGCCGCACCATGCGGCCCTTTTTTCATACCATGAAAGAAAAAGGCGATGATTCGAAAAGTTCGGAGTTGAAATATGAATCGTGTCAAACAGCTTGTACATGCAGAGAATGTATATCGTATGGGTTACACGGGGAAAAATATCCGGGTGGTGACACTGGACACAGGCGTTTATCTGCATCCGGATCTGCGGCAGAATGTGGTTGGATTTCTGGATTTTGTGGCAATGAAACGAGCCTGTTATGATGACAATGGACACGGAACACATGTTGGCGGAATTTTGTGTGCGAATGGCAGAATGAAAGGAATGGCACCGCAGGCACAGCTGATTGCACTGAAAGTCCTCGGGAAGGATGGAGGAGGACAGACGGAGCGGGTGATTCGTGGCCTGCAATGGGTGCTTGCACATCATAAAGAACTGGGAATCCGGATTCTGAATTTTTCTGTAGGATTTCTTCCGGGGGCACTCGACCGTGAGCAGAAGCAGATTATGGAACTTTTAGAACAGCTGTGGGATGATGGCGTGACGGTTGTCACAGCGGCCGGAAATAATGGCCCGGGAGCCGGGACAGTCACGGCTCCCGGTATTTCGAGAAAAGTGATTACGGTGGGGGCAAGTGATGACCGGAGTTCTCCGGGGGAAAGGCGTGGTGGCTACAGTGGCAGTGGTCCGACCGGATGCTGTATTATGAAGCCGGAAATTTTAGCACCGGGGACGAATATTGTAAGTCTGGATCATCACGGAGCACTATATTCCAGAAAAAGTGGTACCTCTATGGCAACCCCTGTCGTATGCGGGGCACTGGCACTTGCATTACAGAAAAATCCAAAGCTGCGGCCGGAAGAACTGAAACTGAAATTATATGAATCGGTGCGGAAAGAAACGGGAATGTCCATGGCGTGGGGCGTTCTTGATGTTGATAATTTGCTGGCATTGGTATAAAATACTCTCTAAAAGCCTGTCGGTGACATTTTATGAGAACCAAAGGAGGAGACAGATGAAACGAATATTAAATAAACTCTTTAGTAAACTTGTCCTTGGAGGATTGATTATTATATTGCAGTTCAGCTGGTTTGTCTATCTGTTGTACAGTGCGACCGTATACAGTTCCATGGTAGATGCATTGTTTAAAATTGCATCCATTGTGCTTGCATTGTTTGTCTCCAGCAGGGATATGCGTTCCACATATAAAACTTCCTGGATTTTTCTGATACTGGCACTTCCTCTGTTCGGAATTCCGGCATACTATCTGTTTGGCCGTCCGGGACTGACAAAACGGACCCGTATGAAGATGGACGTGGTCAGCAGCAGGATACGGGCATACAGTTCTCCTTCCGATGATGTGATGTCTGCCTTAAGGGCAGAGGATGATTCTGTCGGACAGCAGGCGCAGTATCTCACCCGTTATGCGGGGTATCCGGTGTACAGGGAGGCGGATACACAGTATTATTGCTGCGGAGAAGAGATGTATCCGCAGTTTCTGGAAGATTTAAAAACAGCAAAATCTTATATCTTTCTGGAGTATTTTATTGCAGAGCCTGGAAAGATGCTGGATGCAATTGTTGAAATTCTGGCTCAGAAAGCAAAAGAGGGTGTGGATGTGCGATTTATGTACGATGGAATCGGATGTATCCAGACACTGCCGAATAAATATTATCGTTATCTGCAGGAAAAGGGAATCAAATGTGCATGTTTCCAGCCATTTCGACCGCTGATGTCAATTATCCAGAATAACCGGGACCACCGGAAGATCACGGTGATTGACGGAAGGGTTGCCTATACCGGGGGGATGAACCTGGCGGATGAGTATATCAATGCCAGAGTGCGTTTTGGGTATTGGAAGGATGCGGCAATCCGTCTGACCGGAGAATGTGTCTGGAGTTTTACAAGCATGTTCTTGGAACTGTGGGATTATATTTTGAAAACAGAAAGTGATTATACATTTTATCGTGCAACCTCCATGGAAAAACACAGGCTGCAGGAAAAAATCCATGCAGATGAAAAAGGATTTGTCCAGCCGTATACCGATTCTCCGCTGGATCACGAAGATGTCGGCGAAAATGTATATCTGAATATGATCAGCAGGGCAAAAAAATATCTTTACATCTTTACTCCGTATCTGATCATCGGGTCCGAGATGCGCACGGCACTTGTAAATGCGGCAAAATCCGGAGTGGATGTGCGTCTGGTTGTACCGGGAATTCCAGATAAGAAACTGGTGTATTTCCTGACACAGTCGAATTTCCCGTATCTGATCAAAAACGGAGTGAAAATATACACATATACGCCAGGTTTTATCCATGCAAAATGTTTTGTGTCGGATGATGTACAGGCAACCGTGGGAACGGTAAATATGGATTACCGCAGTCTGTGTCTGCATTTTGAATGTGGCGTCTGGATGTATCGTACCCGGGCAGTTTTACAGGTAAAAGAAGATGCGTTAAAAACATTTGCGGAAAGCCACGAAGTGACTCTGGAGGAATTTCAAAAGAAATCGTTTCTTGTGCGTACATTTATGGGGGCATTAAAATTGTTTGCACCCCTTCTGTAAAACACTAAATATAGTAATTTGTCCTTGCATTTTCTACAACATAAAGATAAAATATAGATTATGACAGAAAGGACGAGAGGGATGGAACTGACCGTTAAACTCCAGGTATTTGAGGGACCGCTGGATCTGCTTTTGTATCTGCTCGAAAAGAATAAAGTGAATATCTATGATATTCCGATTGTGGAGATCACGGAACAGTATATGGAGTATATCCGGGAAATGAAACGACAGGATCTGGAGGTACTCAGTGAGTTCCTGGTTATGGCTGCAACACTGGTCGATATCAAATCACGCATGCTTCTCCCATCGAATCCGGACAGCGAAGAGGAAGAAGAAGATCCGCGTGCGGAACTGGTACAGCAGCTTCTGGAATACAAGATGTACAAATGTATGGCGTATGAACTAAAAGACCGGCAGATGGATGCCGGTCGTGTTATGTATAAGAAGCCGACGATTCCGGAGGAAGTGCGTGCGTATGAGCCGCCGGTTGACATCCACGAACTGATGTCGGACATTACGCTTTCACGTCTGCATGAAATTTTTGAGAGCATTATGAAAAAACAGCAGGATAAAATTGATCCTCTGCGGTCAAAGTTCGGAAAGATTGAAAAAGAAGAGGTATCACTGGAAGACAAGATGGAGGATCTGAAAAAATATGCGGCCGGACACAGGCACTTCAGTTTCCGGGGACTTTTGACGGCACAGTCATCGAAAGTGGAAGTGATCGTTACGTTTCTTGCGATTCTGGAGCTGATGAAAATGGGAACGATACGGATTTCGCAGGAACATATTTTTGATGATATCCAGATTGATTCGAAAGTTGCAGCATAGATTATCATGTATTGCAGGATGGACGGAAAATATGGAAGAAAAAAAATACAAGGCAATTATAGAAGGAATTCTGTTTTCTATGGGAGAATCCGTAGAACTGGAAAAAATTGCAGGAACTCTTGGACTTGATCAGAAGAAAACAAAGGAACTGATCGATGAAATGAGAAACGAGTGGGAAGAACAGAAACGCGGCGTTACCATCACGGAGCTGGATGGAGCCTACCAGATGTGCACCAGACCCGAAATTTACGAATATCTGATTAAAATTGCAAAGCAGCCCAAACGTCGGGTTTTAACCGATGTTCTTTTGGAGACGCTTTCCATTATTGCATATAAGCAGCCGGTGACAAAGATGGAAATAGAAAAAATACGTGGCGTCTCATCGGATCATGCGGTAAACAAACTGGTGGAATATCATCTGGTGTGTGAACTTGGAAGACTTGATGCACCGGGGCGTCCGTTACTTTTCGGAACAACAGAAGAATTTTTACGCAGTTTCGGCGTACATTCAATCGATGATCTGCCGGTACTCAGTCCGGTACAGGTGGAAGAGTTTAAGCAGGAAGCAGAAGAAGAGATGCATGTGAAACTGGACGTATAAAAGAAGCAGGAATAATCATATACATAGAATAAAAATGTATATGGTTATTTTTTTATGTTTCAAAAAAGAATCTGCACAAAAATAGTAAGTCTGTTGCTGGTAATCGGATGTCTGATGAGCGAACCGGTTTTGGCAGAAAAGCAAAAAGAACCCGAAGCGCAGACACTGTATTCAAAATCCTGCGCCATGGTGGATGGTGACAGTGGGCGCCTTTTGTATGGAAAAGAGGCACAGACAGCACTGCCGAATGCAAGTACCACAAAAATTCTGACCTGTATCGTGGCGATGGAACAATGTAAGCCCGATGAAGTGGTCACATTCAGCGCAAAAGCGGCATCACAGCCGAAGGTACATCTCGGGGCGAAAAAAGGAGAACAGTTCTATATGCAGGATCTGTGGTATGGGCTGATGCTGGAATCCTATAATGACTGTGCATATGCAATCGCAGAACATGTGGCGGGATCTGCGGAAAAATTTGCAGCACTTATGAATGAAAAAGCAAAGAAGATCGGGTGCACCGACAGCCATTTTGTGACACCGAACGGTCTGGATGCAAAGGATGAGCAGGGGGAACACCATACCACAGCATATGATCTGTGCAGGATTATGAGTTATTGCGCATGGAAGTCTCCGGTAAGCAAGCAGTTTCTGGAAGTGACGCAGACCCGGTCACATACATTTCAGAGCCTGGAGGGAACCGGATATGCTGTTTCCAATAAAAATGCCCTGCTGGATATGATGGATCATGTGATTACCGGAAAAACCGGATATACGTCCAAAGCCGGATATTGCTATGTGGCTGCACTTGAAGAAGGGGGGAGACATTATGCAATCGCACTTCTTGCCTGCGGCTGGCCGAACCACAAAAATTATAAGTGGTCCGATGCAAAGACACTGTTTCAATACGGAATGGATGCCTATCATTTGTATCGGGGATCGGAAGCATCCATGGAGCTGCCGGATATAGAGATTGCGCAGGGCTGTCGGAAAGAAACACTCGAGGAATGGGCTACCCATGCCAAACTGCCGGTTTATGTTGATACGGATATCACAAAACTGACGTTTTTGAAAAAAGACGGGGATACCGCTGAAATAAAGAAAGTATGGTCTGATCCGATAAGCCTTCCGGTCAAAAAAGGGCAGACGCTTGGACGTGTTTCCTACTGTATGAACGGCAGGGAAATTTACTCCGGAAAAATTAAAGCAGAGGTTTCCGTAAAAAAATGGTCTCCTGAAAAGTTTTTTCAAATTATGTGGAAAGAGGCACTGTTGGGCAAATAGGAAATTAGTCACAAAGAATTAGTGAAAAAATTAACAAATTATGTTGAAAAGAATTGGGAAATGAGATACAATACAAACTAGCGGAAATTTTTATTTTTTATAGATGGAGGGCATAAAATGAGTAGTAACAATGAAAACTTGGCAATTCAGCGTATTGCTAAGTTGGTCGATGAGAACAGTTTTATGGAAATCGGTTCTCTCGTAACAGCACGTAGCACAGATTTTAATCTTACCGCTGCAAAGACCCCTTCAGATGGCGTTGTAATCGGTCATGGACTGATCGACGGCAATCTGGTATTTATTTACAGCCAGGATGCATCCGTATTAAACGGTACCATCGGAGAGATGCACGCAAAGAAGATTGCGTCTGTGTATGACATGGCAATGAAGATGGGAGCTCCTGTCATCGGTCTGATTGACTGTGGCGGCATTCGTCTTCAGGAGTCGGTTGATGCATTGGATGGGTTTGGAACTATTTATGCGAAGGAAGTAGCAGCTTCCGGTCTTGTACCTCAGATTTGTGGTGTATTTGGCAATTGTGGCGGCGGCCTTTCCGTTGTCCCGGCACTTTGCGATTTCGCGTTCATTGAAGAGAAGAAAGGACGCATGTTTGTAAATGCTCCGGATGCAATCGAAGGCAATAACACAGAAAAATGTGATACAGCCAGCGCAGCATTCCAGAGTGAAAACAACGGATGTGTGGATTTCGTTGGTTCAGAAGATGAAATCATGGAGCAGATTCGCCAGCTTGTATGTATGCTTCCAAGCAACAATGAGGGAGATGTCTATACAGATGACTGTGAAGATGATTTAAATCGTGCCTGCGAGAGTATGGAGAATATGAAGGGAGATCCGAGATATCTGTTATCCCAGATTTCAGATAATAACGTATTCTTCGAGACAAAGGCAGATTATGCTAGGAATATGGTAACCGGACTGATCAAGTTAAACGGAATGACAGTCGGTGCTGTGGCAAACTGCAGCGAAGTATATGATGCAGAAGGCAAGAAAGCAGAGAGCTTTGACAAGTCCCTGACCGCGCAGGGATGCAACAAGGCAGCTGAATTTGTTCAGTTCTGTGATGCATTCTCAATCCCGGTACTTACCATTACAAATGTGAATGGATTGAAAAACTGCATGTGCTCTGAGAAGAAACTTGCAAAGGCACTTGCGAGAATGACTTACGCATTTTCCAATGCAACCTGTGCAAAGGTAAACCTGATCACAGGAGAGGCTTATGGAAGTGCTTATGTATTTATGAATTCCAAGTCTGTCGGAGCAGATCTTGTATACGCATGGAGCGGAGCAAAGATCGGTGCGATGGATTCTACTCTGGCTGCAAAGATTATGTATCCGGAAGCTGGTGCAGATGAGATCAAGCAGAAAGCTGCTGATTATGAAAAACTTCAGGATTCTGCCGCATCTGCTGCTGCAAGAGGATATGTGGATCGTCTGATTGATCCGGCAGATACCAGAAAATACCTTGTAGCTGCTTTTGAAATGCTTTATACAAAGTATGTAAGCGAGCCAGAAAAGAAACACGGTACCAAGTAGAAAGGTGAAGTTTTATGAAAAAGAGAATTGCTTTTGCACTTTGCATGATCCTGATGGTTCTGATGCTTGGTGCATGTGGAACAGACCCGACTACCGTGGATTACAATGGAAAGTCCTATTCAGATCTTCAGTCTGAAATGGATACCAATGCGGGCATGGTACAGAGTCTGGCTCAGTTGTTCAAAGAAAACAAACTGACAGCAGATACTCTTCCGGACGATGTAAAGGATCAGCTTACTTCAAGCTACGGTGTCACAGAGGCACAGATTGAGGCAGCTGCAAAGTGGCAGGATACTTTGGATGAGTTTGGTAAAATGAAAAAGATCGAAGACGATACTTTTAAGGTTACCAAATCCGGTAAGACACTTACCACAGATATGACCATCAAGTTCGCGAAGAAAGATGTGAATTTCGAAGTAGTATATGATTACTATTCCATGGATGTTACCGGCATTTCGGTAGATCCGATTTATACACTCGGTGAGAAAATGGAAAAGGCAGGACTGAATACTGTAATTTCTATGGCAGTTGTATTTGCTGTATTGATTCTGATCAGTCTTCTTATTTCCTGCTTTAAGATCTTCCCTTATCTGGAGAAAAAGAAAGCTGCCAAAGCAGCCGGACAGGCTCCACAGCAGGAAGAGACACCAGCCGCAGCACCGGCACCTGCCCCTGTTGCAGCACAGACAGATGATACTGAACTTATCGCAGTTATTGCAGCTGCAATCGCTGCAAGTACCGGAACTTCTACCAGTGATTTCGTAGTTCGTTCCATCAATCGTAGATAGGATAGAAAGAAAATTTAGGAGGAACATATTCATGAAGAATTATACAATTACCGTAAATGGTAACGTTTATGATGTTACAGTAGAAGAGACCGGAAGCACATCCGGCGCAGCAGCACCGAGACGTACAGCTGCAAAGCCAGCTGCAGCACCAGCAGCCGCAGCAGCACCAGCTGCTTCAGCAGGAGCCGGAAGCATTAAGATTGAAGCAGGAGCTGCCGGAAAGGTATTCAAGATTGAGAAGAAAGTCGGCGATGCTGTAAAGAAGGGAGATGCCGTCCTGGTTCTTGAGATCATGAAGATGGAGACACCAGTCGTTGCTCCGGAAGACGGAACTGTTGCAAGTATCGATGTAGCAGTTGGTGATGCCGTAGAATCTGGTGCATTACTCGCTACATTAAACTAATCCAAGGAGGAAAACACTGTGAGTTATGTAGGTGAAACATTATCGAACCTCCTGCATCAGACAGCCTTTTTCAATCTGACCTGGGGAAATTATGTTATGATTTTAGTGGCATTTATTTTCCTGTATCTTGCGATTAAGAAAGGTTTTGAGCCATTACTGTTAGTTCCGATTGCATTTGGTATGCTTCTGGTAAATATTTACCCGGATATCATCGCAAGCCCGGAACAGACCAGCAACGGCGTGGGCGGTTTACTTTATTACTTTTACACATTGGATGAGTGGTCTATTTTACCATCTCTGATCTTTATGGGTGTAGGTGCAATGACAGACTTTGGTCCGCTGATTGCAAACCCGGTCAGTTTCCTTATGGGAGCTGCCGCACAGTTTGGTATCTTCAGCGCATACTTCCTTGCAATTATACTTGGATTTAATGACAAGGCTGCCGCTGCCGTATCTATCATCGGTGGAGCGGATGGACCTACTTCCATTTTCCTGGCTGGTAAGTTGGGACAGACCGGTCTGATGGGACCGATCGCCGTGGCTGCATATTCCTATATGGCACTTGTGCCGATCATTCAGCCACCTATCATGAAGTTATTTACAACAAAGAAGGAACGTGCGATCAAGATGCAGAACCTTCGTCCGGTCAGCAAGCTGGAGAAGATCCTCTTTCCAATCGTTGTTACCGTTGTTGTCTGCGTACTGCTTCCTACCACAGCACCACTTGTTGGTATGCTGATGCTTGGAAACCTCTTCCGTGAGTCTGGCGTTGTTCGTCAGCTGCAGGAGACTGCAAGTAACGCACTTATGTACATTGTCGTTATCTTACTGGGTACCTCTGTTGGTGCAACTACCAGTGCAGAAGCTTTCTTAAATGCAAGCACCTTAAAGATCGTTGTATTAGGTCTTGTTGCATTTATGGTTGGTACTGCTGCCGGAGTTTTATTTGGTAAGTTATTATGCTGGATTACCAAGGGCAAGATTAACCCTCTGATTGGTTCTGCCGGTGTATCTGCCGTGCCTATGGCAGCCCGTGTATCCCAGAAGGTTGGTGCAGAGGAGGACCCTACAAACTTCCTGCTCATGCATGCAATGGGACCAAACGTTGCCGGTGTTATCGGTACTGCGGTAGCTGCGGGATGTTTCATGGCTATATTTGGAATTTAATAAGGAGGAAAAGTCATGTCAGAAGTGGTAAAAAAACCATTAAAAATAACAGAAACTGTTTTGCGTGATGCCCATCAGTCACTGATCGCTACACGTATGACAACAGAGCAGATGCTTCCGATTATCCCAAAGATGGATAAGGTTGGATTCAATGCTGTAGAGTGCTGGGGTGGTGCGACATTCGATGCCTGCCTGAGATTCTTAAAAGAGGACCCATGGGATCGTCTTCGTAAATTAAGAGACGGATTTAAAAATACAAAACTGCAGATGCTGTTCCGTGGACAGAATATCTTAGGATATCGTCCGTATGCAGATGATGTGGTAGAGTATTTTGTACAGAAGTCAATTGCAAACGGAATTGACATCATCCGTATTTTTGACTGCTTAAATGATATCCGTAACCTGCAGACAGCAGTTACTGCATGTAACAAGGAAAAAGGTCATGCACAGGTAGCTCTTTCTTACACCCTTGGAGATGCTTATACTCTGGATTACTGGATGGAGATGGCAAAGCGTGTAGAGGATATGGGAGCTGATTCTCTCTGTATCAAGGATATGGCCGGTCTTTTAGTTCCTGCTAAGGCTACAGAACTTGTACAGGCACTGAAGGATTCTACCTCTCTTCCGGTAGAACTTCATACACATTATACTTCCGGTGTAGCTTCCATGACATATATGAAGGCAGTAGAGGCTGGTGTAGATATCATTGATACTGCAATGTCTCCATTTGCTCTTGGAACCAGCCAGCCTGCAACAGAGGTTATGGTAGAGGCTTTCAAGGACACACCATACGATACCGGTCTTGATCTGAATCTGTTAAGTGAGATCGCAGATTACTTCCGTCCGTTACGTGAAGAGGCACTTGCAAGCGGTCTGATGAACCCGAAGGTACTTGGTGTAAACATCAACACTCTTCGTTATCAGGTACCGGGTGGTATGCTTTCCAACCTGATTTCCCAGCTCAAGGAGCAGGGAAAAGAGGACAAGTACGAGGAAGTGCTTGCAGAGGTTCCGCGTGTACGTAAAGACCTTGGTGAGCCACCGCTTGTTACTCCGTCTTCCCAGATCGTTGGTACACAGGCTGTATTTAACGTATTGATGGGAGAGCGTTATAAAGTCGCAACAAAGGAGACAAAGGATATTCTTCTTGGTAAGTACGGCCAGACCGTTAAACCATTCAATCCGGAAGTTGTTGACAAGGTTCTCGGAGAGGATAAAAAGAATGCAATCACCTGTCGTCCGGCAGATCTTCTTGAGCCGGAGCTTGGTAAGATTGAAGCTGAGATGAAACAGTACAAGCAGCAGGATGAGGATGTATTATCCTATGCATTGTTCCCACAGGTTGCTACTGATTTCTTCAAATACCGTGAGGCACAGCAGACTGGCGTAGACGCAAAGACTGCTGATACAAAGAACGGAGCATATCCGGTATAGTCATATCCGGTTTCTACGAAAAAGACGCATCAGATCTGGTGCGTCTTTTTTGATGGGAAAAATTCTTTTTGCATGAAATCTTGCATTTTCCGGTTAAAGTGATACAATCAAAAGTGCTGTTTGTGGCACAGCTTTTATGGGATAAAGAGGAGAATATGATGTCAAATACCAATGATCTGTTAAACCGGATTAATAATTGTTACAGTTCGATGAGCAAGGGACAGAAAATGCTTGCAACTTACATTACAGATAATTATGATAAAGCGGTATTTTTAACAGCCGCCAAAATGGGGGAAACGGTTGGTGTCAGTGAGTCGACCGTTGTACGTTTCGCAACATATCTTGGATATAAAGGATATCCGGAATTTCAGCGTGCCTTAGAAGAACTGGTGCGCAATAAATTAAACTCCGTACAGCGCATGGAGGTAACCTACGGAAGAATCAGTCAGTCGAAGATTTTAGAGACAGTTTTATCGGCAGACGCGGACAAGATTAAAACGACACTGGAAAAAATTGATCACAGTGCGTTTGAGGTGGCCGTCTCGACAATCCTTGAGGCAAAAAATATTTATATTGTCGGGATCAGAAGCTGTGCGCCGCTTGCAAGTTTTCTCGGATTTTATCTGAATCTGATGTTTGATAATGTGCGTCTGCTTACGACAAACAGTTCGAGTGAACTGTTTGAACAGATGGTAAGAATCGGGGAAAATGACGTTATTATCGGAATCAGTTTCCCACGATATTCCATGCGGACATTAAAGGCATTGGAATTTGCAAATAACCGGAGTGCAAAAGTAATTACAATTACTGACAGCATACATTCACCGATGAATCTGTATTCTTCCTGCAATCTCATTGCGGACAGTGATATGGCATCCATTGTGGATTCCCTTGTCGCACCGCTTTCCGTTATCAATGCGCTGGTAGTGGCTCTGTGCATGAAGAAACAGAAAGAAGTGGCGGGAACACTGACGATGTTAGAAGACATCTGGGATGAGTATCAGGTATATGAAAACGATGAGATCAATTATATTGATGATTCGATTAAGGTACATTATGCAAAATTAGGGGATATCGATAATGAGTAAAGTAATCGTGATCGGTGGAGGACCGGCGGGAATGATGGCTGCGTATGCGGCAGCGGAGAGCGGACATGCAGTGACGCTTTTAGAACAGAATGAAAAACTCGGGAAAAAGCTGTTTATTACGGGAAAAGGGCGCTGCAATCTGACGAATGCCAGTGATATGGAACAGCTGTTTGCCAATGTAGTCAGCAACCGTAAATTTTTATACAGTGCTTTTTACTCCTATGACAATGAGCAGGTGATTTCTTTTTTTGAGAGTCATGGAATGCCTACAAAAACAGAGCGTGGGAACCGGGTATTTCCCGTGTCGGATCATTCTTCCGATGTGATTGCGGCATTATCTGCTGCATTGCGGGAACAGCATGTGGAAGTATTCCTGCATACAAAAGTAAAGCGTCTGCTGCTTGAAAAGAGGGATGAAGAAAAGCGTGTTACCGGTGTTGAGCTGGCTGATCATACAAAAATGCATGCGGACGCAGTGATTGTTGCAACCGGAGGAATTTCCTATCCTTCAACAGGGGCAACGGGGGACGGTTACCGCATGGCAGAAGAGAGCGGACATAAGATGGTATCGCCGACTCCGGCACTGGTTCCGATGGAAATGAAAGAACCGTGGGTCAGGGATCTGCAGGGTCTTTCGCTGCGCAATGTCCGTATGTCGGTTACCCGGGGAAAGAAAAAACTGTATGAGGATTTTGGAGAGATGCTTTTTACGCATTTCGGCGTCAGCGGTCCGCTGGTATTGTCGGCAAGCGGATGTATCCCGGCAAAAGCATTTGACCAGGAGCTTTCCATGACGATTGATCTGAAACCGGCACTGGATGTGGAACAGCTTGATCACCGGATCTTAAGGGAATTTGATGAAATGAAAAATAAGCAGTTTAAAAATTCTCTGGGGCATTTGCTCCCGGCAAAAATGATACCCGTTATGATTGCGTTATCAGGCATTGATCCGGATACAAAGGTGAATGAAATATCCAGGGAACAGAGACAGAATCTGTTACATCTGTTTAAAAATATGCCGCTTACAATTACAGGGCTTCGCGATTTTAAAGAGGCAATTATAACAAAGGGCGGTGTTTCCGTGAAAGATATCAATCCTTCCACGATGGAGTCAAAACTTGTGCAGGGGCTGTATTTCTGCGGCGAGGTGCTGGATCTGGATGCACTTACCGGTGGCTATAATCTTCAGATTGCCTGGTCCACCGGACACCTGGCGGGAATATCCGTTTTGTAATTTCAAAGATAAATAATTTATTTCAAAGGAGAATAGAAAATGGCATTTAATATTGCAATTGATGGACCGGCAGGAGCCGGAAAAAGTACAATCGCCAAAAAACTTGCGGCGGATCTGGGGTATGTGTATGTGGATACCGGTGCAATGTACCGCGCGATGGCATATTATTTTTTACAGAATCATATCGATGCTTCCGATGAGCAGGCGATTGCGGCTGCCTGCCCGAAGGTAGACGTGACCATTCAGTATACGGGCGGAGAACAGCAGGTGATCTTAAACAAAGAGAACGTAAACGGCGTTATCCGGAAAGAGGAAGTCGGCAACATGGCCAGCGCGACCAGTGTTTATCCAGTGGTTCGTACAAAACTGGTAGAATTGCAGAGACAGCTTGCCGCAAAGGAAAATGTGATTATGGATGGAAGAGATATCGGTACGGTTGTCCTTCCGGATGCCAATGTGAAAATTTATCTCACTGCAAGCTCGAAAGTGCGGGCAAAGCGCCGCTTTGATGAGCTGACAGCAAAAGGTGTATCCTGTGATATGGATGCGATAGAAAAAGATATTATTGAGCGCGATTACCGGGATATGCACCGGGAAACTTCCCCGTTAAAACAGGCGGAGGATGCTGTCCTTTTAGATTCATCGGATCTGGATATTGACGGCGTTGTTGAAGAAATGAAAAAAATAATCAAGAAGGCGGAATAGACAAAAATGAAGCTGACGATTGCAAAAAGTGCCGGGTATTGCTTCGGCGTGAAACGGGCAGTAAATATGGTATATCAGGAAGCAGAAGAGGCAAAAGTTCCGGTATATACGTATGGGCCGATCATTCACAATGAAGAAGTAGTCAGGGACCTTAAACAGCGTGGAGTTCATGTGGTCAGGGAGCTCAAAGAACTTGAGAATCTTCCAAAAGGAAAGATTATCATCCGTTCACACGGTATCAGCCGCAGAGAACATGAAGCAATGAAGGCATGCGGATTTGAAGTGCTGGATGCAACCTGTCCGTTTGTCCTGAAAATTCACCGGCTTGTGGAGAAGTACAGCAAAGAAGGGTACCGGATTGTGATTGCCGGAAACGAACATCACCCGGAAGTGGAAGGAATTCTCGGATGGGTGGAAGGACAGCCTGCCTATACGGTCACAAGTCAGGAAGATATTGAAAAATTACCGTTAAAAGAGGGAGAAAAAGTCTGTCTGGTGGCACAGACGACATTTAACTACAATAAATTTCAAGAATTAGTTGAAATTATAAAGAAAAAAGGTTATGATATAAGTGTTTTAGATACAATCTGCAATGCAACGGAGGAAAGACAGACGGAAGCACGCAAAATTGCTGCGGAGTCGGATCTCATGATTGTCATTGGTGACAAGCATAGCTCCAATACGCAAAAATTGTATGAAATATCTAAAAAGGAATGTGCAAATACTTACTATATACAAACGAGTAAAGATATGGATTATCATCAGATACAATCCATCAATAACGTAGGTATTACCGCAGGGGCTTCAACCCCAAACAATATCATCGAGGAGGTTTCAAAGAATGTCAGAAATGAGCTTTGAACAAATGTTGGAAGAATCTTTAAAAACAATAAGAAATGGAGAAGTGGTAGAGGGTACCGTTATTGATGTTAAGCCAGATGAAATCATCCTGAATATCGGCTACAAATCAGATGGAATCATTACACGTAATGAATATACAAACGAGCCAAATGTAGACCTTACTACAGTCGTAAAAGCCGGCGATACCTTAGAAGCCAAAGTTGTAAAAGTAAACGATGGTGAGGGACAGGTTCTCCTTTCTTACAAGCGTCTCGCAGCAGAGAAAGGAAACAAGAGATTAGAGGAAGCATTCGAAAATCAGGAAATTTTAAAGGCAAAAGTCAGCCAGGTACTTACCGGTGGTGTATGTGTCAATGTAGATGAGACAAGAGTATTTATTCCGGCAAGCCTTGTATCTGACACATATGAGAAAGACTTAAGCAAGTTCAAGGATCAGGAAATCGAGTTTGTTATCACAGAGTTTGATCCTAGAAAGAGAAGAATTATTGGTAACCGCAAGACTTTATTACTTGCAAAGAAGGCAGAGCTTCAGAAAGAACTGTTTGCAAAGATCAAAGTCGGCGATGTAATCGAAGGAACTGTAAAGAATGTTACAGATTTCGGTGCATTCATCGACCTGGGCGGAGTAGACGGATTACTTCATATCTCAGAGATGTCATGGGGCAGAGTTGAGAATCCTAAGAAAGTATTTACTGTTGGACAGAAAGTTCGCGTATTTATCAAGAATATTACAGATACCAAGATTGCACTCAGCATGAAATTTGAGGATGAGAATCCTTGGAATGGTGCTGCAGAGAAGTATGCTGTTGGCAACGTGGTAAAAGGAAAAGTTGCACGTATGACAGATTTCGGTGCATTCGTAGAGCTTGCTCCTGGTGTTGATGCATTACTTCACGTATCACAGATCTCCCAGGAACACGTAGAGAAGCCTTCTGATGTATTAAAGATTGGTCAGGAAGTTGAAGCAAAGATCGTAGACTTCAACGAAGAAGAAAAGAAGATCAGCTTAAGCATTAAGGCTCTTGCAGCTCCGGCTGAAGATGCTGAGACAGAGGAATAATTCACTGTAAATTTTCATAGGTAAGAAGTTGCCTTCGGGCAGCTTCTTATTGTTTATAGGGGGTAAAAGTCTATGTTTGACAATTATGAAAAATTCAAAAAAGACGTCTATGCTCTGACAAAAATTGATCTGAATTATTACAAAGAAAAACAGATGCGCAGACGAATTGATACGATTGCGACAAAGCATGGCTGCAGCAATTATGATGAGTATATCCGTGTGCTGAAGACAGACAAGGACAAATTTGAGGCATTTGTCAATTTTCTTACAATCAATGTCTCTGAGTTTTACCGTAATCCGGATCAGTGGAAGCTGATGGATGAGAATGTTATTCCGAAACTTATCAAACAGCATGGAAAAAATCTGCATGTGTGGAGTGCAGCCTGTTCGACAGGAGATGAACCGTATTCTCTTGTCATGGCATTATCCAAACATATTCCGCTTTCCAACATTCATATTACGGCAACCGATCTGGACAAGCAGGTTCTTCAGAAAGCGCAGGTTGGTCTGTACAATGAAAAGAGCATTGCAAATGTGCCGCCGGAATTTAAACGCAAGTATTTTAAACAGATCGGAAAATCATTTCAGATTTCGGATGAAATCAAGCGCTGCGTGACGTTTAAAGAACACAATCTGTTAAAAGATCCGTATCCAAGGGATTTTGATATGATTCTCTGTAGAAATGTGGTTATCTATTTTACAGATGATGCAAAAGACATGATTTATAAGAACTTCCATCAGTCGCTGAAGAGTCATGGTGTTTTGTTTATTGGAAGTACAGAACAGATTACCAATTATAAAGAACTTGGATTTGACAGACTCAGCAGTTTTTATTTTGAAAAGAATGTTTAAACCAATAAAAATGCATGTTTTTATGCCTAAAACATAAGAACATGCATTTTTGCAGTCTTAAATTATTATTTTTTTCCCATCATATTTTTTAAGATGTGATCAATATAGCGGCGCAACATGATATCAGAGGTACAAAAATCATCCGTCATCTCAAAATAACTGATTTTATCCTTATACTCTTTACGGAACTCCGGTTGCATAACATTGTTGTATTGCGGAAGAAATTTGCCGGATTTGCGCGTATAACAGTTACTTGCTTTGGCATTTTCCCGGTATTCTTTGTCTACAAATGAGGCAACACTTTTGTGTATTGCCATATCTTCTTTTTTCAGATAATAGTAATCCCTGTAATTGGAATAAAAATAATGCAGTTCACCTTCGTAGACCGGAATACGAAGAGAAGTGCGGTTTTTTCCGATCATCAGATAAAAACAATCCTGTTTACAGGAAAGCTGGCGCGGAACGGGATAGTTGTTTTGCATGGTGATGATCCATTCCTCCCCTTCGGTTCCGTCATATGCGTGGTAATGGTCGATCCGGTGGGAGAGGATGGTGTACTGACCGTTTAATACTTCCAGATAAGATAAAACAGAGAGCAGATCAATCATGTGCAGAACATCTTCGTAATTATGAATACGAAGAAGATGCATCGTTTCTTCTGTCGGATGTTTCACATGCGTGAAATATACATGGATCAGATCCCCTCCCGTCTTTTCGTCTTCTCTTTTAAGACCCAGAAAGGATTCTATGGTTTTTTGCTTATAGTTTTCCAGTTTCAATAAAAATTTGATCGAAGAAACCGATTTAAATATATCCAGGTATTCAAAATCCCGAAAATGTTCCGGAATCTTATAATGGTCTGCTTTTGCCTTCAGGTAAGGAATGTCGAATCCCACACCGTTAAACGTAATGATGGTGGTATATGGTGACAGCATCTGAAAAAATGTGGCGAGGATTTCAGCTTCTTCTTCCGGTTTTTCAGCAAAAAACTGTTCAATACAGATCCGGTTGCTTTTGCGTCTGGCACATCCAATCATATAGAGTGTGGAATTTGCAGGTGAAAACCCGGTAGTTTCTATGTCAAAAAATATAGAGTATTCATCAAAAAGCTGGTCGGTGAGAGCGTCCTGACAGAGATCGGGGATTTCTTCATGAAACGTTTTCATAAATTCTCCTTTATATAACGTTTGGATTTTGTCTGTGTGTCTGGATTATACCATAAATCTCATTTTTCGTCATGTTTCTTTGTATTAAAAAGAATACAAAATATTCAGAAAAAATTAAAAATTTTACTACATACATGGTTAAAAAGTGCTATAATTTAATGTGAATTATGTTATAAACTATATGGTTTAGACAAAAAAATAAGGAAAGAGGGCACAAGGATGGGTTTGAAAACATTTATAGGCGGCGTACATCCCTATGAAGGCAAAGAACTTGCCAAGGATGCGCCAATCAAAGAAGTTCTACCCAAAGGAGAACTGGTTTTTCCATTGTCACAGCATATTGGTGCACCAGCCACTCCAATTGTCGCTGTAGGGGATAGCGTAAAGAAAGGGCAGAAGATTGCAGAAGCCGGCGGCTTTGTATCTTCTCCGATTTATTCTTCGGTATCCGGTACAGTGAAGAAAATTGAACCACGGCGTGTGGCAGTCGGTGATATGGTGAATTCCATTGTAATCGAGAGTGATGATCAGTTTACGGAGTGTGAGTATTCACCGGTGGATGATGTGACATCCTTATCCAGGGAGAAAATCATTGATCGAATTAAGGAGGCCGGTGTGGTTGGTATGGGAGGCGCAGGTTTCCCGACACATGTAAAACTGTCTCCGAAAGAGCCGGAAAAAATCGAGTATATTATTGCAAACTGCGCAGAATGCGAGCCATATCTGACTGCAGATTACCGCAGAATGATCGAAAATCCGGAAGATCTGGTTGCAGGTATGAAGATCATACTGCAGCTGTTTGACCATGCAAAAGGTGTGTTTGGCGTCGAAAATAACAAACCGGATGCAATTGCAAAACTGAAGGAACTGATTAAGGATGAGCCCCGGATGGAGGTCTGTGAATTGCTGACAAAGTATCCGCAGGGAGGAGAGCGTCAGCTGATCTACGCAGTGACCGGACGCGAAATCAATTCCAAAATGCTTCCTGCAGATGCAGGCTGTATCGTGGACAACGTAGAAACCATGATTGCAATCAAGCATGCAGTAAAAGATGGCGTTCCTGTGATGAAGCGGATTGCGACAATCACCGGAGATGCAATTACTACCCCGTCAAACTTTTTGTACAGTATGGGTACACCATACGAGCAGCTGGTGGAAGCTGCCGGAGGATTTAAAGTACAGCCGGAGAAACTGGTATCCGGCGGTCCTATGATGGGATTTGCCATTTTTGGACTGGATGTTCCTACCACAAAGACGACTTCTTCTCTGTTATGTCTTGGAAAAGATGAGGTGGCAGAGTTTGAACCGCTCGCATGCATCAGCTGTGGCCGGTGTGTGGAAGCGTGTCCGGAAAAACTGATTCCAAGCAGGCTTGCAAAGTTCAGTGAGCACGGACAAAAGGATGAGTTTGAACGCTGGCATGGATTAGAGTGCATCGAGTGCGGAAGCTGCAGTTATGTATGTCCTTCCCGCAGACAGGTGGCACAGTCTGTCAAGACAATGAAGAAACTCGTATTAGCAGATAAGAGAAAGAAAAAATAAGAGAAAGAGGTGGATTGTTGTGAGTGAGAAATATCAGGTTTCGTCTTCACCACATGTGCGTGCCAAGGACTCCACAAGCAGAGTTATGCTGTATGTGATCATCGCGTTGCTGCCGGCAACCCTGTTTGGTATCTGGAATTTTGGAATGCATGCATTACTTTTGATTTTAGTTACCATCGCAAGCTGTCTGGCTTCCGAATGGATTTTTGATAAGATCGTACATAAAAAAAACAGCCTGCCGGATCTGAGTGCGGTTGTCACCGGACTTCTTCTGGCACTGAACCTGCCGGCAGGACTTCCATGGTGGGAGGCTGTGATTGGCAGTGTATTTGCCATTGTCATTGTAAAGATGATGTTTGGCGGACTGGGACAAAACTTCATGAACCCGGCACTGGGTGGAAGATGTTTTCTGCTGATTGCCTTTGCCGCAGACATGACAAATTTCAAGAGTTCTAAGTTTGAGGCATATTCCGGGGCAACACCGCTTGCCATGATCAGAAATGAAGGACTTTCTTCCGTCAATGTCATGGATATGCTGACAGGAAAGATTCCGGGAACCATCGGTGAGACATCCGTGATCGCAATCCTGATTGGTGCGATGATCCTGATTCTTCTGGGCGTTATCACATTACGGATTCCGGCTGCTTACCTGGTTACATTTGCGGTATTTATGCTGATCTTTGGCAAGGAACCGATGAATGCCAATTATCTGGTTGCAGAACTGTGCGGTGGTGGTCTGATGCTTGGTGCATTCTTTATGGCAACCGATTATGTGACTTCACCGATTACACCGGCCGGTCAGATTATTTACGGTATCTGCTGTGGTCTGTTAACCGGTATTTTCCGCTGTTTCGGAGCAAATGCAGAGGGTGTTTCTTTTGCAATCATCCTGAGCAATATTTTAGTACCGATTATTGAGAAGTTTACAATTCCGAGAGCTTTTGGACTGGCAAAGGAGGCAAAGAAGAATGAATAAACAGATTATACATGACGCTTTGGTTTTGACAGCCTTTACCCTTGTGATCGGCGTGATTTTAGGAGCGGTATATGGAATTACAAAGGCTCCGATTGACAAAGCCAACGAGCAGACCAAAAAAGAAGCGTATCAGGCAGTGTTTGCAGATGCCTCCGGGTTCAACCAGCAGGAGTATGATGCGGATGCCGCAGACAAAATGGTTGCAGATGCAGGATATGACGATACGATTGACGATGTCGAGCAGGCCATAGATAAAGATGGCAATGCACTGGGATATGTCATTACCGTTACCGCAAAAGACGGAAGCCAGGGAAGTATTACATTTTCCGTTGGTATCAAGAATGATGGAACCGTCAACGGATATTCGATTACCGATATTTCCGAGACGCCGGGACTTGGTATGAAAGCAGAAGAGGAAGATTTCTACAGCCAGTTTGAAAACAAAACGGTAGACAAGTTTACGGTTGTAAAACAAAAACCGGCATCGGATGATCAGATTGAGGCAATTACCGGATCTACCATTACTTCAAAGGCAATGGCAAATGGTTGTAATGCTGCCATCTATTACTTCCAGAATGCGTTAGGAGGTGCTCAGTAATGAACAAGTATGTAGAACGTTTGTACAATGGTGTGATCAAAGAGAATCCTACCTTTGTCCTGATGCTTGGTATGTGTCCGACACTTGCGGTTACATCTTCAGCGATCAACGGACTTGGTATGGGACTCTCTACCCTTGTGGTACTGGTATTTTCCAACCTTTTGATTTCACTGTTCCGTAAGGTGATTCCAAACGGCGTGCGTATGCCGGCCTATATCGTGATTGTGGCATCACTTGTTACGGTCGTACAGTTTCTGATGCAGGCATATCTTCCAAGCCTTTCTAAGGCACTTGGTGTGTATATTCCGCTGATCGTTGTAAACTGTATCATTCTTGGCCGTGCAGAAAGCTATGCATCCAAGAATGGACCAATCGAATCTATTTTTGATGGAATTGGTATGGGACTTGGATTTACCATGGGTCTGACCATCATCGGACTGATCCGTGAGATCCTTGGTGCCGGAACCTTTTTCGGACTTCCGTTCCTTTCCGCAATCAAAGGATTTACTCCGATCACGATTTTCATCATGGCACCGGGAGCATTCCTTGTATTGGCATTCCTTGTAGCCGGAATGAATATTATCCGTAAAAAGATGGAAGCAAAGGGCAAACCGCTTGCAGAGCCGGCAGGATGTTTATCCGGAGACTGTGCACACTGTGGTCAGTCCGCACTTTGTACAGGAAAGAGTGCAGGAGCTTCTGATCAGGAACAGGCATAAGGAGGGAGAGAGACGATGAGTACATTAGCTGAACTGGTTTTGATCGCGGTAGGTTCTGCGATCGTAAACAACGTAGTATTGAGTCAGTTCCTTGGTATCTGTCCGTTCCTTGGTGTATCCAAGAAAACAGAGACAGCTGCTGGTATGGGAGGCGCCGTAATTTTCGTTATTACGATCTCTTCTTTCATTACCGGACTGATCTATAAATTTATTCTGGCCAATCCGTTTCTCGTGAAAAAGGGAATTGATCTGACCTATTTAAAGACCATTGTATTTATTCTGGTTATTGCAGCACTGGTACAGTTTGTAGAAATGTTTTTAAAGAAGAGCATGCCATCACTGTATCAGTCACTGGGTGTTTACCTGCCGCTGATTACCACAAACTGTGCGGTACTTGGTGTAGCCTTAAACTGTGTTACTTACGATTACAATCTCTTAGAGGGTGTTGTTTACGGATTTTCCACAGCATTTGGTTTCTTTATCGCAATCGTATTGATGGCGGGAATCCGTGAAAAAATTGAGTACAATGATATCCCGAAGACATTTAGGGGTACAGCGATTGTTCTGATCACTGCCTGCCTGATGTCCATTGCCTTTATGGGATTCTCAGGAATGATTTAGGAGGGAAAAGACGTATGATAACTGGAATTATTGTCGCAGCTGTTGTTGTCGGCTGCGTAGGAATTATTCTTGGATTTTTCCTCGGAATCGCCGGAGAAAAGTTCAAGGTAGAGACTGATCCGAGAGAGGATGCGATCTTAGAAGTTCTCCCGGGAAATAACTGTGGTGGCTGTGGATATGCCGGATGTTCCGGACTTGCTGCGGCAATCGCAAAGGGAGAGGCACCGGTCAATCAGTGTCCAGTCGGTGGAGAGCCGGTTGCCGCAAAGGTTGGCGAGATCATGGGTGTTTCTGCCGGGGCTTCGGTAAAAAAAGTCGCTTTTGTCAAGTGTGCCGGAACCTGTGAGAAAGCAAAACAGGATTACGAGTATACCGGAGTGGAAGATTGTGCGGCAATGGCATTTGTTCCAAATGGCGGACCAAAGTCCTGCAATTATGGATGTCTGGGATTTGGAAATTGTGTGAAAGCATGTCCGTTTGATGCGATCCATGTCGTAGATGGTATTGCAAAAGTCGATCCGAAGGTCTGCAAAGCCTGTGGCAAATGCGTGGCTGCATGTCCGAAGCATCTGATTGAACTTGTACCATATGAGGCAATGCACCTCGTACAGTGCAGTTCCAAAGACAAGGGCAAGGATGTCATGAGTGCATGTTCCGTTGGATGTATCGGCTGTCATCTCTGTGAGAAGAACTGTCCGTCCGATGCGATTCATGTGGTAGACAATATTGCATACATCGATCAGGAAAAATGTACAGGCTGCGGAATCTGTGCAGAAAAGTGTCCGAAAAAGATTATTTTATAACAAGAAATAACCCCATGCAGGGTCAGCCTGCATGGGGTATTTTTATGCAGAGTTTTTCAGAACACGAAAATCAGGAGGTATGAAACTGTATGGAATCATCCCGGTTGATTCCGGAACTGCATGTAATTGTTCCGTCATCGGAGACAAAGATGGCTTCCACGCCATCGGTCTGTTCCACCAGCTGCATTCCCTTTTTTAATCCGAGGGAAAAACAGGTTGTGCTGAGTGCATCCCCGTCCATGGAGATGTCACTGATGATGGTTACCTGATAGAGATGGTTCTCGACCGGATATCCGGTCGAGGTGTCTAAAATATGGTGATACAGTTTGCCGTTGACCCGATAATAGCGCTCATAAATACCGGAAGAAACAACCGAAGCATCGGATACGTTTAAGGTGCCAAGTGACGTACCGGTTTCGGAAAATGGTTTTTGGATACCAATGGTATAGGAAGAGTGATCTGCCTTTTTCCCAAGAGTCAGGACATTTCCCCCAAGGCTGATCACGCCGGAGGTGATTCCTTTTTTGTTCAGGAAACTTCGCATTTCATCCGCAATAAAACCTTTCGCAATTCCGCCAAGGTCAATTTTGGCCTGCGGATCTTTCAACCGCACCTGATTTCCTTTGATCTCAATATTTTTATAGTTGACATGTGCCAGTGCCGCTTCAATTTTTTCCGGGGAAGGGACAACCGATGCATCGACTTCGTTCTCATCGGATTTTGCGGTTTCTGCAATCTCTGAAAAATTCCACAGATCCGAGAGGGTACCGATGGTAATATCAAATGTTCCATCACTGATTTTTCCATACCGGATACCATCTTTGATCAGGGAGAGGGTATCGCTGCTGACTGTCACAAACTGGCCGTTTGCCTGATTGATCTTTGAAACTTCACTGTCTGTGATGGTGTTTGAAAGTTTCTTTTCGTAGTTTCCTGCCAGGGAAAAGCAATCATCCAATATCTTTTCATCACGGGTTCCATAGAGGGTAACCGTGATCATCGTATCAAAATAAAATCCCGTTTTGGATATTTTCCCGGAATTGGCAGAGCAGCCACAAAAAAGTGATGCAATAAGGCAAAGAAGCGTTGTGGGCAACAGAATGTATCTGATGTATTTTTGTTGTTTCATAAAAATCCTCTCCGTAAAATTTTATACAGATTAATATACTCCATTTTATGGCAGGCGGCAAGCTTTGTTGTTTTTTTTCGGAAGATATGGTAAAGTATTTAAAGGTATGCATAAGTAAAGAAAATCGAGGAATAAAGTACAATGGACAGTAAACTGAATTATAAACGTATCGTGATCAAAATCGGTTCTTCCTCTCTGACTCACGCAGAGACCGGCCGTTTAAATCTTGCCAAAATGGAACACCTGGTCAGGCAGCTGAGTGATCTGCACAATCAGGGAATGGATGTCTGTCTGGTAAGCTCCGGTGCGATTGCCGTGGGAAGGGCTGCCATGGGCGTGAAGGAACGTCCGTCCGAGACATCGGTAAAACAGGCGTGTGCGGCTGTGGGACAGGCAAAACTGATGATGGTTTACCAGAAACTGTTTGCGGAATATTCACAGACCGCAGGGCAGATTCTGCTGACAAAAAATACAATGGTAAATCCGGTATCCCGTGCGAATGCAAAGAATACATTTGACGAACTGTTCCATCTCGGGGTGATTCCGGTCGTGAATGAGAACGATACGGTCAGTACCTATGAGGTGCAGTTTGGTGACAATGATACGCTGTCGGCACTGGTCGCTTCCATGGTGGGGGCAGATCTTTTGATCCTGCTTTCCGATATTGACGGACTTTATACAGATGATCCGCACAAAAACCCGGAGGCAAGGCTGCTTAAAGTCGTAGATGCTATTGATGAAAACATTTATGGAATGGCAAAAGAATCTACAGGCAGCAATGTCGGAACCGGTGGGATGGCAACAAAACTTGCCGCAGCAAAGATTGCAACATTATCCGGAACGGATATGATCATTGCAAATGGAGGGGATGTCCGCATCCTGCAGGATATTTTCGAAAATGATTATGTGGGAACGTTATTTACGGCTAATGAAAATGCAAACTTTAACCTTGCAAATTATATTATGGAGACGATAGGCTGATGACAAACGAAAAAATTGCACGCATCAATGAATTATACAAAAAATCCAAGGCAGAAGGATTGAGCGAAGAAGAAAAGAAGGAACAGGCACTGCTGCGTCAGGAATATGTCGCTTCGGTAAAGGCAAATCTGCGCAATCAGCTTAACAATATTGACATGATGAATGCAGATGGATCTGTGGAAAATCTTGGAGAAAAATATGGATCAAAAACAAGAACTTCGTAAACGGATGAAGGAAAAGAGAGACCGGATTTCTCCGCAGGAGAGGCGGCAGAAGAGCGCAAAAATCTGTGAGCGGCTGCTGTCGGCACCGGAGTATGCCAGATTTCAGAAAATTCTGGTTTATGCCGCGATTAGAAGCGAAGTCGAATTGCAGCTTTTCTGCGATCAGGCACTCCGGGACAAAAAGCAGATTTTTTTCCCGAAGGTGTGCGGGAAGGAAATGGAGTTTTACCGGATTGAGGATTCCGGACAGTTAAAAAAGGGAATGTTTTCTGTCCCGGAACCGGATGTCAAACAATATCCGCTTTCTTCTTTTGCAGAGAATGGGGAGGCATGGATTCTTGTCCCCGGTGTTGCATTCGACGAAAAGGGGATGCGGCTCGGATACGGAGGAGGATTTTACGATCGTTACCTGAAGCAGAAAGAAAATCTGCACAGGACAGGAATTGCGTTTGGAGAACAGATCGTCAAAAGAATTCCAACGGAAATACATGATCATCCTATGGATGATGTGATCACAGAACAACAATGGTATCGTCCGAAACGGACAACAGGAGGAGAATGACAATGGATGCAAAACTGCAGGAACTGTGCCGGCAGGCACATGAAGACCGGATCAGGGTTGGAATGCTGGATACCGATACAAAAAACAGAACACTCGAACTGGCTGCGGATGCGCTTATGGCACATGAGCAGGAAATTTTAGAGGCCAATGCAATAGATATGGAGCGGGGACGTGAGCGCAATATGCCACAGGGACTTTTAGACCGCCTGAAGCTGGATCATGACCGTCTTCTTGGAATGGCAGACGGACTCCGGCAGGTGGCGAAACTGGAAGATCCCATCGGGGAAGTGATGTCCATGCGAAAACGACCGAACGGACTGATCATTGGAAAAGTGCGTGTAGCCATCGGTGTCGTTGGCATTATCTTTGAGGCCCGCCCGAATGTTACTTCCGATGCGTTCGGTCTGTGTTTTAAGTCCGGAAACTGTGCAATTTTAAAGGGTGGAAGTGATGCCATCCATTCGAACATTGCGATTGTTTCTGCCATGCAGGAGGCACTTCGCAGGATGAATATTCCAAAAGGGGCACTCAGTCTGATCGAGAGCACAGATCGGGAAACCACCAATGCGTTTATGAAAATGAAGGATTATGTGGATCTGCTGATTCCAAGAGGCGGCAGGGGACTGATCCAGAGTGTGGTAAATAATGCGACGATTCCGGTTATTGAAACCGGAACCGGAAACTGTCATGTTTATGTGGATCAGTTTGCTGATCAGGAGATGGCGGTCAATATCATTAAAAATGCAAAGACACAGCGGATCGGTGTATGCAATGCCTGCGAATCCATTGTGGTGCACCGGGCAATTGCAAAAGAGTTTCTTCCAAAGCTGTATGCAGCATTAAAAGAGTATGATGTGGAGATGCGCGGTGATTCCTATGCCGTCGAATGTCTGGGACCGGATCAGCCACTGGTAAAAGATGCGACAGAAGAAGACTGGGGAACGGAGTATCTGGATTATATTATGTCGGTAAAGATTGTAGACAGCCTGGACGAGGCAATCGCGCATATCAATAAGTACAATACCTCCCATTCCGAGGCGATTATAACCAAAAATTATGATGTGGCACAGAGATTTTTAAATGAAATTGATTCCGCCTGTGTCTATGTGAATGCATCCACCCGTTTTTCCGATGGAAATGAATTTGGTCTTGGCGCAGAGATCGGAATCAGCACACAGAAATTACATGCCAGAGGTCCGATGGGGCTTGAGGCACTTACCAGTTATAAATATATTATTTATGGAAACGGTCAGGTACGTCCATAAAAGAAGAGCAGGGAAATAAGAGGATTATGAGAGATTTAGAAATAAATGGATTAACCGGGGAAGAAGAAACCAGACGGCAGTACGAATACATAGAAAAAGCCAGACAGTATGTGGCACAAAAGGAAAAAGAAGTGGGGCGTAAACTGACCTGCTGTGTCCATACGTTCGGGTGTCAGATGAATGCGAGGGACTCGGAGAAACTTTTAGGAATCCTGACGGACATCGGTTATGTGGAGACAGAGGATGAGCACGCGGACTTTGTGATTTACAATACCTGTACGGTGCGTGAAAATGCAAACAATAAGGTGTATGGACGCCTGGGGTATCTGTCAAACTTTAAAAAGAAAAATCCGCATATGATGATAGCACTCTGTGGCTGTATGATGCAGGAGCCGACGGTAGTGGAGAAGATCCGCAAATCCTACCGTTTTGTGGATCTGGTATTTGGGACACATAATATTTATAAATTTGCGGAGCTTTTATGCAATCGTATGGAATCGGATTCCATGATCATTGATATATGGAAAGATACGGATAAAATCGTGGAAGATCTTCCAATCCGGCGGAAGTTTTCTTTTAAATCCGGTGTCAATATCATGTTCGGATGTAATAATTTCTGCAGTTACTGTATCGTTCCTTATGTCAGGGGCCGCGAGCGCAGCCGGGAACCGAAAGATATCATCCGTGAGATTGAAGGACTGGTGGCAGATGGTGTGTGTGAAGTCATGCTGCTCGGACAGAATGTTAATTCTTACGGGAAAAATTTAGAGCAGCCAGTTACGTTTGCAGAGCTTCTCCGGGAAGTAAACAAGATCGAGGGATTAAAGAGAATCCGGTTTATGACTTCTCATCCGAAGGATCTGTCGGATGATCTGATCCTTGCCATGAAGGAATGTGATAAGGTATGCAAGCATATGCATCTGCCGCTGCAGTCCGGAAGCTCACGGATTTTAAAAATCATGAACCGGCATTATGATAAAGAACAGTATCTGACGATTGTAAAGAAACTTCGGGAGGCAATTCCGGATATTGCGCTGACGACCGATATTATTGTCGGATTCCCTGGAGAGACAGAAGAAGATTTCCAGGAAACGCTTGAAGTGGTAAAACAGGTGGAATATGACAGTGCGTTTACGTTTATATATTCCAAGCGGACCGGCACACCGGCCGCAGCCATGGAAGATCAGTGTGATCCGGAGGAAGTGAAACGGCATTTTGATCTGTTGTTAAAGGAAGTACAGCAGATCAGCGCAAAGAAAGCCATGGCACTGGAAGGAAAAGTGATGGAAGTGCTGGCAGAGGAACAGAATACGCAGGATGCTTCCCTGATTACCGGACGGCTTTCAAACAATTCGGTGGTGCATTTTCCGGGAACCCCGGATATGATTGGAAAACTGTTTATGGTAAAACTTACGGAATGTAAAGGTTTTTATTATCTGGGAGAGATCGCAGAGAATGCATAGAAAATTTGGCAAAAAAGATGTGATTTTTATCGGTGTGCTTCTTGGTATTTGTCTTATTGTACTGGGCGTCTGGTATTTTGCCGGAGGGAAACAGGGAGCTTCTGTGGTGGTGACGAGAGAGGGAGAAGTGTATGGAACCTATTCCCTGTCACAGCCGCAGACTGTAAAAATTAAAAATTCCAAAGGAAAAACCACGAATGTTCTGGTGATCCGCGATGGAAAAGCAGATATGAAAGAAGCGGACTGTCCGGACAAACTGTGTGTGCATCAGAAAGCGATTTCCGCGGAAAATGAAAGCATTGTCTGTCTGCCGAATCGTGTGGTAGTGACCGTAACGAATTCGAAAAAAGAAGGGATGGATGGATTTGCACAGTAAACAGCTTTGGAGAAAAACGGCGTTTATGGGAGTGTTTCTCGCACTTGCCATGATCTGCAGTTATATAGAGATGCTGATTCCCTTTGATTTTGGAATTCCGGGAGTAAAACTCGGACTGACGAATATTGTGGTTGTTTTAATGCTGTATTCGATTGGAACGAAGGAGGCATTTTGTGTCTCTGTCATAAGAATTTTCATTGTCGGCATTTTGTTTGGCAATCTGATCGGAATTTTGTATTCCTTAGGCGGGGGAATCCTCAGTTTTCTTGTGATGGCACTCTTAAAAAAAGGAAACCACCTGGGCTGTATTTCCGTCAGTGTGGCCGGAGGAATTGCTCATAACATCGGGCAGATCCTTATAGCGGCGCTTGTTGTGTCCAGCCATTATGTGTTGTATTATTTTCCGGTACTTCTGATTGCCGGACTTCTTACGGGATTTCTGATCGGGCTTCTTGCACAGGAACTGATCGTGCGTCTGCGTTTTCTGATAGAAAAATATCACGAGTAGAACATCTGTTTGCATAATTGTATCTGCTGTGTTATGATAAATACCGTGAACGAACGAAAATGAGGAGAATGTTTTATGTACGCATATATCAAAGGTGAGCTTGCAGAAACCAATCCAGATCATATTGTGATAGAGACCGGGGGAATTGGATATCAGGTATTTATTTCCGGACAGACGTTTGAGTATCTTCCGGCAGTCGGTGAGGAGATTAAAGTGTATACGTATCTGTATCTGCGCGAGGATGCCATGATTCTCTATGGATTTCTGACCAAAGACGATCTGGAGCTTTTCAAACTTCTGATTTCTGTCAGCGGAATTGGTCCAAAGGGAGGACTTGCAATTCTTTCTGCGCTCAGTGCAGATGATCTGCGGTTTGCAGTATTGTCGGGAGATTCCAAGGCAATCTCGAAAGCTCCGGGAGTAGGAGCCAAGACAGCCCAGCGTGTGATTTTGGAATTAAAAGATAAGATGTCTTTGGAAGATGCTTTTGAAAAGAAGAGTGAGCATGTACAGACTTTAAAGATTTCCGGAAATGGTCAGGTCAGAAATGATGCGGTTATGGCACTTACGGCACTGGGATATTCCTCGGCGGAAAGTTTAAAGGCTGTATCCGCGGTGGAGATCACAGAAGAAATGGATGTGGAAGCAGTGCTGAAGGCAGCACTGAAACATATGTCGTTGTTGTAGTTTCGAGAAAGAAGATTTGGTATGGAAAAACGCGTGATTTCCACGCAGCTGCAGGAAGAAGATTATAAGATTGAATCGTCCCTTCGTCCGCAGAGGCTGGAGGATTACATTGGACAGGAAAAAATAAAATCAAATATGAAAGTCTACATTGAGGCGGCAAAAGCCCGGCAGGAGTCTTTGGACCATGTACTGTTTTATGGACCACCGGGACTTGGAAAGACAACGCTTGCAGGGATCATTGCAAATGAGATGGGTACCCACCTGAAAGTGACCTCGGGACCTGCAATTGCAAAACCGGGAGAGATGGCGGCGATCCTGAATAACCTTGCAGAAGGTGACATTTTGTTTGTGGACGAAATTCACCGGCTGAACCGTCAGGTGGAGGAAGTGCTGTATCCGGCAATGGAAGATTATGTGATTGACGTGATGATCGGAAAAGGAGAATCCGCCCGTTCCATCCGGCTGAATCTTCCGAAGTTTACGCTTGTCGGGGCTACGACACGGGCCGGAATGCTTTCGGCACCGCTTCGCGACCGTTTTGGTGTCGTCAGCCACATGGAATATTATACGGTGGAGGAACTTCGCACGATTATTTTGCAGTCGGCACAGGTACTGGATGTGGAAATTGATGAAAAAGGCGCTTACGAGCTTGCCCGCCGTTCCAGGGGAACTCCCCGTCTGGCAAACCGTCTGCTCAAGCGGGTGCGTGATTTTGCCCAGGTAAAGTATGATGGGAAGATTACCTATGAGGTGGCGGCGTTTGCACTGGATCTGCTTGAGGTAGATAAGATGGGACTGGATCAGAACGACAGGAACATTATCCTGACAATTATCGACAAGTTTGACGGCGGTCCGGTGGGACTTGATACGCTGGCAGCTTCGCTTGGTGAGGATTCCGGAACCATCGAAGATGTTTATGAACCGTATCTGGTCAAAAATGATTTCATCAACCGGACACCGAAGGGGCGCGTTGCAACGGCATTTGCCTATGAACATTTCGGGAGGACACCAAAATCCGAATAAGAGGTTGCTTTTCCTACTGCGGAATATTATAATAAAAAATATGACAGCAAAGAGGATGGTCCAAAACGGGAGGATAGGTTATGTCAGCAAAGACAAGTGCGGAAGTGGTAATTGATGGAAAGGTATATACGTTAAGCGGCTATGAAGGAGAGGAATATCTCCAGAAAGTAGCTTCTTATATTAACGGAAAGATCAATGAGTTTACTTCCATTGAAGAATACCGGCACATTCCTCTCAATATGAAAAATACACTGATCCAGCTGAATATTGCGGATGATTATTTTAAAGCAAAGGATCAGGTGGAAAAATTAGAACGGGACCTTGAAAATAAAGAAAAAGAAATTTACGATTTAAAGCACGATCTGATCTCTAATCAGGTAAAGACGGAGACGGCAGAAGAATCATTGAAGAAACTGGAACGGGACAATAAAGAACTTCTCCTGAACAAGGCGCGGTTAGAGGCAGCACTTGAGGACAAGCTTCTGGATGGAAAAGACAGCCCGAAAGAGTCTGAAAAAGAGAACACAAAGAAAAAATAAGAGGTTTCGAAACACAAAGGAAGGTATTCCTTTGTGTTTTTTCATCATAAGGAAAGAATATGAAAGAAAACAATCATACGACACAACAAAATACATTTGAACTGCTTGCACCGGCTGGATCGTTAGCCATTTTTAAGGCGGTTGTCGCGGCCGGCGCAGATGCCGTTTACGTGGGGGGAAGCAAATTTGGAGCCCGCGCATATGCAGATAATTTTTCCGATGAAGAATTACTAGAAGCACTGGACTATGCACATTTGTATGGACGCAGGGTCTATCTTACGGTTAACACGCTTTTAAAAAACAGTGAGATCGAACAGGTCTGTGCGTATCTGCAGCCGTTTTATGAACATGGACTGGATGCGGTACTTGTACAGGATTTTGGGGTCCTGACAGCGATCCACGAGAGATTTCCGGATCTTGCGATTCATACAAGTACGCAGATGACAGTCACCGGTGTGGAGGCGGCCCGGCTTTTTTCAGGATACGGAGTGACCCGTATGGTCATGGCACGGGAACTTTCCCTGAATGAAATGAAACGGATCCGTGAAGAGACCGGTATGGAACTGGAAGCATTTGTACACGGGGCGCTGTGTTACTGTTATTCCGGACAGTGTCTGTTTAGCAGTATGCTTGGAGGAAGAAGCGGAAACCGCGGCAGATGTGCGCAGCCATGCAGGCTCCCTTACGCAGTGCTGGATGAAAAGCACAGGGAATACAAAAAAGATGCTTACGTCTTAAGCCTCAAGGATATGTGTGGAATAAAGGATCTGCGTGGGCTGGCAGATGCAGGAGTCTATTCCTTGAAAATTGAGGGACGCATGAAACAGATCCCGTATGCTGCCGGTGTGGTTTCTTATTACCGCAAATATATTGACCTCTTTTTATCGGGACAGGAGACACAGGTTTCGGAAGAAGATTACCGGGCAGTGCTTGCGCTGGGAAACCGCTGTGGATTTACCGACGGATATTACCACAGGCACAATGGTTCTGATATGGTGACGTTTACAAAGCCAAATTACGAAAAAACGAATGAAGCCCTGCAGCAGCAAATTTTAAGAGCCTATGAAAATGGTGCAGCCAAAATCCCTGTCATGGGAGAACTGGTTTTGCATCAGGGACAGGCTGCATATTACCGGGTAAAGACACAAACGGTGTCTGCGGAAATTTCCGGCATGGAAGTTATGCAGGCGCAAAAGAAACCACTTCTGGCAGAAGACGTAAAAAGTCGTATGGAAAAGACCGGAGATACCCCGTTTGTTATGGAAGATTTATCCATAAGGATAGAAAACGGGGTGTTTCTTCCAAACGGAGCGCTCAACCAGTTGCGCAGGGAGGCATTGGCAGAACTGCAAAAAGAGATGCTGAAACCTTACCAGAGACAGGAGCATCCGCAGAAGACGGCAGGGGAAAAATTTCCGGAGGCATGTGAGAAACGGGAAAAACGAAAGGAACGTGTTTTTGCAGTGACCGGGGAGCGCAGACAGCTTGCACCGGTTCTGGAAAGTTCCTGTGTGACTTCTGTCTGTCTGGACATGGAAGCTTATGACCGAAGCACAATGATGGAAGAATTAAAAGAAGATGCAAATGTTGTTATGCAAAAGGATAAAGAGGTTTATCTGGCGATGCCGCGTATCTTCCGTGCAGGAACGGCAGAATGGGTGCGGCAGATACTTCCGGATATAAAAAGAATGGGATTTGCCGGAGTTCTTGCGAGAAATTATGAAGAACTGGCATTGGCAAAGGAAACATTTTTGGGAAGTGAAATCATAACGGATCACAATCTGTATTGCTATAACGATCAGGCGGTCCGTGCATTTTCCGGGCAGGGAGTGACAAAAAATACGGTTCCGCTGGAACTAAACCGCAGCGAAATAAAACGGAGATATAACGAAGAAAGTATGATGATGCTTTACGGATATTATCCGCTTATGACAAGTGCACAGTGCGTACATGCCAATACCAGGGGCTGTGACAAAAAACGGGGGCTTTCTTATCTGAAAGACCGGTATCAGGTACAGTTTCCGGTAAAAAATTTCTGCACGTACTGCTATAATGTTGTTTATAATTCCCTGCCGGTTTTATTATTTTCTAATTTAGAGGAATTAAAAAAAGCAGGCATCCGTGATTTCCGGATGGATTTTACCATGGAATCTGCAAAAGAAACCAAAGCAATTCTGAAATTATATGAAGAGTTTGCAGACGGCAGCCGCAGACAGTATCCGAAAGAATGGGAAAACCGTTATACCAACGGACATTATAAAAGAGGAGTGGAATAATGATCCATCTGATTGTTCAGGCTTCAAAATATCTGATGATCTTTTTGTTCCTGGTTTATACATTTGAGTGTTTTCATGTGTTTAAATTTGAGGGAGAGGAAGAAGAACAAAAACATATTTACCATGTGCAGAGAACACTGTTGTTTCTTTTTCATTTTGATGCCTTTCTTGTTTTGTATATTACAACAAAAAATTTTCAGCTGATCGGATTTTATCTCATGCAGGTGATTATCATTGCGGCAATCATCGGAACATATCATCTGTTTTACAAGTATGCATCCGAGCTGGTTCTCAATAATATGTGTATGTTACTTACGATTGGATTTGTTATCCTGACACGTATTTCTTTTGAAAAGGCATTCCGGCAGTTTATCTTTGTGTGCGCGGGTTTTGTGATTTCCCTGCTGATTCCCATGGTCTTGCAGAATATGACGTTGTTCCGTAAACTGACATGGGTGTATGTGATCGTGGGTGTCGGTGCACTGGGCGTTGTTGCGATTGCCGGACAGACAAGCTATGGGGCCAAACTGTCCCTGTCGATCGGTCCTTTGACCATCCAGCCTTCGGAGTTTGTAAAAATTATTTTTGTCATGTTTATTGCATCCATGCTGTACCAGCGCCAGGATTTTCATCAGGTCATGGTGACAAGCATTTTTTCGGCCGTTTTTGTTCTGATGCTGGTAGCATCCAAAGATCTCGGCGGAGCCCTTTTGTATTTTTTTACCTACCTGGTTATGGTTTATGTGGCGACGCGCAGATTTGTGTATTTCGGAGGTGGAATACTGGCAATGATCGTGGCGAGTCTGCTTGGGTACCGGCTGTTTGACCATGTACAGGCACGTGTGCAGGCATGGTCGAATCCGCTTGCAGTCATTGACGGGGCGGGGTATCAGGTATGCCAGTCTCTGTTTGCAATCGGTACCGGAGGCTGGTTTGGACTTGGTCTGGGACAGGGACTGCCGGAAAAAATACCGGTCGTGACAAAGGATTTTGTTTTTGCGGCAATCTCGGAAGAACTCGGGGGAGTCTTTGCACTGTGTCTGATCATGGTCTGTGTCAGCTGCTTTTTTATGATCATGAATGTTGCCATGAAACTTCGGGACAATTATTATCGTCTGACAGCGGTCGGACTTGGAACACTATATGCTTTGCAGGTGTTTCTGACCATCGGCGGGGTCATCAAATTTATTCCGTCAACCGGAGTGACACTTCCACTGGTCAGCTATGGAGGCAGTTCTCTGTTATCGACTATGATTGTGTTTGGCATTATACAGGGACTATACATCATGCAGTTTGACGGCCGGACGCAGAAAAAAGAACAGAAACGAAGAAGAGGCAGAAAAGAATGAGAAGAAAAAAGAAAAAGATAAAGAAAAGTAATAAAGAATTTCTTGTTATTATGTATCTGTTCCTGGCAGTGTTTCTGTCTATGATGATTTATTTTGTCTATTTTCAGGTATGTAAGAGTGAATCGTTTATCAACAGTCCGTATAATTCCCTGCAGGATCTGTTTTCGGATCATGTGATCCGTGGGGATATTGTATCTGCAGACGGCAAAGTACTTGCCACAACAAAAGTATCCGCAGACGGAACACAGACCAGAAGCTATCCGCAGGGACGCATGTTTGCCCATGCAGTTGGTTATGCGGTGAATGGAAAAGCGGGACTGGAAAACCAGGAAAATTTTTCTTTGTTGCGTTCCCATGAGTTTTTCCTTAAGAGAATCGCAGATGATATTTCAGATAAGAAGGCACAGGGGGATACGGTTGTCACGACGCTGGATGCACAGATTCAGCAGGTGGCATACAAATCTCTTGGAAATTATCAGGGAGCTGTGATTGTTATGGAACCGGATACCGGAAAAATCATTGCAATGGTGTCAAAACCGGACTATGATCCCAATACGGTAAAAAAGGACTGGAGCAGTCTGACGGCAGAGGGAAGCACGGTGCTTTACAATCGCGCCACGCAGGGAAAATATGCGCCGGGATCGGTGTTTAAGATCTTAACGACCCTGGAGTATTATCGTGAGAATCCTTCTGCCTATGACCAGTATGCGTTTGACTGCAGTGGTTCTATTTCGGTTGACGGGCAGACCATTCACTGTGCGGGAAATAAGCATCACGGTCAGGAAACATTAAAGAGTTCCTTTTCTAATTCCTGCAATTCTTCGTTTGCCAATATTTCACTGTCACTGAACCGAGAGAAATTTAAACAGACCTGTGACAGCATGCTGTTTAATCAAAATCTTCCGATTGCTTTTGAGTCCGGGAAAAGCAGTTTTTCTTTAAATAAAAATGACAGCAATGCAATGGCGATGGAAACGGGAATTGGTCAGGGAAAAACACTGGTTTCGCCACTGCATATGGCGCTGATAGCAAGTGCCGTGGATCATGATGGAATTCTGATGCGTCCGTATCTGGTGGATCATATACAAAATGATTCCGGGGTTGAAGTAAGCAGCAATAAACCGAAAACTTATGCGACACTGATGACGGAGACGGAAGCCGGTTTGTTACAGCAGTATATGCGTGCAGTTGTTACAGATGGAACGGGAAGAAAATTATCCGGACAGTCTTATGAAGCTTCCGGCAAAACAGGAACGGCGCAGGTATCGGACACGTCGGATCAGACAAATGCCTGGTTTGTGGGATATGCAAAGAAGGATGGCTATAAAGATATCGCAATCGCAGTCGTTGTGGAGAACAGTGGTGCGGGCAGTACGTACGCGGTTCCAGTTGCAAAGAACGTATTTGACGTATATTTTAACAGATGATATACTTGCTATGAAAATAATGAATGTTTGCACATATATGTGCAGTTTTCGCACACGGGAGGATTGCAATGATTGAAGCAATAAGCTGTGGCGGAGTGGTAATCTTTCGTGGCAAGATTCTGCTTTTGTACAAGAATTACAGAAACAGATATGAAGGCTGGGTATTGCCAAAAGGAACTGTGGAGCAGGGAGAAGAGTATAAGGATACGGCAATTCGCGAGGTTTTGGAAGAAACCGGAGCAACTGCAACCATTATTCAGTATGTGGGAAAAAGCCAGTATTCATTTACCATTCCTGAGGATACGGTCGAGAAATCGGTTCACTGGTATCTGATGATGGGCGAAAGTTATTATAGTAAGCCGCAAAGAGAAGAATATTTTACAGATTCCGGGTATTATAAATACCATGAAGCATATCATTTGTTGAAATTTTCGAATGAAAAACAGATTTTGGAGAAAGCTTATAATGAGTATCTGAATCTGAAAAAAAGTAACTTATGGGGAACACATAAGTATTTTTAGAAAGGATAATCTGCATGAAATGGTATGAGGATCTTTATGTCGGCGATTCCATTGCGGACAAAGCCAATCGAATAAAGTGGAAGATTAACCATCATGCAGGAACAGTCTCTATCTATGTGATTGCGTTTGCATCCAACCGGCAGAATCTGCTGGATATTATACCGGCGTGGGAACTGATGCAGAAATCTTATCCGGGGAAAAAACAAATGCAGATCATCGGTCTGGCAAAAGGTTATGCGGAAGCTCTGGAGCTGGTGTGCAGTATTATAGAGGAAGTATATCAGAATACAGGGGATGTGGATGTAAAATCTTATTTACGGGGCCGGAAACGGAGGAGACAGGTATGAGTGTTTTCCTTCTGATTCTGAAAATCATAGGAATTGTTTTGCTGGTGATTTTAGGACTGATTGTTGTCATTGCTCTTTTGGCATTATTTTGTCCATTCGTGTATCGTGTGAAAGGTTCCTACCATGAAAAAAATCTGCAACTGCAGGTCCGGATCTGGTGGCTTGGCCGTCTGCTGGGGCTCTGTGCAGATACCGCGGAAGAGGGATTCCACACGTATGTGCGGATTTTTGGATTTCGAAAGGAACTGCATCTGCAGAAAGAAAAAGAAGATTCCGCGGATTTTAAAAAGCCGGTGCAGGAAGACTCTCCGCAGGAAGGGACAAAAGACCGGGAGACTGAAGTGGCACCGTCTCTTACGGCAATGGAAAATACATCCCAAACATCTGCGCAGCAATTGACAGATCCGGAGGAGACAATTCTCTGTCATCCGTACAAAAAAAAGAAAACATTTTTTCCGGGCAGGATTGCAGGTTTTATCCGGAAGTTCCCGGAAAAGATCCGCAATATTTTGCAAAAGATTCTTTATTTTTTGAGAAATATACAGACATTCTGGAAAAAAGGAACGCGAACGTGCCGGAAATGGTATCGTTTTTTCAATGACGAGAAAAATAAAAAAGCGTTTTCTAATATCTGGAAACAGCTGGAACATCTGATTGTTTCAGTTTTGCCGAAACGGCTGAAGCTTTGGCTGAAATATTCTACCGGATCGCCGGATACTACCGGGCAGGTGCTTGGTATTCTTGCAATATTTCCGGTCGGATACCGGAATCACTGGAATATTATTCCGGATTTTACGGCAGAAGAATTTTATGCAGAAGCAGATTTTACAGTACACGGCAGGATTTTCGGAGTTCAGATTCTTGCTCTGGCACTGCGAATAATTCTTGATAAGAATTGCCGGAGACTATATAATAGATTTAAGCATATGAAGTAGAATGGGTAAGGAGGTTTTACCATGGCAGATAACAGTTTTAATAATACAGTAGAATCCTTATTTAAAGGAATGGACAGCTTTATCACAACAAAGACCGTAGTAGGAGATGCAATTCATATCGGAGATACGATTATTCTTCCTCTGGTAGATGTATCTTTTGGTGTTGCGGCAGGAGCGTTTTCACAGGAAAAGAAAAATAACGGTGCCGGAGGTATGGGTGGAAAAATCAATCCGAGTGCGGTTCTTGTCATCCAGAATGGAGTAACAAAACTTGTGAATATCAAAAATCAGGATGGAATGACAAAGATCCTTGACATGGTTCCGGATTTTATCAATAAATTTACATCCGGAAAAGATACGGATGATATCATTGACGATGTTGTTTCGGATGATACGGACAATGAATAGAAAAAACAGAATCATATAAAACCGGGAGAGCATATATTAGAAATGATATATGCTTTTTTGGTGGGAAAAATGAAACGGGTATGGGGATATACATTGTTCTGGATGGGAATCGGAATGCTGATCATGTTTTTTGTAGGTGGCGGGCTGCTGGGGGTTCTGCTGATTGCCGGAACCATGCTTGTTTCCTATCTGTTGTTTTCCTGCTGATTGCGGCACAAAAAAAGAACCGTCATACAACGGTTCTTATATTTGCTTACTAAGCTCTCTCAACTTTTCCGGATCTAAGGCAGGAAGCACAAACATATAACTTCTGTGGTACTCCGTTTACCTTACAACTTACACGTTTGATGTTTGATTTCCAAACTCTATTAGATCTTCTATGAGAATGGCTGACATTATTTCCGTAATGTACACCCTTTTCACAAATTGCACACTTTGCCATGATTTTGCACCTCCTTGCATTTCACTAAGCTTTTTCAAGCTCACAACATAAGATATATTAACAGATTCCTTCTGTAAATGCAAGAAAAACTTATAAAAAAATGAAATAAATTACATTTGGTTTACATTTGCAGGAAAAATGGTTATAATACGAGTAACTATGATGTAATACCTATGAGATGGTTTACGAATATTGGAGGTACAAGTATGAAGGGACAGATAGATACCCAATATGGAAAGGTTTTGGTGGAAGACGATGTCATTGCCACTTACGCAGGTTCTGTTGCGGTAGAATGTTTTGGTATTGTCGGTATGGCAGCTGTTAATATGAAAGACGGACTGGTGAAGCTGCTGAAAAGGGATTATCTGACACATGGTATCAGTGTCACAATTGAAGATGAAAATCTGATCAATATTGATTTTCATGTGATTGTCGCTTACGGCGTAAGCATTTGCACAGTTTCTGACAACCTGATCGAGACTGTAAAGTATAAAGTGGAGTCATTTACGGGCATGAAGATCAATAAGATCAATATCTACGTCGAAGGCGTCCGCGTGATTGACTAGGGAGGATAAGAAATTGGAGATTACAAGTATCAATACGGAGAGTTTGTCCAGAATGTTCCTTGCAGGTGCAAAGAATCTGGAGGCAAAAAAGGAATGGATCAATGAACTGAATGTTTTCCCGGTTCCGGATGGAGATACCGGTACAAACATGTCAATGACGATCATGTCAGCAGCACGTGAAGTCGGTGCGTTGTCCAATCCGACAATGAAAGAACTTGCAAAAGCAATTTCTTCCGGTTCCCTTCGTGGGGCAAGAGGTAATTCCGGCGTTATTTTATCCCAGCTGTTCCGCGGTTTCTGTAAAGTTATCAAAGAGTATGATGAGGTAGATGTTTCTGTTTTATGTGATGCATTCCAGAAAGCGGTAGAAACAGCATACAAAGCAGTTATGAAGCCAAAAGAGGGAACGATTCTTACCGTTGCAAAGGGTGCGGCAGACAAAGCGCTTGATCTGGCACAGGAGACAGAGGATCTGGTTTATTTCTGCGATGAAGTGATCAAACATGCGGAGTATGTTTTAAGTCAGACTCCGGAAATGCTTCCGGTCTTAAAGCAGGCAGGGGTAGTGGATTCCGGCGGACAGGGACTGGTTCAGGTGTTAAAGGGAGCCTATGATTCCCTTCTCGGAAAAGAAATTGATTATTCCATTGAGGAGACTCCGGCGTCTGCAGGCACGGCAAAAGTTTCAGAGCCGGCTGAGCAGGAGATTAAATATGGTTACTGCACAGAGTTTATTATTGTATTAACACGTCCATTGTCTGAAAAAGAAGAAAAGGAATACAAATCTTATCTGGAATCTATCGGAGATTCGATTGTTGTGGTAGCAGACGATGAGGTTGTAAAGACTCACGTACATACCAACGATCCGGGACTTGCCATTCAAAAGGCACTGACCCATGGTTCTCTTACAAAGATCAAGATCGACAATATGCGTGAGGAACATCAGGAAAAGCTGATTAAGGATGCCGAAAAAGCGGCTGCCCGGCAGAAGGAGCAGGAGGCAGAGAAAGAGGAACCCCGCAAGCCAATGGGATTTATTGCCGTTTCCATCGGTGAGGGAATGAATGAGATTTTCCGCGGACTGGGAGCAGACTATCTGATCGAGGGTGGACAGACCATGAATCCGAGCACAGAAGACATGCTTGCAGCAATTGATCATGTAAATGCAGATCATATCTTTATTCTGCCAAACAATAAAAATATCATTATGGCGGCAAATCAGGCAGCGGAGCTGACAGAGGATAAAGATATTATTGTACTTCCGACCAAGACAATTCCACAGGGAATTGTGGCTCTGGTAAATTATATTCCGGATTATACTGCGGAGGAAAATAAGGAAGCCATGCTGGCAGAACTCGACAGTGTAAAGACCGGTCAGGTGACCTATGCGGTTCGTGACACTGAAATTGATGGCATGCAGATCAGACAGAATGACTATATGGGAATTGGCGATAAGGCAATTCTTGCGGTCGGCACGGATTTGAAAGAGACAACCATGAAGATGATTGATGCGATGGTAGATGAGGATTCTGCAATTGTCAGCATTTATTATGGTGCGGATGAGACAGAAGAGCATGCACAGGAAATCGGAAAAATGATCGAAGAAAAGTATCCGGATGTTGAGGTAGAGATCAACTGTGGTGGTCAGCCGATTTACTATTTTGTTATTTCTGTAGAATAAAAGTTACTATTTATGCAGCACAGAAACGAATAAGGAGCAGATATGCGTCAGGATTCATCAATCACGGAAATCAAAGGCATTGGTGAAAAAACAAAAAAATTATTCGAAAAAATGGGAGTATACACCGTAGGTGATATACTCCTTCATTTTCCCAGAAATTATATACAGTATCCCCATCCGGTGCCGATCGATGAGATGACAGCGGAACATATGCAGACAGAGGATAAGCTTGCGATTGTTGCACGGATTGAGCGTACACCGGTAACGAGAAGTGGAAGACATATGCAGGTGACACTTCTTGTGATTGGAAGCCCTGGACATCAGATCCAGCTGATCTGGTATCGGATGCCTTATATACGGAATACATTGACACATGGCAAATATTTTGTTTTTTACGGAAATGTCCACATTAAGGATGGCAAATTTGTGATGGAACAGCCGGTGGTGTATACGCCGGAGGCCTATCAGGAAATTGAAAACTGTTTTCTTCCGGTGTATACGCTGACAAGCGGGATCACCAACAATCTCATGATAAAAACGATGCGGCAGGCATTGGATGCGGAAGAACTGCTTACGGATTTTCTTCCGGGAGAAATTCGTACGCGCAGGGAACTGTGTGAGTATAATTATGCGGTCAAACAGATCCACTTTCCGGATACGATGGAACGTTTGATCGAGGCGAGAAAGCGGTTGGTTTTTGATGAGTTCTTTTTGTTTATCATGGGCATGCAGTACCAGAAAGAAAAGAGAACCAGACAGGAAAACCGGTTTGTGATGGAACATCCGGAGTTCGTGGAAGAACTGATTCAGAAGCTTCCGTATGAACTGACGGGAGCACAAAGACGAGCATTGCATGATGTGATGGAAAATATGCAGGGACCGTATGCCATGCAGCGTCTGATTCAGGGAGACGTGGGTTCCGGTAAAACGATTCTGGCTTTTCTGGCAATGGCGTGGTGCGCACAGAATGGATATCAGTCTGCCATCATGGCACCGACGGAAGTACTTGCACAGCAGCATTATGAAACATTCCAGAAACTCTGTGAGCAGTTTGGACTGCATTTTCCGGTAATCCTTCTGACGGGGTCCATGACGGCAAAACAAAAACGCAGTGCGTATGAACGGTTAGAACTGTATGAGAATGCCCTGATTGTAGGAACGCATGCGCTGATTCAGGAAAAACCGACATATGCAAATCTTGCGCTTGTGATCACAGATGAGCAGCATCGTTTTGGCGTGCGGCAGAGAGAAGAGTTTGCGCAAAAAGGGGATATGCCGCATATTCTTGTTATGAGTGCAACACCGATTCCGCGAACCCTTGCGATCATTATCTACGGAGATATGGATATTTCGGTTGTGGATGAGGTGCCGGCAAGACGGCTTCCGATCAAAAACTGTGTGGTTAATACGGCATACCGGCCGAAAGCATATGCGTTTGTTGCAGATGAGGTGAAAAAAGGACATCAGGCATATGTGATCTGTCCGCTTGTGGAGGCAAGCGAAGAGACACAGGGAGAAAATGTAATTGATTACTCGAAAACGCTTATGGAGGAACTGCCATCCGGCATCCAGGTGGGCGTGCTTCACGGAAAGATGAAGAGCAGTAAGAAAAATGAAATTATGCAGGAATTTGCGGAAAATAAAATTCAGGTGCTTGTATCCACCACGGTAGTGGAAGTGGGGGTTAATGTACCGAATGCAACCGTGATGCTGATCGAGAATGCGGACCGATTTGGCTTAGCACAGCTGCATCAGCTGCGTGGACGTGTGGGAAGAGGAGATGCACAGTCTTATTGTATTATGATCAATGCCTCTTCGGCCAAGACAGCAAAAAAACGTCTGGAAATATTAAATAAATCAAACGACGGCTTTTTTATTGCGAGTGAGGATTTGAAATTACGCGGACCGGGAGATTTTTTCGGTATCCGGCAGAGTGGAGATCTGGTATTTGCGCTGGCGGATATTTACCAGGATGCGGCGGTGCTGCAGGAGGCTTCGGAAGAAGTAAAAACAATTCTTGAGGAAGACCCGGAACTGACAGAACCCGGACATCACATTCTGCAAAAGAAAATGATGCAGTTTCAGGAAGAACAGCTTTCAAAAATGAATTTGTAGATTCCGGCAAAAGAAAAAGCAGGTCTCCGTGACAGAGACCTGCTTTTTTCTTTTGTACATTGGGACAAGTGGGTTACTGGATGTTTTCTCCTTTGCCAGCCATCTGTCTTTCCTGTGCTTCGATCATTTTTTTGACCATATAACCGCCGACAGATCCATTCTGTTTTGCGGTAAGATCACCGTTGTATCCGTTGCTAAGTGGGACTCCAAGCTCATCTGCAACTTCATACTTAAAACGTTCCAATGATTTTTTTGTACTTCTGTTTGCCATGCTTTTCTTCCTCCTTTGCGGTTGTACTTTGTGGTACGATTCTAGTATATGCGCTAAGCAGAAAGCCTATGCTGGAAACTTATGTATTGGATGATTCCACCAGTGTCAGGCCGCTGATGTCCGGATGAATCGTGAGAGAGTAGTTCGTATAGTATACGACAAATCCGGGTGCACTTCCGGCCGGTTTTTTTACATTTTTTTTCTGAAGATAATCAATTTCAAGTTTGTCACTGTCACGTCCGCTGGAATAGTAACCGGCAAGTTTTCCGGCCTCTTCAAATACGCGGTCCGGCATTTCTCCCCCTTTGTTTTTTACAATTACATGGGAACCCGGCATTTTTTTGGCGTGAAACCACCAGTCATTTCCGGTTGCAAATTTAAAGGTCAGTTCATCATTCTGATAGTTATTTTTGCCGACGTACATGTCATAGCCATCGGATGAAATATAATGGAAAGGTTTGCTTTTGATTTTCTGTTTTTTGCTGTGTTTGTGTTTTTTGATAAAACCGTATTCCATCAATTCCTCTTTGATCTGCACCAGATCATCGGCGGAGAGTGCAATGTTCAAAGAATTCTGGATGGACTCCAGATGGTCAATCTGCGCTTTGGTTTCCGCAAGCTGGACTTCAAGAGCTTCGGAAGTCCGTTTCAGTTTTCCGTATTTATCAAAGTATTTTTGGGAATTTTCACGTGCGGTCTTTTGCGGATCTAACGGGATACGGATTTCTTTATTGTTGTCATAAAAATTTTCACAGACCAGTTCTTTTGCCTGGTCCTGCAGATTGTAACCGTATACATTGATCAGTTCTCCGTACAGTTTATATTTTTCCCGTTTTTCGGCATCTTTCTGCTGTTTTTGCTGTAACTGGTATTTTTTCTGGTTGCGCTCTAACGCAGTTGTGACGATTTTTCGCAGGTCTGCGGATTTCTGGTGGATACGGTTGTAAATATTGCGCTCTGCATAGAAAACTTCGAGCATCTGCGAGATGCTTTCCATATGTTCCATCTCATAATCCTGATACATGGTCAGTTCAATTGCAGAAAATTCGATCGGCCGTTTGTCTTTTCTTACGATCACCGGATGAAATTCGTTGTGGCGGATTTCATCAAAAAACCATGCAATGTGGTTTGCAAGATGGTGGATTTCATCATCGGTACAGGCCAAAAGAGACTGATCTGCATCCATCCCGGCCCGGTATGCCAGTTCGGATGCAACAAGTGGACTGACACCGGTAAATGTTGTATAGATCGCTTTGCAGATGGACATCGGTTTTGCCTTAATGGCATCGCAGATCTGTGTGGCATCCATAGTCATGGCATTGAATTTGTCCTCCTGTGTGGCAGGAATAAAATACGGGCGGCCCGGAAGCACTTCGCGCAGGGAACTTACGGCGGAAGAGACATGCTTGATGCTGTCGATTATGGTGCCGTCCTCATCGCAAAAGATAATATTGGAATGTTTTCCCATCAATTCAATGACAAGGGTCTTATGACAGAGATCCCCCATTTCATTCAGGTGTTCTATCTTCAGATGGATGATGCGCTCCATATGGGGCTGGGTAATGCTTATGATCCGCCCGTTTGCGATATGTTTGCGCAAAACCATACAAAATGTAGGTGCCTGCAGGGGACTTGTCTTGTTGGTGTCCGTCAGATATAAAAAAGGAAGGGAAGCGTTTGCCGAAATGGATACGCGGAACTGTCCGCTGCTTCCTTTGCATGTCAAAAGCAGCTCGTCATTTTCGGGCTGCGCAATTTTACTGATTTTTGTATTTAAAATCGTCTGGTTCAGTTCATGGACTAAACCTGCGATTACGATTCCGTCAAAAGCCATGGAAATTCTCCTGTTCATGATTATAGTGTTTTTCAAACTCATGAATCATTATAGTAATTTCCACGTCTTTTGTCTATATGCAGAAAGTGGATATCTTTTGTATACATTTTTTGCAAGAACATTTGACGAAACGGCAAAGAAGCATTATAATACATTTATCTATGCATAGATATGTGCATGATATTTGGGAGAAAGTAAAATGATTAAAAGCATGACCGGATTTGGGCGCTGTGAGATTGCAGATGAAAAACGCAAATTTACCGTGGAACTGAAATCCGTAAATCACCGGTATCTTGATGTAAACATGAAGATGCCGAAAAAGTTAAATTTTTTTGAGAGTGCGATCCGCAGTCTGTTAAAAAAATATATTGAACGAGGCAAAGTGGATCTGTATATTTCCTATGAGGACTATACGGAGGATAATTATGCACTTAAGTATAATGAGGGACTTGCCGGTGAGTATTTAAAATATCTGAATGCCATGGCAGAAACATTCCATCTGGAAAATGATGTGCGGGTAAGCACACTGTCCCGTTATCCGGATGTCTTTGTTATGGAAGAACAGGAAATGGACGAAGAAGAGCTCTGGAATGGACTAAAAAAGGCAATCTGCGGAGCATGTGAACAATTCGTTGAGACCCGTATCCGGGAAGGCGAGAACTTAAAGAAGGATCTCTGTGAGAAGTTAGATGACCTGCTTGCCGGAGTGGATTTCATTGAGGAGCGTTCTCCGCAGATTATGCAGGAATACCGCAGCCATCTGACGGAAAAGATCCAGGAACTTTTGGGAGATACCCAGATCGATGAGGGAAGAATTGCGACAGAGGTTACGATCTATGCAGACAAGGTGTGTGTGGATGAAGAAACCGTGCGTCTGCGCAGCCATATTACCTCGATGAAGGAGACACTTTCAAAGGGAGGTCCGGTAGGACGCAAACTCGATTTTATTGCACAGGAGATGAACCGTGAAGCAAATACGATTCTCTCAAAGGCAAATAATATTGAAATTTCAGATGTGGGAATTAATCTGAAGACCGGAATCGAAAAGATCCGCGAACAGATCCAAAATATAGAATAAAGGAAGCGCGTTATGGAACAGAAAGGAAAGTTAGTTGTTATTTCCGGATTTTCCGGAGCGGGCAAAGGAACTCTGATGAAAGCACTTCTGGCAGCACATCCGGACAGGTATGCACTGTCGGTTTCCGCAACTACCAGAGATCCGAGACCGGGAGAAAAAGATGGTGTGGATTATTTTTTTGTGACGGACGAAACGTTTGATTCCATGATTCAGAAGGATGATTTTCTGGAATATGCAAAATATGTCAGCCACTCTTATGGAACTCCTCGTTCTTATGTGGAGGAAAATTTAAATCTCGGAAAGAATGTAATTTTAGAGATTGAGATACAGGGAGCATTAAAAGTAAAAGAAAAAATAAAAGATGCTGTCCTGATGTTTGTTACGGCACCGGATGCCGGGACACTGCGTGACCGTCTGGTCGGACGCGGTACAGAGACTCCGGAGGTCATTGCGGCACGGCTTGCACGTGCATGTGAGGAATCCGAAGGAATTGAAAATTATGATTATTTAGTGGTAAACGATACGGTGGATCACGCATCGGCTTTGATTGATCAGCTGATCTGTGATGAGCAGTCACAAAATACCGGAAGGGATCAGGAGTATCGGGTATCTGCTAATATAGATTTTATTAATCAAATGAGAGAAAATCTCAAAAGCTTTTCGAAAGGAGAATGAATATGATACATCCATCTTATGTTGAATTAATGAAAGTTGTAAATGACGAGGGCGAAATCGGTGAAGAACCGGTGGTAAACAGCCGTTACTCCATTGTTCTTGCCACAGCAAAGCGTGCAAGACAGATCATTGCCGGAGCAAAACCACTGATTGATGATCCGGTCTGCAACAAGCCGCTTTCCATTGCCGTGGAAGAGTTATACCGCGGAGAAGTAAAGATTGTACCTGGAGAGGACGAAAACTAAGAAATACCAAAAGGGAGTGACAGCTGTCATTCCCTTTTTCAAGTGAGAGGTTATATGAAATTATTATTTGTTTCACTCGGATGTGACAAAAATCTGGTAGATTCCGAGTACATGATCGGTATGCTTACCAGTCATGGAATTGAACTGACGGATGATGAAACGGAAGCGGATATCATTATTGTCAACAGCTGCTGTTTTATCGGCGATGCAAAAGAAGAAAGCATTAACACCATTCTGGAAATGGCAGAGCAGAAAAAAACAGGCTGCTGTAAATCACTCATTGTCACCGGCTGCCTGACACAGCGTTATCAGGATGAAGTGAAAAAAGAAATACCGGAAGTAGATGCTATTTTAGGAACCAATTCCTATGATTCCATTGTAGAGGCTCTCGAGGAGACCCTGCAGCATAAATTTTATAAAAATTTTCATACGCTCAGCGGACTGCCGCAGCTGTCGACCAAACGGACGGTTACGACAGGCGGACATTATGCATATCTGAAAATCGCAGAGGGATGCAACAAAAACTGCACCTACTGTGTGATCCCGTCTGTGCGCGGACGTTACCGCAGTGTTCCGATGGACGAGCTGGTTACGTCAGCAGAAGAACTGGTTGCAGGAGGCGTAAAGGAACTGATCCTTGTTGCGCAGGAGACAACGCTTTACGGTGTGGATCTGTATGGGAAAAAATGCCTGCATGAATTGTTAGACCGCCTGAACGGGATTTCCGGTCTGTTCTGGATTCGTATTATGTACTGTTATCCGGAGGAAATCTATGAGGAACTGATCGATTCCATGATTAAGGATAAAAAGGTCTGTCACTATCTGGACATGCCGATCCAGCACTGCAACGATACAATTTTGCAGCGCATGGGAAGAAAAACAAATAAAAAAGAACTGATCGAGAGAATCCATTATTTGAGAAAACGTGTCCCGGATATCACTTTGCGAACCTCTTTGATCTGCGGATTCCCGGGGGAGACAAAAGAGCAGCACGAAGAACTGATGCAGTTTGTCAATGATATGGAATTTGACCGTCTCGGAGCGTTTACTTATTCCGCGGAGGAAGGAACACCGGCAGCGGAAATGCCGGATCAGGTGCCGCAGGAACAAAAAGAGGAATGGCAGGCAGACGTCATGGAACTTCAGGAAGAAGTGATTTTTGACAAGAATGAAGCCATGAAAGGTACGGTTTTGTATGCGTTTATCGAAGGACAGGTTGCGGATGAAAACAATACCTACGTCGGCAGAACCTACCGGGATGCGCCAAATGTAGACGGATATATTTTTATCAATACAGACGAAGAACTTTTAACCGGAGATATTGTAAAGGTGGAAGTTACCGGTGCATATGAATATGACCTGATCGCTACGATTGTAAAATAGGAGGAACAATTATGAATTTACCAAATAAATTAACAACTTTCCGTGTGATTCTTATTCCGTTTTTTGTATTTTTCCTGTTAGCTCCATACTTTGAAGGATACGGAAATTACATTGCGCTTGTTATTTTTATTGTCGCAAGCCTGACGGATTTTCTGGATGGAAAAATTGCAAGAAAATACAATCTTGTAACAAATTTCGGAAAGTTTATGGATCCGCTGGCAGACAAGCTTCTGGTCTGCTCTGCGCTGATCTGTCTGATTGCGCTGGACAAAATTCCGGCATGGATTGTGATTGTGATCATTTCCCGCGAGTTTATTATCAGCGGATTCCGTCTGATTGCAGCAGACAATGGTGTCGTGATCGCAGCAAGCTACTGGGGCAAATTTAAAACCGCATCCCAGATGGTTACCGTGATTCTTCTGGTACTGAATATTCAAAATACGGTATTTACAGTACTCGGAACGGTATTTATTTATATTTCCCTGGTACTTACCGTTGTATCTCTGATTGATTATATCGCAAAAAACAAAGAAGTATTAAAGGATCAGAACTAATGAAAATTGACAGACTTCTGGCAGAACACCAGCTGCTGGTGACGACAGCCGAGAGCTGTACCGGAGGACTGGTGGCGTCTGCACTGGTAGATATTCCGGGAATTTCCGATTATTTTAAAGAGGGATATATCACTTATGCTCCCGAAGCAAAAGAAAAGATACTGGGCGTATTGCCGGAGACCATTTCCGATTATGGTGTCGTGAGTGAACAGACCGCACAGGAGATGGCGGAAGGTGCTGCAAAACAGGCACACGCGGGATGTGCGGTGGCTACAACGGGGGTTGCCGGACCCGGGGGAGGAACTTTAAAGACTCCGGTGGGAACGGTCTGTTTTGGATGTTTTGTGCAGGGAAAGATATTTTCCGGGACAGAACATTTTACCGGTACAAGAAGTGAAATAAGACATGCGGCTGCGGCATATGCCATTGCATTTCTGGAGCGGTGTATCATCAAAACATATGGAGGAACCTTATGCGAATCATAGCAGGAACAGCGCGCAGCCTGCCGCTGAAAACAATTGAGGGGCTGGAAACGCGCCCGACAACAGACAAGATCAAAGAGACATTATTCAATATGCTGCAGAATGATGTGCCGGGATGTTATTTCCTGGATCTGTTTGCGGGCAGCGGTCAGATCGGGTTAGAAGCAATCAGCCGCGGAGCTTTGTATGCGGTTTTTATTGAGAATAACCGGAAAGCGGCCAAATGCATTGAAGATAATATTGCATTCACAAAATTTACGAAGGAATCCAGACTGCTTACCACGGATGTGATCAGCGGAATCAGCAGTCTGGAGGGAAAATATACATTTGATATTATTTTTATGGACCCGCCATACCGGCAGGGACTTGAAGAAGATGTGCTGCGTTTCCTTTCAAAATCAAGTGTGTTGAAACCTGACACCATGATTATTGTGGAAGCATCGCTGGATACGGATTTTTCTTATCTGGATGAGCTGGGATTTTCCGTGATAAAGTTCAAAAAATATAAGACAAACATGCATGTCTTTATTCAACAGAAGAGGGTATAACAAACATGAAAAAAGCAATTTATCCGGGAAGTTTTGATCCACTGACATTCGGACATATGGACATCATCAACCGTGCTTCAAGAATTGTGGATGAGCTGGTCGTCGGAGTGCTCAACAATAGCGCAAAAAATTCGTTGTTTTCTTTAGAAGAACGTGTTAGTATGATAGAAGAAATGACAAAGGATATTCCAAACGTTACGGTGGCGTCCTTTGAAGGTCTGCTGGTAGAGTTTATGAATAAAATAGATGCTACCATTATCGTGCGTGGGCTTCGTGCAGTGACAGATTTTGAGTACGAGCTGCAGATCGCACAGGCGAACCATGTGCAGGATTCTAATATTGAAACCATTTTCCTGACAAGTGATCTTTCTTATTCCTATTTAAGTTCGACAATTGTCAAGGAATTTGCGTCCTACGGTGGAGATATTTCCAACTTTGTACCGGAACGTTTTATTGAACGGATTTATAAGAAATATGAGAACAGATAGGAGAGATTTTCACTATGAGCAGTAAGATGGAACAGATTATTGAGGAAATCGAAGAGTATATTGATGGCTGTAAATTCCAGCCGCTCTCAAGTACAAAGATTATTGTCAACAAAGAAGAATTAGAAGAACTTATTGCGGAACTTCGCGCCAAAACACCGGAAGAAGTAAAGCGTTATCAGAAGATTATCAGCAATAAGGAAGCAATTTTAGCAGATGCACAGGCGAAGGCAGATCAGATCATTGCACAGGCACAGGTGCAGACCAACGAACTTGTCAGCGAGCATCAGATTATGCAGCAGGCATATGCACAGGCAAATGAAGTTGTTATGATTGCAACCAAGCAGGCTCAGGAAATTTTAGACAATGCTACCAATGAGGCAAACAGTCTGCGTGTCAGTGCCATGGGATATGCGGATGACCAGCTGCATGAGATCGAGGAGGTTTTGTCTAATTCCATCGAGACTTCTCAGGCGCGGTATGACAGTCTGATTTCTTCACTGCAGGGTTTCCTTGATGTAGTGACAAAGAACCGGGCACAGCTGTTTCCACAGACAGAAGCAGCAGAGGAGGCAGCCGCTTCTGCCGGACAGGCAGCAGAGTCTGCAGAGGAGCCGCAGATTACCAATATTTCAGCTTCAGATGAGGATGCCCAGGAAGAGTAAAGGAATACAGCATCCAACGGTTAACAGTAAGAGGATTATTTTCTGTAATACATAGTTCCGGAGCGAGAGGCCGGTCTGGTGAAGGATGGAAGAGACCTGAAAAATGCCGGACAATCCTCCCCATGACAGGAATAACACTGCCAGAAGAGATTTTATCTGTCTGGTGCAGGCAGAGGTGGAAAGCAGCGCAACACCGTTTGTAACTTCTAAGAATCCGGTGGCGGCCAGCGAAAACCAATGCGCCGGAAACGGCAGTGTCTGCAGCATTTCGCAGAAAATGGAAAACAGGATGATATAGCCGCATATTTTGATCAGGGTTTCAAATCCGTGAATGATGCCGGCATCAATGATTTGCATATCCATATGAAATCTTGATGCCGTTTCTTTTTGTGTAGAAGAAGGGGTTCTGTGATATAATAACAGCATACTCATTCCATACAAAAACGGAATGCCATAGATCAGAAAAACGTATACAGGAGATAACGGAAGCTGCAAAATTTCCTGAATGGCGGTTATGACAAATACGGGACTTAAGTTGTTTGTAAAGCAGCATAGAGCAGAGGCTTTTTCCCGGGAAATATATTTACTGCTGTAAAAGTCGGCAGTCAGTTTGCAGCCGATGGGAAATCCGAATAAAAAACCACACAATACGATGTAGCAGGTAGAAAATTTTTTCGGAAGAATTTCACTGCGCAGAATGACATACGAGAGGACACAAAAAGGAAGCAGCGTCGGAAGAATCTGCGTAAACCACAGCCGCAGTCCTTGTTTTGATGCCGAAACTGCTGCGTGGGGGAAACAGATAAAAAACAAAAACAGTATGCAACAGAGAAAAATAAATACAAATTTTTTCATGATACAGTTTATGTGAGACAGGAGGAGTATATGAGTACATTAGAGCATTTATATCCGGAAAGGGTATTTTATTATTTCAAGCAGATCGCAGCAATTCCACATGGATCGGGAAACACCAAAGCGATCAGTGATTACCTGGTAAAATTTGCAAAAGAACACGCACTGACCTGGTATCAGGATGAAGCAAACAATGTGGTTCTTGTCAAGGAAGCATCCAAAGGCTATGAAAAGGCTCCGGCGATTATCATTCAGGGACACATGGATATGGTCTGTGAAAAAGAAAAAGACTGTAATCTTGACATGGATAAAGAAGGACTGCGCCTGTATGTAGATGGAGATTTCCTGAAGGCAGAAGGGACAACGCTTGGCGGAGATGACGGAATTGCAGTGGCATATGCGCTGGCAATTTTGGAATCAGATGAAATTTCCCATCCGAAATTAGAAGTTGTGATTACCGTGGATGAAGAAATCGGAATGCTGGGGGCGGCTGTCATGGATCTGTCTATGCTGACCGGACATACCATGTTAAATATTGACAGTGATGAAGAGGGAATTTTCCTGACCGGCTGTGCGGGCGGTATGGCATTAAATGTTTCCATTCCCGTAACCCGTGTCAGACAGACGGGAAAGAAACTTTCTCTTATTGTGAGCGGGCTTTCCGGCGGACATTCCGGCAGTGAGATCGATAAAGAACATGGAAATGCAGATCTTTTGATGGGACGCCTGCTGTATGGAATCTTTTCGCGTTCCCCGTTTGGAATTCTCACTTTGCATGGTGGGTTAAAGGACAATGCAATTCCAAGAGAATGCGAGGCAGAAATCCTGATTCCGAAAGAAAATACACAGATCGTCTGTGAATATGTAAAAGAACTGAATGAAATATTAAAAAAAGAACTGGTGGAAACAGATCCGGGCGTGCAGGTGCTGATAGAAGAACAGGGCAATGCTGAAGCGGAAATATTAGATTATCATTCGGTAAGCCGTGTGATTTTTTATCTGCGCAATGTGCCAAACGGAATTCAGCATATGAGCCAGCTGTTAAACGGTCAGGTAGAAACTTCCTTAAATCTTGGAATTCTGGAATTAAAAGAAGATGCCTTGACGTCGCTTACTTCGATCCGAAGCAGTGTAAAAACCCGCAAAGAAGATCTGTGTGCACGTGTTACGATGCTTGTGGAGATGCTTGGAGGTGAAGCAGAAGTGGAAGGTGATTATCCGGCGTGGGAGTATCGCACGGATTCTGCGCTGCGTCCGCAGGTAGAAAAAGTATACGAAGAGCTGTTTCATAAAAAACCTGTATTTTCCACGATTCATGCAGGGCTGGAGTGTGGCCTTCTTTCTGAAAAAATTCCGGATCTCGACTGCGTTTCTTTCGGACCGGACAATTTTGACATTCACACGCCAAAAGAGCATTTATCCATTACTTCTACCGGAAGAGTATGGGATTTCCTTGTTGCATTTCTGCAGCAGGCAAACGTATGATTCGCCTGGACAAATTCCTGGCGGATTCCGGCGTCGGCACACGCACCGATGTGAAAAAACGAATCCGCGAGGGACGAATTACGGTAAATGATGCGGTGGCAAAGAAACCGGATTTTAAGGTTGATCCGGAACAGGATCAGATTCTGTTTGATCATCGTCCGGTGATTTATGAGAAGTATTCCTATTATCTCTTTCATAAACCGGCGGGCTGTGTGACGGCAAGATGTGACCGGTTAAACCGGACGGTTATGGATTTCTTCCCGGAGTCCATGCGAAAAGAGTTTGCACCGGTCGGAAGACTGGATAAGGATACGGAAGGTTTTTTGCTGATTACAAATGACGGAGAACTCACGCATCGCCTGCTGTCACCGGCTTATCATGTCAAAAAAACGTATTTTGTACAGGTAGATCAGAAAATTCCGGATACGACGACAGGACAATTTGCAGAGGGCGTGGACATCGGCGATGAGAAGCGCACACTTCCGGCAGATCTCAAAATCCTTGGGGACCGTGAGGCGGAACTTACGATTTCGGAAGGCAGATTTCACCAGGTGAAGCGTATGTTTGCGTCGGTTGGATGTAAGGTGACATATCTGAAACGGATCTCCATGGGAACACTTACACTTGGAACATTAGAAAAGGCAACTTACCGTAAACTTACGGAACAGGAACTGGCTTCCCTGAAAAAAGAAGCGGAAAATAAACAATCATCAGGAGTATAAAATTATGTACGAAGGGTATCTGCCGATTTCAAAACAGGATATGCAGGAACGCGGGATTAAACAGCTGGATTTTGTATATGTGTGCGGAGACGCATATGTAGATCATCCGTCTTTTGGTCATGCAATCATTGCCAGACTGCTGGAGGCACATGGCTATACGGTGGGAATCATTGCGCAGCCGGACTGGAAGGATGATGCTTCTATTTCCGTGCTTGGCGTTCCAAGACTTGGCTTTTTGGTTTCTGCCGGAAATATGGATTCTATGGTGAATCATTATTCGGTATCCAAAAAACGCCGTGCAACCGATTCCTATACCCCGGGAGGCGTAATGGGAAAGCGACCGGATTATGCGACCGTGGTGTACTGTAATCTGATCCGGCATACATACAAGAAGACCCCGATCATTATCGGTGGAATTGAAGCCAGTCTGCGCCGTCTGGCACATTATGATTACTGGTCCAACAAGGTGAAACGTTCGATCCTGCTTGATTCCGGTGCAGATCTGATTTCTTATGGAATGGGAGAACACAGTATCATTGAAATCGCAGATGCATTGAATGCCGGAATCGATGTGCATGATATTACCTTTATTGACGGAACCGTATTTAAAACAAAAAACCGTGATCTGATCTATGATGCCATTGAGTTACCGGATTATGATGAGATCAAAGAAAATAAGCGTTCGTTTGCGCAGAGTTTTTATAAGCAGTACTGCAATACGGATCCATTTTCCGGAAAGCGCCTGTTTGAGCCTTACGGTGGAACCACATTTGTTGTGCAGAATCCACCGGCAAAGCCATTGACACAGACGGAAATGGATGAAGTCTATGCACTTCCGTATATGCGGAATTATCATCCGTCATATGAAAAAGACGGAGGGGTTCCTGCGATCCGGGAGATTAAGTTTTCCCTGATCAGCAACCGCGGATGTTTTGGCGGATGCAGTTTCTGTGCGCTGACGTTTCATCAGGGCAGGATTATCCAGACGAGAAGCCATGAGTCGATCATTGACGAGGCAAAACAGATCATTCAGGAACCGGACTTCAAAGGGTATATCCATGATGTCGGGGGACCTACGGCGAATTTCCGTGCACCGGCATGCAAAAAGCAGATGACGAAGGGAGCCTGTCCGACGAAGCAGTGCCTGTTCCCAAAACCATGTAAGAATCTGGAAGTAGACCATAAGGATTACATTGCCCTTTTGAAAAAGCTGCGGGTGCTTCCGGGTGTGAAAAAAGTATTTATTCGTTCGGGTATCCGGTTTGATTATCTGATGTATGATAAGGATCGTACATTTTTGCGGGAACTGTGCGAGCATCATGTGAGCGGGCAGTTGAAGGTGGCACCGGAACATATCAGCAATACCGTTTTACAGAAACTGGGAAAGCCAAGTGTGGAAGTGTATAACAGTTTTGTAAAAGCGTATAAAGATATGAATAAAAAAATCGGAAAAGAGCAGTATCTTGTGCCGTATCTGATGTCTTCCCATCCGGGATCGACGCTGAAAGAAGCGGTCGAACTGGCAGAGTATCTGCGGGATTTAGGCTACATGCCGGAACAGGTACAGGATTTTTATCCGACACCGTCAACGATTTCTACCTGCATGTATTATACAGGACTGGACCCGCGGACAATGGAACCTGTATATGTGGCAACCAATCCGCATGAAAAAGCCATGCAGCGTGCACTGATCCAGTATCGCAACCCGAAAAATTACGATCTGGTACATGAAGCATTAATCAAAGCAGGACGTCAGGATCTGATCGGATTTGATTCCAAATGTCTGATCCGTCCGCGCCGGTCGAAAAAAGACGCGGGTACTTCCTACCGGTCATCCAGACAGGGAAAGAAGGCACCGGCAGGCAAGGCTGCTGCCGGAAAGATGGTGACCGCAAAACACAAAAAGAAAACCATCCGCAACATCCATAAAAAGAAGTAGGAAACGTTATGAAAACATTTACCATCGGCACGAATGATGCCAACCAGCGGTTTGATAAATATTTAAAAAAACTGCTGCCCAATGCATCGGTCAGTTTTTTATATAAGATGCTTCGAAAAAAGAATATTACTTTGGACGGAAAAAAAGCGACCGGGAAGGAGACGCTGCAAAAAGGCGCGCAGGTAGCGGTGTTTTTCAGTGATGAAACACTGCATAAATTTATGCAGGATACAAAAAAACTGCAGGAAGAGTTTCACATGCTGCAGCGTCTGCCAATGAAGGGGCTTTCCATCATTTATGAAGATACGGATATTCTCATCGCGGATAAGCCATACAATATGCTTTCCCAGAAAGCAAAAGAACAGGATCTGTCTGCCAATGAATATCTGCTCGGCTATCTGATCCGGAGCGGGGCACTTTCTCTGGAGACATTCGGCACGTTTCGTCCGTCAGTGTGCAACCGGCTGGACCGCAATACGACAGGACTTCTTCTGATGGGCAAAACGCTTGCCGGCGCGCAGATGCTTTCCGAGGGGCTGCGGGAACGTACCATTCATAAATTTTACCGTGCCATTGTATCCGGGAACGTTACAAAACCGGTACATCTGTCCGGATGGCTTATCAAAGACGAACATACCAATCAGGTAAAGATTCTGACACAGGAACAAAAAGATGCTGTACGGATTGAGACTTCTTATACGTCCGTACAGGCGAAAGGAACATGCAGTCTGTTGGAAATCTGCCTGATTACCGGAAAAACACATCAGATTCGTGCACATCTGGCATCTGTCGGTCATCCAGTTATCGGAGATCGCAAGTATGGGGACCCGTCAGTGAATCACAAATTTTATGGTACCTTTCATGTGGATCATCAGCTGCTTCATGCGTATCGTCTGGAATTTCCGGACGGAAGAGTTTTTACTGCTCCGATGCCCGAAATATTTAAAGAAATTATGGAAAAGGAGCGTGGATAGCAGATGCCGACCTGGAATTCAAGGGGACTGCGCGGATCAACACTGGAGGATCTTTTAAACCGTACAAACGAAAAATATGCACACAACGGTCTGGCGCTGATCCAGAAGATCCCGACACCGATTACTCCTATTAATATTGATAAAGAAACCAGACACATCACACTTGCCTATTTTGAACAGAAAAGTACCGTGGATTATATTGGAGCTGTACAGGGAATTCCAGTGTGTTTCGATGCAAAAGAATGCAACACCGACACCTTTCCGCTTGCCAATGTTCATCCGCATCAGGTGGCTTTTATGGAGCAGTTTGAAAAGCAGGAGGGAATAGCGTTTCTTCTGATATCTTTTACGCACAGGGAGGAATTTTATTATCTGCGTTTTTCCGATCTGGAGAAGTTCTGGAACCGGGCTCTGGATGGTGGACGGAAAAGCTTTCGGTATGAGGAGCTGAATCCGGCCTATTTTCTGCCAAAGGTATCAGGGGTACTGATTCCCTATCTTCAGGTTCTCCAGAAGGATTTAGAGGACAGGGATTGACAATCTTTGGAATATTTCTTATAATAGCGTTGTTTCATGTGCTACCAAATTATCACGGTATCACTTTAAAATAGTAAAGCGAGAGGTTCGATTATGACAGACCAGATGTTACATACGCCGGACGGAGTCCGGGATATTTATAACGGAGAGTGCAAACAGAAACTACTGTTGCAGGAGAGATTACACGATGTATTGCGTCAATATGGATATCGTGATATTCAGACACCAACGTTTGAATTTTTTAATATTTTTGGAAAAGAAATCGGTACAACACCATCCAAAGATCTGTATAAGTTTTTTGACAAGGACGGAAGCACGCTGGTACTTCGTCCGGATTTTACTCCATCTATTGCAAGAAGTGCTGCAAAGTACTATACCGAGGATGATATGCCGGTAAAACTTTGTTATATGGGAAACACGTTTATCAATTCCAACGCGTATCAGGGACGCTTAAAGGAAACGACACAGTGCGGTGCGGAGCTGATCGGAGACGGAACGGTTGCCGCTGACGCAGAAATACTTGCCATGGTAGTGGAGTCCCTTCTTTCGAGCGGACTGAAAGAATTTCAGATCTCGGTTGGACATGCACAGTTTTTCCGCGGGCTGGCAGAGGCGGCAGGACTTGATGAGGAACAGCAGCAGGAATTAAGAGAACTGCTTGCCAATAAAAATTATTTCGGTGTGGAAGAAATGGTAGAGGGAATGCATTTAAATGACACGTTAAAGAAACTGTTTTCCCTTCTCGGAAGTTTTGAGACACAGGTAGAAGAACTTGCTGAGGCAAAGTCTCTTGCTTCGGATTACCCGAACATTCTTTCCGCAATTACTGATCTGGAAAAACTCGGATCGTTTCTGCGGTTATACGGAATTGAAAAATACGTTTCGTTTGAACTCGGAATCATCAGCAATTACCATTATTATACCGGTATTATTTTTGCAGGATATACATTTGGAACAGGAGAACCTGTGGTAAAGGGAGGACGCTATGACAGGCTGCTTACATATTTCGGAAGAAAAGCACCGGCCATTGGTTTTGCCATTGTTGTGGACCAGCTTCTTTCCGCTCTTTCCAGACAAAAGATCACACTTCCGTCCGAAGAGAAAAATCAGATGATCGTTTACGCGGAAAATAAGATTGCGGAAGCAGTAGAAAAAGCGAAAGAACTTCGCGCTCAGGGAATTTCGGTTTCTCTGATCCAGATGCAGGAAGGCCGGAGCAAAGATGATTATCTGAGCTATGCCATGAAGGATCACGTTTCAAAAGTAGAATTTATAGAGGAAGCATAGGAGGAGATCATGGAAGAAAAGAGATATCTGACGTTTGCACTGGGAAAGGGACGTCTGGCAAAAAAGACACTCGAACTGTTTGAAAAAATAGGAATCACCTGTGATGAGATCCGTGATCCAGATACCCGTAAACTGATCTTTGTCAATGAGGAACTTGGACTTCGGTTTTTCCTTGCCAAGGGACCGGATGTGCCTACATATGTAGAGTATGGTGCAGCCGATATTGGAATTGTCGGAAAAGACACGATTTTAGAAGAGTCGAGAAATATTTATGAAGTGCTGGATCTTGGATTCGGAAAATGCAAAATGTGCATCTGTGGACCGGAAAGTGCTGCGGAACTTTTGCAGCATCATGAACAGATCCGTGTGGCAACCAAGTATCCGCGGATTGCCAAAGATTATTTTTATAACAAAAAACATCAGACGGTTGAGATTATCAAGCTGAATGGTTCCATCGAACTTGCACCGATCGTTGGACTATCAGAGGTAATCTGTGATATAGTAGAGACAGGTACGACCTTGCGTGAAAACGGGCTGACGGTGTTAGAGGAAGTTTGTCCGCTTTCTGCACGCGTGGTCGTAAACCAGGTAAGTATGAAAATGGAAAATGAACGAATCACAAAACTGATCCGCGATTTGAAAAAAGTCATTTAGGAGGGACATCATGAGAATTTTAAAACTTACAGAGGATACCAGAAAAGATATTCTGCAGAATCTCTTAAAAAGAAGCCCGAATAATTACGGTGAGTTTGAAGGCCGTGTAAACGCCATTATTGAAGAAGTGCGAAATAACCGCGATCAGGCAGTTTTTAATTATACCAAGCAGTTTGACGGCGCGGACATCAATGCCGGCAATATTCTTGTAACAGAAGAAGAGATTGCCGAGGCCTATGAGCAGGTTGACACGACATTGCTTGCAGTGATCCGCAAGTCTCTTGTAAATATCAAAAAATATCATGAAAAACAGGTACAGAATTCCTGGTTTACGACAGAGGACGGTATCATTCTTGGACAGAAAGTTACCGCACTTGCAACGGTTGGTGTCTATGTTCCGGGTGGAAAGGCCGTGTATCCTTCTTCCGTACTGATGAATGTTCTTCCGGCAAAAGTTGCGGGAGTAGACCGTATTGTAATGTGTACGCCACCAGGCAAAGATGGAAAAGTATATCCTTCCACTCTGGTTGCAGCCAAAGAAGCCGGAGTTGATGAGATCTATAAAGTCGGTGGAGCACAGGCAATTGCTGCCATGGCATTTGGAACCGAGAGTGTGCCAAAGGTTGACAAGATTGTCGGACCGGGAAATATTTATGTCGCACTTGCCAAAAAAGCAGTGTTTGGTTATGTCAGCATTGATTCCATTGCAGGACCGAGTGAGATTTTAGTGCTTGCGGATGAGACTGCTAATCCACGCTATGTTGCAGCGGATCTGTTATCCCAGGCAGAACATGATGAGATGGCATCTGCAATTCTGATCACCACAAGCCAGAAACTTGCAGAAGAAGTATCTGCAGAGATTGATCAGTTTGTCGCAGAACTTTCCAGAAAAGAGATCATCCAGAAGTCACTGGACAATTACGGATATATTCTTGTGGCAGATAATATGGAAGAAGCCATTGATACCGTAAATGCGATTGCATCCGAACATATGGAAATCGTCACAGCAGATCCGTTCCACGTAATGACAAAGATCCGCAATGCCGGTGCTATCTTTATCGGAGAGTATTCCTCCGAGCCGCTTGGCGATTACTTTGCCGGACCAAACCATGTTCTTCCGACAAACGGAACGGCCAAGTTCTTTTCCGCACTTTCCGTGGATGATTTTATTAAAAAGTCCAGCATTATTTCTTACTCACGGGAAGCGCTTGAAAAAGTACATAAAGATATTGAGCAGTTTGCAGAATGTGAGAAACTGACCGCACATGCAAACTCCATCCGCGTTCGGTTTGAGTAGTATATGGGAAAGAAAGTCTAAAAGGAGCAGATTATGGAAAAAAGACAGATCAGCACAACACGCAAAACAAAAGAGACGGACATTCAGGTGACTTTAAATCTGGATGGAAGCGGTATTTCCCATATTGAGACAGGCATTGGATTTTTTGATCATATGCTGGAGGGATTTTCTAAGCATGGTTTCTTCGATCTGCATATGGAATGTGATGGAGATCTTCAGGTCGACAGCCATCATACGATCGAAGACTGCGGAATCGTACTTGGAGATGCGATCAAAAAGGCATTGGGGGACAAAAGCGGAATCAAACGATTTGGAAGCTGTATCCTTCCGATGGATGAGACACTTGTTTTGTGTGCGGTAGATCTTTCCGGACGTCCATATCTTGTATTTGACGGCGAATTTACTACGGAGTGTCTGGGAACACTTGATACCGAAATGATCCGTGAATTTTTCTATGCGGTCTCCTACAGTGCGGGAATGAATCTGCACATTAAGGTGTTAAGCCCCGGAAATAATCATCATATGGCAGAAGCGATGTTTAAGGCATTTGCCAGAGCTTTGGATGAAGCGGTTTCCCATGATCCGAGAGTAAAAGGAATTCTGTCAACGAAAGGAAGTTTGTAATACATGAAACAAAAAAACATTGTCGCGACGCTTTATTTAAAAGATGGTCATGCAGTAAGATCCATGACCGATTTTACGCCGGTAGATGCGAATGTTTATCGACTGTGCCAGTTATACAACGACAGTGGAGTTGACAAGATCATTATTTTTGACCTGTCTACCAGCGATGATGAGCATGAAAAGAATGTCAATACGATTCGAAACATCAATCGCAACATTGATATTAAAGTATGCGCAGGAGGAAACATTAACCGTCTGGAAGACATCAAAAAACTTTTGTTTGCAGGATGCCTTCAGGTGATTTTAAATGCTTCTAAGCCTTCGAGCATCGGACTGGCGGAGGAAGCCAGTGCACGTTTTGGCAAAGACCGGATTCTGCTCTCTATCAACAATGTGGATTTTATTTTTAAGAATCAGGATTCGATTGAAAATACATTCCATGAAGCACTGGTGTTAAATCCGGAAATTCTGGATGCACTGGAAAATCTGACCAACATTCCGTATGTGGTGGAACTTCCGGATTATAATTTTGACGAGATCGTAAGGCTGCTAAAGCGGGAAAAAATCCGAGGAATTGCGGGTCCGTTCATCAATGATACTTCAACGGATATTATGAAGTTAAAGTCTTCTCTGCTTCAGGAAGGCATCAATATGTATAATTTTGCACCGGATCTGTCCTGGGAGGATCTGAAACTGAATTCGGACGGAATGGTTCCGGTCATTGTGCAGGATTACCGTACAGATGAAGTGCTGATGCTTGCGTATATGAACAAAGAAGCGTTTGATACGACAATTAATCTCGGGAAAATGACCTACTGGAGCAGAAGCCGTGATGAACTCTGGACCAAAGGCCTGACTTCCGGGCATTTCCAGTATGTGAAATCCCTGACGGCTGACTGCGACTTTGATACGATTCTGGCAAAAGTCTCCCAGGTAGGGGCTGCCTGTCACACCGGAAACCGTACCTGTTTTTTCAATAGCATCGTACAAAAAGAGTATGTTGAGAAAAATCCGCTGAAGGTACTTGAGAGCGTGTATGATATTATCAAGGAACGTAAAGCACATCCGCAGGATGGTTCCTATACCAATTATCTGTTTGGGAAAGGAACCGATAAGATTTTGCAGAAACTTGGGGAAGAGTGTACGGAAATTGTAATTGCAGCGAAAAATCCGGAACCGGAAAACATCAAATACGAGATTTCCGATTTTCTGTATCACTGTATGGTGCTTATGGTGGAAAAAGGCATTACCTGGGAAGAGATTGCCAATGAACTTGCCCAGCGATAAAAAATAAATGTTAAGAGGTATCTATGAGAAAACTAGCTTTAAGTGACGAGATTCTGATGCAGATTGAAAAACCTGCACGCTATATCGGTAATGAGCTGAATTCTGTAGTAAAAGATGACACATCGCAGATTCGTTTTGCGATGTGTTTTCCTGATGTATACGAAATTGGTATGTCACATCTTGGAATTCAGATCCTATACGACATGTTTAACCGCAGAGAGGACACCTGGTGTGAACGTGTCTATTCTCCATGGCCGGATCTGCATAAAATTATGAAGGAGCAGAATATTCCGTTGTTCGGACTTGAGTCCCAGGAACCGATCAAAAACTTTGATTTTGTCGGTCTGACTCTGCAGTATGAGATGTGCTACACCAATATTTTACAGATTCTGGATCTGGCACAGATTCCGCTTCTTTCGGCTGACCGTGGGGACGAAGACCCGATTATTTTAGGTGGAGGACCATGTTCTTATAATCCGGAACCGATTGCAGACTTTTTTGATTGTTTTTATATTGGAGAAGGGGAGACACAGTATGATACATTTTTAAATCTCTATAAGTCGATGCGGGCATCCGGACAGTATTCAAGAAAGGCATTTCTGCATGAGGCGGCAAAAATAGAGGGCATTTATGTCCCGTCGCTGTATGAAGTCCGTTACAAAGAAGATGGCACGATAGCGGCATTTACTCCTGTTTATGATGATATTCCGGCAACCATCAAAAAGCAGGTGGATATGGATCTGACCGGCTCGGTTTATCCGGAAAAACCGGTGGTTCCATTTATCAAAGCAACACAGGATCGCGTGGTACTTGAAATACAGAGGGGCTGTATCCGCGGATGCCGTTTCTGTCAGGCCGGCATGATTTACCGGCCAAACCGGGAAAAGGGCGTAAAACGACTGAAAGAACTTGCACAAACCATGCTTGCATCGACCGGCTATGAAGAGATTTCCTTAAGTTCTCTCAGTTCATCGGATTATTCCGATCTGGAGGAACTGATCAATTTCCTGATTGAGGAGTGTGACAAAAAACATGTCAATATTTCCCTGCCATCCCTTCGTATTGATGCCTTTTCCCTTGATATTATGCAGAAAGTGCAGGACATCAAAAAAAGCAGTCTGACATTTGCCCCGGAGGCAGGTTCCCAGAGACTGCGAAATGTTATCAATAAAGGCCTGACGGTTGACAATATTCTGACCGGTTCCCATGATGCGTTTGTCGGCGGCTGGAATAAGGTCAAGCTTTATTTTATGCTTGGACTTCCAACGGAAACAGAAGAAGATATGCGGGCGATCCCGGAACTGGCAAACGAGATTGCCGCTTTGTATTATGACACCGTGCCAAAGGAACAGAGAAACGGAAAATGCCAGATTACGATCAGTACTTCCTTTTTTGTACCGAAACCTTTTACCCCGTTCCAGTGGGCTACCATGTTAGACCCATCAGATTATCTGGCGCGTGCAAAGATTGTCAATGATCATGTAAAGGAACAGTTAAACCACAAGAGTATCCGTTACAACTGGCATGAAGCCGATGTGACGGTATTGGAAGGAATCCTTGCGCGCGGAGACCGTAAGATTTCAAAAGCTATTCTTTATGTGTATGAACACGGCGAATTTTTCGATGCGTGGTCGGAATTCTTTCACTATGATCTGTGGCTGGAGGCATTTGCCGCATGTGGCATTGATATTGATTTTTATACCAAGAGAGCACGAAGCGACGATGAAATTTTTCCGTGGGATTTTATTGATGTCGGTGTGACAAAGGCATTTATGCTGCGTGAATGGAAAACCGCGCTCAGTGAGACGGTGACGCCAAACTGCCGGATGCGCTGCTCCGGATGTGGTGCAAGACAATTTGGAGGAGGTGTCTGCTTTGAAAATCAGAATTAAATTTCGAAAATGGGGTGTCATGAAATTCATCGGACACCTGGATATGATGCGCTATTTTCAGAAAGCGGTCCGGCGTGCAAAGATTGATATCCGTTATTCGGAAGGATATTCTCCGCATCAGATTATGTCCTTTGCGGCGCCGCTTGGAGTCGGAATCACAAGCGATGGCGAATATTTTGATATTGAAGTCAATGAATCCATGACATCTAAGGAGGCAGTCGCTGCACTGAATGAAACCATGGTAGATGGTGTGGAGGTTACTTCCTATGTGAAACTGCCGGATAAAGCGAAAACCGCGATGTCAATTGTGGCAGCAGCGGATTACCGGCTGAGCTATAAAGAAGGGTACGAAAGTCCGTTTTCAACGGAAGAATGGAAAAGAATCGTCAAAGAACGGTTTTTGGACAGCCCACAGTTTACCATTATCAAAAAGACGAAAAAAAGTGAACGGGAAGTGGACCTAAAACCATTGGTATACGCGTTTTCCGTTGAAGAGGAGCAGGGACGCCCGGCATTTTCCCTGCAGGTTTCTACGGGCAGTGTGGATAATATTAAACCGGAACTGGTACTTTCATCGGTTTATCAGCTTTGCGGACTGGAATACTGCGAATCCGCAATCCAGATCCACCGGCTCGAAGTTTATGCGAGGGATGAACAGGGGCAGCTGGTTGGGCTTTCCGGCATGGGAGAGGAAATTGTTTAAATGAATCGGATCGTTGTCACAAAACTGGAACATCATCAGACAGAGTATCTTGCTTATCTGGTTTTGGATGAGAACCGGAAGCTGCAGGAACTTCAGGTTTTTGAACCGGAAGAAAATACTCTGCTGGATCATATTTATGTAGGATATGTAGAGAAGATTGTGCCCAATATTCATGCCGCTTTTGTGCGCATTGCGGATGGACAGAAATGCTATCTTCCGCTGAATGATGTGAAAAACCCGGTGTATACCAGAAAATTATCCAAAAAAGAAGCGCTCTGTGAAGGGGATGAGTTGCTGGTGCAGGTTGTAAAAGATGCGGTAAAAACCAAAGATCCGGTCGTAAGCACCAAGCTTGTAGTGCATGGACATTACTGTTTCCTTTCGACAGAGAATACCTGTCTTGGCGTTTCTAAAAAATTATCCCAGGAGGAGTCAAAAAGACTGTCGGCTCTTTTAGAGAACACGTGTAAGGATCATGAAGCAGAAGGGTACGGGCTGGTATTCAGAACCAATGCAGGGGCGGTTCCGGAAACCGAATTATGCGAAGATATCGAGCTGGTGCAGAAAGAATACCGGGCTTTAAAGAAGACCGGTACACATCAGAATGCCGGAGATCTGGTGTACCGGAATCTCCCCGGCTATTTGGCGCGGTTAAAAGCAGAAAATTTTGAAAAAACAGATCTGGTTCTTACGGATGGTCAGGATCTGTATCAGGAGATCTGTGCATACCTTCCCCATCTTGTGGAAGAAAAGAAAGTGCAGCTTTACCGGGATTATGCGGTCAGTCTTTCGACTTTATATCATCTGCGGGGCAATATGCAGGAACTGCTTTCTTCCAAGGTATGGCTTGATTCCGGAGCCAATATTATCATTGAATCTCTTGAAACCCTGACGGTCATTGATGTCAACAGCGGAAAAAACCGGTCCCGCCGGGAAGAGGCTTTATTTGCGATCAATGTTGAAGCGGCAAAAGAGATTGCACGGCAGCTTCGTCTGCGCAACATTTCAGGGATGATCCTCGTGGATTTCATCAATCTGAAAAAGAAAGAACAGCAGCAGAAGCTGATTTCCGTTATTCGGGAGGAATTACAAAAAGATTCGGTTCCCGCAAATTTTATCGATATTACCAGACTTGGTCTGGTGGAACTGACCCGGAAAAAAGTATACAAATCTTTGCGTGAAATTTTATCATAAACAGCTTGACGAACAGGTGGTCATGTGCTATTATACACTAGTATGCCGCACAGTGAGGTAAAAGTTTGCTTATTGGCAACACCGTAACTGGCGAGTAATGATAAATAGGAGGTGCCATATGTACGCAATT
>ERZ827522.119-NODE-119-length-112812-cov-119.100721_pt1 | contig 112812 bp, 95 predicted proteins | sample MGYA00519580_ERZ827522 | MGnify/ENA primary metagenome ERZ827522 (study PRJEB31778, sample SAMEA3449340) | human gut metagenome | biome: human gut; feature: human-associated habitat; material: faeces | place: United Kingdom | collected 2010/2012 ... | reverse complement strand
AACCACTATACCGGATTTCTAGAAATCAATTTATCGGCAGAAATAAAACTGGTGCCACCACTCATGGAGCCGGCTTTACAAATATTGAAGCCGGCTTCATGAAACAAGTTCTTTACCTTCCTGTAGTCTGTGGTGAAATAAATTTATCTTCTAGGCTTGATATCCAATTTTACCGGCTTCAACATGTTTTCCGGACTTAGGATTGTATCCAACTCTTCCTTATTTAAAATACCATGTTCCAAAACCAGTTCATAAACACTTCTACCTGTTTCCAACGCTTCTTTTGCAATCTTTGTAGAGTTTTTATAACCAATAATCGGATTCAATGCGGTTACTACACCAATACTGTTATGCACTTCAATCTTGCAACGTTCCGCATTAGCAGTAATACCTTCTACACAACGTGTACGCAAGGTTTCAAAACCATTGATCATTAAATCTACAGATTCAAAACAACACTGTGCCATCACCGGTTCCATAGCATTCAGTTCCATTTGGGCAGCTTCGCCAGCCATAGTCACACATAGTTCGTTACCCATTACCTTATAACAAATCTGATTCATCACTTCAGGAATCACCGGATTCACCTTACCTGGCATTATAGAAGATCCCGGTTGCATAGCCGGAAGGTTGAATTCTCCTAAGCCACAACGCGGTCCGCTAGCCAGCAAACGTAAATCATTACATATTTTATTTACCTTTACGGCTATCCTTTTTAAAGCTGAAGCATAACCTACCAAGCAGGAAGTATCTGAAGTAGCTCCTACCAAATCTGACGACAATTTGAAATCAAAACCTGTAATTTCACACAATGCTTTCACACATTTTTCCGCATATCCCGGTTCCGCACAAATGCCTGTACCAATAGCGGTAGCACCCATATTTACTGTCAGGAAGTCTGCCGCAGCTTCATTCAAATGACGAATTTCATCTCTCAATATACTGGCAAAACCATTGAATGTCTGACCTAAAGTCATAGGAACGGCATCTTCCAGCTGAGTACGCCCCATTTTGATGATATGCGCAAACTCTTCTCCTTTCTTATGGAATGCACCAATCAGCGATTCCAAATAAGGCAGAAAACGAAGATGAGAATAATACATGCCAATATGGATTGCAGTGGGATAAGCATCATTCGTTGATTGCGAGCAGTTCACATGGTCATTAGGAGAGCAATATTGATACTCGCCACGTTTGTATCCCATAATCTCCAAAGCACGGTTAGCAATGACTTCATTAGCATTCATATTGGTAGAAGTACCGGCACCTCCCTGAATCATGTCTACCGGGAATTGCTCATGATGCTCACCATTTAAGATTTCCTGACACGCCAACACTATGGCATCTTTTTGTTCTTTAGTCAATAAACCTAACTCATAGTTAGCCATTGCAGCTGCCATTTTCGTAATGGCAAGACCGTTGATAAACAACGGATATTCATTTAGATGAAATTTACTTATTGGGAAATTTTCTATGCCTCTTAGAGTCTGCACACCATACAATGCACTGGCCGGAATTTCGCGGGCACCAATTAAATCACTTTCTACTCGGGTTTCTTCTGTAAGTTTTGTTTCCATGATCAGGTTATTTATTAGTTTATCATTTCTTATTTTATACAGCAAAGGTATAAACTAACATTTTGATATCAAAATATAATCTGATATAATTTCAAAATATTATTTTATACTTATTTTTCGAGATAAAGCAGACAACAAACTTACATTATGAAAGTTCATTCAGTTAACAAAGTCTTATATCCTTTGAAGTTCATTCAAAAAACAGACATAAAAAAAGGCGTCCATTCAGAACGCCCTTATTCTATTTTTTAACTTCGGAACTCTTATTTAACCTTTATTCTATCAAAGCCTTCTCCAAATACACCAATGACAGCACTTTGTGATACAAATGCATTCGGATCTATATCTTTTATCAAACGGAATATAGTAGTAGACTCACGTTTTTTTGCCAGCACAAACATCATTTTCACACCCGCACCGGTATAACAACCTACTCCGTCAATGAACGTCACTCCTCGATGAAGGTCTTTATTTATGCGATGCCCTATTTCTTCATGCTTCTTAGAAATAATAAAGAATTGCACTGACTGACGGGCACTATTTACTACCTGATCCAAGACAAAGCTGGATATAAACAAGACAACATATCCATATACCACCTTCTCCCAATCATGCAATACAAAATAACTGGAAGAGATAATAACCAAATCACACATCAAAATAACCCGGCCCAAAGTAATATCACGATACTTATTGACAATAGCAGCTATAATATCCGTACCTCCTGTGCTACCATTGGCAGAAAAAGCGACACCAATACCACCTCCGCAGAAAAAGGCTCCCAAGACACAAGCCATGAAAGGTTGGTCATGTATTAAAGACTCTCCCCCGGTCAAATCCTGTATGATAGGCAGAATAGAACTCAGCACAAATACAGCATAGATGGTTTTCACACTAAACTTCCATCCCAAAATAACCAAAGAAAGTATCAACAATGCTCCGTTTATTCCCAAATAAGTGTACTGAACCGGCAAACCGGTAGCCCAATAAACAATAGAAGCAATACCTGGCACCGCACCCGAAGGAAGGTCATTAGGTAACAAAAAGACGGTCCATCCAATAGCATACATCAGCATACCAAGAGCAATCAACATATAATCCCTTAGTTCTCTGATAATCCGTTGCTTACGCGTCGTAATAAAGACTGAATCCATGTGAGTTTTCCTTTATAAAATCATATTGTCCGCAAAAGTACAAAAAGATTGAATCACTTGGCTTCAAAAGGTGACATTTTTTCAAGTAAAAAGTCCTGTTAGTCCGATTTATCAAAAACAACAGTGCCTTTCACCCTTTATTATTCTTTAGGATGTAAATACCAATCTTTATAATCCGCGCCAAAAGAATCTCTCCACTGTTTAAACTCGGGATAATAGGTAGTAATAGACACCTTCTCTGAAGGCCATCTAAATTCACTGTTACTGATATTTATAGCGAAAGGCATATTATCTTCTGCTATATAATACATTGGGATACCATTGGAGTCTTGACTCAAATCACTACCCGTACCACGTAAACTCTCATCAGCTACGCTTGTCGGCTTATAGCCTGACAAATGTACTTCATGAGAACGTTTATTCACAAAAATGAAAGAATTGTAAGGCGGATAAGCATCCATGTCGCTTACTTTATCATATTTTTTAAATCCGATCACTACAGTCACAGGCTTTTTGAGAACAGGCTTTATATCAGAAAAAAGTATTAATACAGGCTTTTCTATTCCCGGCTCAAAGTTTTTTCCGATCACATTACCTTCTTGACTCACCTGCACCAAATCTATATGCTCCTTCCCTACGTAATCCAACTGAAAACCAAACCCATTTGTATAAGTAGCACCATCATTCATCGGAGTAAAAGTAGTAGTGGTGCGCACCAATGCGTTAGAAGATTTATCTTTCACAACTGTACTGGAATAATATATCACAACATCATTCATATCGTAATCATTCTTATCAGGCCAATTGTCCTCATAAGCCAAAGACCCTTTGACTACATACGAAATTTCACCCTTATTTACTTCATCCGGTATATTAGGAGTAGGTTCTACAGAAGAAGAAGCAGACGCCATAATAGCAAACTGTACATCATTAAAACGCATGTCCACATTATCTTCCATAGCCATAAAGAAACAATTGTCCAGTTCCGGATCACTTAACAAAACTGAACGTTGCTCTTTATTATCGTTATATGCAGGATTAGAATAACGAGGAAAAACACCCTTTTCTTTTCCAAATCCCATTCCCAATAAAATCCATCCAATATGAGTGCCTTGGGGAAATTCATCTTCATACTTGCTTTGTTCCTTATTCCAATATTTTAGTTTTATTTGCTCACCGACTAAAGATTTAGGAGCATTCCTACTGGAACGTGGAATCAGGATGGTCTTTTTTATGGTAGCTATGTCCACAGACTCTCCTTCTTTATAAGTATAATAAGCAACCATATCCTCCCACGCAGTAGACGAGAAATCAAAATAAGTCGCAACCAAACCTGTAGATTTAGTTATTACCATATCATTACTCCCTGAAGTACGTAGTTCCGGAAACCTTTCCAGCAAATTACGATTATCTACTACTATAGAACGGCTTAAATTACTGCATCTCTCTAAAAAAGCACCGGGTATATCCAACTTTTCAGGCAACAAATAATCAGGAACCCCATTTTCATTCCAATTACCCAATACATCATATCCGTCAGGATAACTCACTCCTCCCATTACCGCTCTAGAATGCCCGTTGGCAGACAGTTGTGCCTTATAATCAACATAATTAAAGGTTAGTCCGTCAGATAGAAATTCCAATTCAACAGGTGATACGACCAACACATTATCAGTTACCAACCATACCTTTTTCAAATAAGCCGGCAAAGATACTTTTGAAAAAAACCTACCATTCATATCAGTCGAAGCGGCATAAATGGGATTTATATCTTTAAATTCCCAAGTATTTCCAACTAATTCCATAGGATATTCATCATACAGATAAAAAGCAGTCTGTACTTTCATGCCATAATCAATGATAAGTTGACTATTACGGACAGTAGTAAAATCAAAAAAATCGTCTTTATTGATTTTTTCCTCCTCTTCTTCCTCTTCCCCCGTATATATATCATGCATATTACGCAAGCAAGACACAAAGAAAACTGATAAGCAGATGATCCAAAATTTTGTTTTCATAAAGTAGTGCGTGATTATTTTCGACAAATATAGCCATAAATAACTAAAAAACAACTAAATAGTCAGAAAAAAACTGTCCCCCGACTCACGTCGGAGAACAGCCACAACACAAACACAAAATAAAACACGACAAAACTACTATGCAATTTTTTAGCCTGCTCTATGTTTTGAGTAACATAACTACCGCCAATCAGGTATTCACATATCCAAGAGGGGTTTCAGGTTATTTGCATCTATAAAACGCCACACTAGCGTCCTTTGTTCATCGGTCTTTCTAAAAATATCTTAATTCTTATTGAATTCCTCTTTCTCTTAGTTTCAGCTGCCAGTTCCAAGCCGAACGTAGAGTGTCCTCCAAATTGGCTTCTGCCTTCCATCCCAACTCCTTATTAGCAAAATCAGGATTAGCCCATACCTTCTCAATATCTCCGGCACGACGACCCACGATCTGATAATTAAGTTTCACACCGGTAGCTTTTTCAAACGTATTGATCAGTTCCAATACAGAAACGCCTTTACCCGTTCCAATATTAAAGACTTCCACCTTCTCCTTCTGCTTGTTATTCAAAATGCGATCCATTGCGATAACGTGAGCCTTCGCCAAATCCACTACATATATATAGTCACGGATGCAAGAACCATCCGGTGTATCATAATCATCCCCGAACACACTCAGTTTTTCACGAATACCCATCGCTGTCTGAGTAACATAAGGTAGCAAATTTTGTGGAACCCCATTAGGTAATTCACCTATTAATGCAGTGGGATGTGCGCCAATAGGATTAAAGTAACGCAACATAATAGCATTGATAGGCGATCCCGAAGCAACTGTATCACGAATAATTTCTTCATTGATCTGTTTTGTATTACCGTACGGAGACTCAGCCTTCTTAATCGGAGCCTCTTCCGTTACAGGAAGAACATCGGGCTGGCCATACACCGTACATGATGATGAAAAAATAATACCTTCTACTCCATGTTTCGGCATTAACTCCAACAGGTTAATCAATGAAACCAAGTTATTGCGATAATACAACAACGGTTTTTGTACCGATTCACCCACAGCCTTGCTAGCCGCAAAATGAATAATACCTTTTATACCCGGATATTTAGTAAACAGCTTATCCATTCCCTCAAGATCCAAGCAATCCAACTTTTCAAATGCAGGACGGATTCCTGAAACCTTTTCTATATTATCTACCACATCGGCGCTTGAGTTGGACAAATTGTCCACAATCACTACGTCGTAACCGCTATTTTGCAGCTCTACTACCGTATGAGAACCGATGTAGCCGGTTCCTCCTGTTACTAAAATTCTTTCTTTCATAATACTTAATATTCTGTCGTTTTCTAATAGGTTCAAAACAACTTCGACGGATAGATCCCTTTTCGTATCATATCATTGATACGAAGCAGAACTTGTATCTTGTCATCATGCGATACCAACCCCATCCATCTGGCAGGTGTCTCAATCACTTTCACCCTGACCCCGTCAGCAATACGCTCATTCATAAAAGCCGGAATAGAATAATGGGCTTTCATATCCATTCCATTCTCATCTATGAACTTATCGAACGCCTTCTTCATCTCACCGAATACCTGCGGAGTAAATCCCCACATATTCATTGAAACCAAGCTGTTGTCATCCAAAGCCACCCATTTATGTAATTCATTAGGATACATCGGATTTCCACTTATCCGTTCTACTCCTACACGGTCTGTAACGGACAACAGATATCCCTTTTCATCCACTTCACAAATACCACGGGTAACCCCTCCGCTTTCCGCCAATACATTTCTCAGCCTGTAGCAAATATTGAAACTATGGTAGTCAGCTTCTCCCAACATCACCAGATTATTATATAACAATTCAAAACTTTCTCTTTGGTAAAAGTTCACGGCATTTATCACACCGAATGGAGAGTCAATCAACTCTTCTCCCATCAGAACAGCTCTTACCGAACCGTACAGTGCTTTGCGCTTCGGATTACGCTTTTCTTCAGGAATCGTTTCCACATCCTGATAAACATACTCCACTTCTACCACATGTTCGTATTTGCCTGATACCAGTTTCTTGAATTCTTGTTCAAAATGTCTGCTTATGACAAATACGATCTTATTAAATCCGACTCTTACGGCATCATATATGGAAAAATCTAATATTGTTTCGCCATTAGGACCTATTCCCTCCAGCTGTTTCAATCCACCATATTTATTCCCCATAGTGGCCGCGAGTACAATCAAGGTCATAGCCATTTAATCTCTCTATTAATTCTAATGCAAAAATAAGCATAAAAATTGAATTTATGGACAAGAACAATGGATTTCTTTCTAATAAAAAAGTCCGAAGCTGTGCTCCGGACTTCTGAATCGGTTTATTTTAACGATGAAGTGAATTTATTCTATTCCAAACAAAACACCCAAGCCTTTGTCTACACCTGAAAATCCCATGAATGCCATTGCCAGCAGACCGGCAGTAACCAATGCGATAGCCATTCCCTGCATTCCTTTAGGTATATTCACCAAACTTAATTGTTCACGGATACCTGCAAACAACACCATAGCCAAAGCAAAACCAAGAGCTGTAGAGAAGGCATAAACCACCCCCGTCAACAAATCAAAGTCTTTCTGGATTACCAAAATAGCCACACCCAGAATACAGCAGTTAGTAGTAATCAACGGAAGAAAGACTCCTAATGCCTGATAAAGGGCGGGAGATACCTTCTTCAAAATGATTTCCACCATCTGTACCAATGCTGCAATGACAAGGATAAATGCAATGGTCTGCAAATATTCCAACCCGAAAGCATCGAGCACGAATTTCTGGATAAGATAGGTAACAATGGTAGCGATGGTAAGCACGAATGCAACAGCCGCTCCCATACCCGTAGCTGTCTCAACTTTCTTGGATACACCGAGGAATGGACAAATACCCAAGAATTGTGACAACACAATGTTGTTCACAAATATAGCGGTGATAAATATCAATATATATTCCATTTTCTTACTTTTTACGGGTTATGCTTTCTTCAGTTTATTCACAATCGCAATGAGGTAACCCAATGCAATGAAGGCTCCCGGTGCGAGAACGAAAATCAACATTCCGTATTGCTCCGGCATAATAGCGATATCAAACAATTTACCTGTACCAAGGAACTCACGTACACCACCAAGGATGGTCAATGCAAGTGTAAATCCTAGTCCCATACCCAATCCGTCAAAGAATGAAGGAACAGGACCGTTCTTTGCAGCAAACGCTTCGGCGCGTCCCAGCAAGATACAGTTTACCACAATCAACGGAATAAACAATCCCAAAGTAGCATACAGCGCCGGCACATATGCCTGCATAATCATCTGCAACAAGGTTACAAATGATGCAATAACCACAATGAATGCAGGAATACGCACCATATCAGGAATCAGATTCTTGATAGATGAAATTACCACATTCGAACAAATCAACACAAACATGGTTGCCAGTCCCATACCCATACCATTGATGGCAGAAGAAGTGGTTCCCAATGTAGGACACATACCCAAAAGGAGTACAAACGTAGGATTCTCTTTGACAATCCCGTTCATTAATACTTTAAAATTATTCATAGTCTGCTCCTTCCTTATTTTTTGTTTTTACAATCTTGCTTTGGGCATTCTGCTTTTTTACAGTCCGCCTTGTCGCAGTTAGCAGGATCACATTTACCACCACAAGCAGCTTTGCAGGCAGCAGAGTCACAGGCTTGTCCGCAACAATCCTGAGTTCCCTCACATTGTGCCTTAGCTGCTTTGGGGTCATCGGCAGCAGTTTCAGACACCTGCTGTGTCGCACCGCTGGAACCATCCACATTTTGGCCACTATATGCCGCATAAGCATTATTCACAGCTTTCAGAAAAGCACGTGTCGTGATAGTAGAAGCAGTGATTGCATCTATCTGACCGCCATCTTTATTTACAACCAATGCTTTCTGTCCCGGATTCATACCAGTAATATCGCCTTTGCCGCCTTTCTTAAACCAATCGGCTGCCTTTGATCCCAGTCCCGGAGTTTCTGCATGACTCAACAAAGAATAGTCTATAATATTACCCTCTTTATCGAAACCTACCAATACATTCAACGCACCACCAAAACCATTTGCAGAAGACTCTACGGCTGCACCAATAAATTCTCCTCCTTTGGTTGCTTTATATATCTTATAAGTAACGCCTTCCAATTCTATGGTTTCAGGAGCTTCGGCAGGATTATTGTCAAATCCCGGAACTACGATAGCAATGGCATCACTCAAAGCCTTGGCATTAGCCTGTGCAATGGGTTCCTTTGTCAACTCATTCACATAACCCAGCAATGCTCCGGCTACCACGGTTACGCCTGTCAGCACGATAACCATGTTTTTCAAAGATGATTCTAGTTTTTTCATTTCTTCACGACCTCCCCGAATCTTTTAGGTTTACAATAAGTATTGATTAACGGAGTGAATGCGTTCATAATGAATATAGCGAAAGACATACCTTCGGGATATGCACCGAACAAACGGATAACCACCGTCAGGAAACCGATAGCCACACCGTAAATAATCATACCTTTATGAGTCATAGGCGAAGTAACATAGTCGGTTGCCATGAAAATAGCTCCCAACATCAAACCACCTGTAAACAAGTGAGCCAACGGAGATGCGTAAGCAACCGGATCAACCAAATGCATCAGCCCGGCAAATACAAATACTGTCACCAGAATAGATACAGGAATATGCCAGGAAATAATCTTTTTCCATAGCATATATCCCAGACCAAGCAATAAAGCCAATGCACTCACCTCACCTAGTGAACCCGGGTTATTACCCAGAAACAGACTTAATGTATCGGGCAACTGACCTAAAGCATTTGCATCACCCTTTACAGCCATTTTCATCAATGCCAGCGGAGTAGCACCGGTTTCAGCATCGGTATAACTTCCCCATTGTTGAACCAACGGCCATGAAGTCATCTGCACAGGAAAAGAAATCAGCAGGAAGATACGACCTACCAGCGCGGGATTGAAAGGATTACAACCCAATCCGCCGAAAGTCATCTTGCCCACACCGATTGCCACCAACGCACCGATGATAATAATCCAAAGCGGCAAGTTGGAAGGCAGATTGAATGCCAGCAACACACCGGTTATAATAGCCGAACCATCACAGATGGTAGAGCGTTCTCTCTTCAAAATAAACTTGGTAATCGCCCATTCGAAGAATACACAGGCGGCAACCGAGGTCAAGGTCACCACCACGGCGCCCAGTCCGAACATATAAAATGACACCAGCAACGCAGGTATCAACGCAATGAGTACACCATACATATTCTTCTGTATGCTGTCACCGCTATGAACGTGAGGCGATAATGATACTATTAATTTATTAGCCATACTATTTTGTCGAATTATTTTTTAGCATTACGTGCACGAATGATACCGCCTACTGTGCCCTTACCCAAACGGATATAGTCCAGCAAATAACGATGAGACGGACATGTAAACTGACACGAACCGCACTCGATGCACGACATTACATCTTCTTTTTCTACTCTCTCCCAGTCCTTATGAGCTGAAAGTGTCGCCAACAAGAAAGGCTCCAATCCCATAGGACACACACTGACGCACTTGGCACAGCGGATACAGGGCTGAGCTTCCGCACGGGCAGCTTCCTTATCATTCATAATCAGCACACCCGAACTACCTTTACAAATGGGAACTTCCGTATTAACCAGTGCTTTACCCATCATCGGACCGCCACCTATCACTTTTCCCGTATCTTCGGGCAAACCGCCAGCCGCATCAATCAGCTGGCTCATCGGGGTACCCATACGGGTGAGGAAGTTGGAGGGATTCTTGACAGACTTACCCGTAACAGTCACGATACGTTCAAACAAAGGTTTGTTTTTCTGAACGGCTTCATAAACGGCAAATGCAGTACCTACATTCTGAACTACCGCACCCACATTGATAGGAATAGCGGGAGGAGCAGGAACCTGGCGACCGATCACAGCATCTATCAACTGTTTCTCACCACCTTGCGGATATTTCACCTGCAAAGGAACTACCTCTATACCGGGATACTGAGCAGCCTTTTCAGTCATCAACTTAATAGCATCCGGTTTATTATTTTCAATACCGATATATCCCTTGGTCACTTTTGCAGCTTTCATCAGGATGCTTACACCCACCAGTACTTCGTCTGCCTTTTCCAGCATCAAACGATGATCGGCAGTGAGGTAAGGCTCACATTCTACAGCATTGATAATTACACATTCCGCCTTGCAGCCCGGAGGAGGAGAAAGTTTCACATGAGTAGGGAAACAAGCACCGCCCATACCTACTACACCTGCATTTTTCACTTTAGCAACGATTTCTTCGGGTGTGAGAGCACACTCTTTCACCAATGTCGAACTGCGGTCTATTGATTCTTCCCATTCGTCACCATCCACATCGATAAAGATAGCCGGCTTGCGGTAACCGCTAGCATCGATTACGGCGTCTACCTTGTTCACTTTACCGGATACAGACGAGAAGATGGCTGCTGAAACAAAGCCACCCGCCTCAGCAATCTTCGTACCTACCTTCACCACATCGCCTTTTTTCACGATGGCAGTAGCAGGAGCACCGATATGCTGTGACAAAGGAAATACCGCTTGCTTAGGAAGTGCAAGTGTTTCAATGGCTTTGCCTGCTGACAATTTATTTTCTGCTGGATGTACTCCACCAATTCTAAATGTCTTCACTGTTATATCTTTTTAATTTTTACTTACTTTGAATTTTGATTATGCTTCCGTTTTCGGAGCCTCAGCTTTCACCGCTTCCGCTTTCGGAGTTTCCACCTTTGAAGCCTCTACTTTTACAGCAGGTTTTGCAGCAGCCTCACCAGCCGGCACTTCTACTTTCGGTTTACGTGGCGGGAAATTGATAGCTTGGATAGCCCCTTTCGGACATTCCGATTCGCATTTACGGCAAGACTTACACTTAGCCGGATCAATGTATGCCAAATTATTTTCCAACGTAATGGCTTCGAACGGACACACTTTCACACACTTTCCACAACCAATACAACTAGCCTTGCAAGCTTTGTTGGCAACAGCTCCCTTATCCTTGTTCACACACATCACCACTACGCGGCGGTTGTTCTTTCCTTTCGGACGAATTTCAATGATCTTACGCGGACAAGCTTTGCTGCAAGCCCCACAAGCTGTACATTTTTCTTCGTCCACTTCCGGAAGACCGGTTTCAGGATTCATGTGAATAGCATCAAACTGACACGCTTCCACACAATCACCACAACCCAGACAACCGAATGTACAACCCGTCTCACCACCTGAAGTGGCATGAGCGATGGCACACGATTTAGCTCCGTCGTACAGAGCAGTACGAGGGCGATTTTCACAACTACCGTTACATCTTACCACCGCAACTTTCGGTTCAGCAGCAACGGCTTCCAATCCCAAAATGGCAGCTACTTTCTCCATTACCGGAGCACCACCAACCGGACATAACTTACCCTCCAGTGAACCGGCATCGGCAGCCTTCACGCAGGCACCGGCAAAACCAGAGCAACCGGGATAACCACATCCACCGCAATTCGCCTGAGGAAGCACTTCGCTCACCTTGGCAATCCGCGGATCTTCATACACAGCAAACTTCTTAGAAGCGGCATACAAGATTACCGCGGCAATCAAGCCAATCGCTCCCAACGAAATTACTGCAACCAGAATTAAATCCATAAATTTTAGTTAGTTATTTATTAATTATTTTTTATTGGTTCAAGCGTAAATGAAAACTTCTTGCTCAACTTATTCCTGCATACATATATAATAAGGTAATACGGGAGCAAGGCTGACAAAGCAACAAGCGCCGACCTTAACTCATCCCCCCCCGTAAGACGCATGGAAATAAATAAAGTAATCAGCAATACCAAGAAAGGGATACCAAAAGCCAGCAATACGGCTTGCATCCCCATGGAAGTAGTACCATAAATCATCACCTCCTCACCTATGCGGTAAGAAGATGCCTTCATGTCAAAAACATCAATCAGTTTCTCTTTACTTTCAGATGCATTGCAATGCCCTTTCACACTACAAGCCGAACAGGCAGAAGTTTGTACGATTCTCACCCGCACGTGAGAACCTTCAATGTTTTCCACAATACCACGATGTTTGATTATATCGGTCATTTTTGCAAACTCTACATTACAAAACTGCGACAAATGTACGACTTTAATTGGATTCTAAGAAGTATAAAATGATATTTTCACTATAAAAATCGATTTTTTGTGTGGAGAAATTAAAATTAGAAGCAAGAAAAGGAAGAAATATTTAATTTTCCTCCTTTCTACTTGTAAGGTATATAATTTATTTCATTATCACATAGCCTGCATCCAACAGTTTTTGACGAATGGATGCTATATGTTCCTCGTTTCTGGTTTCCATAACGACACGAAGGGCACATCCGGTGACATCTGCACTCTCACTATTTCGCTCATGATGTACAGAAATTACATTTCCTCCCTGCTCTGCGACAATTTTGCTGACTCCCAACAGCTGCCCCGGCTTGTCTATCAAGTCCAAAGTTACTGCATAGGTACGTCCCGACTTCGCCATACCGCGACTGATGACACGGCTCAATATCGTCACATCAATATTGCCTCCGGACACCAGGCAGACAGTTTTCTTACCCTTTACCGGTACTTTATTGAACATGGCTGCGGCAACAGACACAGCTCCCGCCCCCTCTGCAACAATCCGCTGGCGTTCTATCAATGCCAGAATAGCTGCGGCAATCTCGTCCTCAGTCACAGTTACAACTCCGTCCACATACTGATTTACCAAGTCAAAAGTATTTGTTCCCGGCTCTTTCACCGCGATTCCATCGGCAAAAGTGGAAACAGAGTGAAGACGCTCAATACGCGAATGAAGAATAGAATTTGCCATACTGGCCGCACCCAACGCCTGTACGCCATATACCTTGACAGATGGTTTCAAAGCCTTCAACGCATAAGCCACTCCCGAAATCAGTCCTCCCCCACCAATGGGAACAATGACTACCTCCACATCCGGCATTTCCTCCAATAATTCCAAACCGATAGTACCTTGTCCGGCTATCACGTTCTCGTCATCAAAGGGATGAACAAAAGTATATCCCTTTTCATCACGCAATTGCAGGGCTTTCTGATAAGCATCATCATAGACTCCCGGAACCAAACAAACTTCCGCCCCATAATGCTTCGTAGCCTCAACTTTAGATATAGGCGCTCCTTCCGGAAGACAAATCAACGACTTGATACCGCACTTAGTGGCAGCCAATGCCACCCCTTGCGCATGATTACCGGCAGAACAGGCTATCACGCCTCTCGCCTTTTCTTCATCGGACAATTGGGAAATCTTGTAATAAGCACCACGCACTTTAAACGATCCTGTGAGTTGCAGGTTTTCGGGCTTCAGATAAACTGTACTCTCAGGATTTATCTGAGGAGCATAAATCAAATCAGTGCGACGGACAACCTCTTTCAGGACATGAGCCGCTTTGTATATTGCATCTAATTGTAGCATAGGTATAACACTCTTGTTTTTAAATTGGGTGCAAAGCTACAAATAAAATTGATTCCTTACACTCACATACAACGTAAAATTGTATTCTTTTCTCTTTGTTCTCCTTTTCACTTGTCGACAGAGTTCACACTCAAGGAAATATGTAAAAGCCCCGGCAGCACTATCGTTTTCATTTTGACACTCCTTATCTGCTGTCTTATTTTAATTTCGACGTAATCTGTTTATTGCTCTCGGCTACTTCCACCAGATAAACACTGGCACAAATAAGAACAATCGCCGCCAACTGTGTCCATGAGAAGCGATCCTGCCCCAAAACAAAAGAAGTCACCGTAGCAACAATCAATATTAAATACCCGTAAATGGCTACTAATGTCGTTTTCAGATATTTCAGCCCGAGAGGAAGTAATAAATAACTAATGGTGGTAGGAAATACCAAAACAAAAAGCAAGACCAACATAGGCGTAGAGAAAAGTGACATTTTCAGTATAGGAGCATCAAAACCATAAATCGTATTGACAACAACAGCCATAACAGCCGCCCCTAAAAAAGTATATTTTAACATCGTCATATCTCCCACTCCTTTTAACAGACGGTTACTGAAAACAAGATAGACGGCATAAACCAATGAACTGGCCAAACACATCAAATTACCTAACGGAGCATTGGAGGCAAGATCGTCACTAGGTTGTGTGAATATGCATAGAACAGCTCCTCCCAATCCCATTCCAATGCCAAGCACTTTCATCCAGGTTACTTTTTCCTTATAAAACAATACAGAGATAATGAATACCCATATAGGCTCCAAACTGACAAAAATAGAACTGGAAACCGGAGTAGTCTTACTGATACCCAACAAATAAAAAAACATATATCCATAAATACCTAAAGCCCCTAAAATAAAGAGCTGCCATTTCTGACGGATAGTGGAGTTTTCGGGCTTGCAAAATATATCAATAAGCCAAAAAGCGGCGGCCCCAAATACCAATCGGAAAGTAACCCCTGTCACAGGAGCTATCCACAAAGGTAAAAGATACTTCAGTGCGTTCATATTAAGGCCTCCCAACGCTTTGGAGACAACCATGCTAAGGTTTGCTTCAACTTGTCTATTCATACTTCATGCTGTTATTACGTGGGTATTTTTCTTATAAACTCAGTTTTTCCTGCTTCATCACAATAAACATCCCCATCAAGGCTACCATCAGATTAAGCCAGAAGGCAAAGGTTTGCGAATGAGAATGGAACAGATTCTGAAAAGCATCCACAATAAACGGACAAAGCAGTATGGCCACATAATTCATCGCCATGACAAAAGCAAGTGCCAACGTCACTTTGTGAGGAACCGCCACATCAGAAGTCTTATCATAAATCAACGGTTGGATAATACCGTATGAAAGCCCGTTCAGAATACATCCCAAAGCAATCAGTATTTCGGAACGACTAAGCAGAATAATCCCCATTCCGCAGGCTATCATCAACAAACAAACCATATAGATACGACGACCCAAGACCTGCACTATCTTATTCAGGACAAAACCCGGTGCCATAATAGCGAGAAAAAACAAAGATATCAAGATGCCTGCCCTACCACTGGACAGTCCATATTCTTCCATCAGGAAAGGCAGATTGAAACTAATAATAATCACCAGATAAGTAGCCAATCCGTAAAAAGCCATCAGCTTGACCAAAGCCTTGACATTAATTCCCCGCTTACCCATTTCCCTGACAGTATCGGCTGGAATATCATCAGAGGAATGATAATTGGAGAGATCTTTTTTCAGATAACGAGTAAGGAAAACGGATACAAAAGGAAACAGATAGACCAAAAACGGCAAATGCCAGTTCACTTCTGCCAGATATCCTGTCAGCGTAGTGGCAAGCACCAGCGTGATATTGGTGATGGCAGAACTGTAACCAAATTGCTTTGTACGGTAACTTCCCACAAAATAACGGGATATCAATCCGGTAGAAAGCGGAACAATCAATCCCGACCCCATCCCCAACATGGCGCTGACGGCTATCAACTGCCACATTTTATCAGAAAGCAGATAAAGAATACCACTCGCCCCGAAAAGAGCCAGCCCTATCTGCAACAACAAAAGGTTGTTCACTTTCTCTGTCAATTTACCTGATAACAAGATAAAGGGTATGATAAGAAGTGACGGCAACGAAGACAACATCTGGATCTCCAGATCTGTAGCAGAGGGAAATATTTTATTCAAATCTCCCAAAATGGGCGACACCGCCAGTCCCGGCAATGCATTGAGTGCCGAGATGGAAAATATACCTACTAACGTAATGAGGGGAATGGTCCCCTGCCCTGTTTGTACTTTCATAATGAAATCGGTTTAGATTGTGATAGAAACAAAGTGTAAAAGAATTGGTTCAAAGCCGGTTTATAATTGGTCAATGCAATCATGTGCCCATATGCTACTATGCCAATTGGATGCGCTATGTTCCGCATGACACATTATCCCCCATAAATTAAAAAACATAAAATCAAGAAACTTTTCTCCAAACCTCCTGTTGAGGGAGAAAAACGCGGGAAACTCCCATGTTTTCCATTGTATTACTAATCTAAACTTTAAGTAAAATGAAAGAATGTAATTGTGATTTGAGAGACGGTGACGCAAAGACAGCCGTGTTTGGTTCAAACGAAATGCTACAGCCTGCCCCGGTAGATACCATCCCTATGGAACCTACCACCCCACAGATTGCTTATCAAATGGTAAAAGACGAAACATTCGCCCAAACCCAGCCACGCCTTAACCTGGCCACTTTCGTTACCACCTACATGGACGACTATGCCACCAAACTGATGAACGAAGCCATCAGCATCAACTACATTGATGAAACAGAATATCCTCGTATCGCAGTGATGAATGCCAAATGTATCAATATCATGGCTAATTTGTGGAATTCGCCCGAACAGGCAAAATGGAAAACCGGAGCACTGGCTATCGGCTCCAGCGAGGCTTGTATGCTGGGAGGAGTAGCCGCCTGGTTACGCTGGAAAGACAGACGTAAAGCTCAGGGGAAACCGACTGACAAGCCTAACTTTGTCATTTCAAGCGGTTTTCAGGTTGTTTGGGAAAAGTTCGCCCAACTTTGGCAAATTGAAATGCGCCAAGTACCTCTCACTTTGGACAAAACCACTCTGGACCCCGAAGAAGCACTGAAGATGTGTGACGAGAACACCATCTGCATCGTTCCCATCCAAGGTGTGACATGGACAGGTTTGAACGATAACGTGGAAGCGTTGGACAAAGCACTGGATGCCTACAACGCCAAAACCGGCTATGATATTCCTATCCATGTAGATGCTGCAACCGGCGGTTTCATCCTGCCGTTCCTCAATCCCGACACAAAATGGGACTTCCGCTTGAAATGGGTTCTCTCCATCAGCACTTCCGGCCACAAGTTCGGACTGGTTTATCCGGGACTGGGATGGGTAGTATGGAAAGACAAGAAATACCTTCCGGATGCCATGTCGTTCAGTGTCAATTATCTGGGTGCGAACATCACACAGGTTGGTTTGAACTTCAGCCGTCCCGCCGCACAGATTCTGGGACAGTACTACCAATTTATCCGTCTGGGATTCCAAGGATACAAAGCCATCCAATACAATTCCATGGAAATCACCAAGTACATCCACAGCGAAATAGCCAAGATGGCTCCGTTCGTAAATTACAGCGATGACGTAGTAAATCCTTTGTTCATCTGGTACATGAAACCCGAATATGCAAAGAACGCCAAATGGACTCTGTACGATTTGCAGGCTAAATTGCAGCAAAGCGGCTGGATGGTTCCTGCCTACACCTTGCCGGAAAATATCCAGAATTACGTAGTTATGCGTGTTGTAGTACGTCAGGGATTCAGCCGTGACATGGCGGATATGTTGTTGAACGACATCAAGAATGCCATCTGCGAGTTCGAGAAACTGGAATATCCCACTCCTACCCGCATCGCCCAAGACAAGAATATCGCTGTAAAAGGTACTGTGTTCACTCACAATGCCCATAGCAACGCCACTAAAAAATAAGCATAGATAACAATAATGCAACCATCCGCCGTTAAGGTAGATGGTTACTTCAATCAAATTAATTTATGGAAAGAACTATAACTATCCAGCAAATAAAGGATGTTGCCCAGGAGGCTTACAATCTGTACAAGGACAATACAGACGGTAAGAACGCCGACTACATCCCTTATCTGGCAAATATTGATCCCAAACTGTTCGGGATCAGTATCTGTCTGATGAACGGAGAAATCATCCAACTGGGTGACTCTCAGTACCGTTTTGGTATCGAGTCCGTTTCCAAGGTGCTGACCGCCATCCTGGTACTCCGCCAATACGGTGCTCCCAAGGTGCTCGAAATGATTGGCGCCGATGCTACCGGACTGCCGTTCAACTCCATCATGGCCATCTTGTTGGAAAACGACCATCCGTCCACCCCATTGGTAAACGCCGGCGCCATCTCGGCCAACAGTATGGTGCAACCCGTAGGAAACAGCGATGCCAAGTGGAAAGCCATCGTAGACAATATGACCGAACTATGCGGAAGTACCCCGCAACTGATCGACGAACTGTACCGGTCAGAGTCGGCGACAAATTTCAACAACCGTTCCATCGCCTGGCTATTGAAAAATTATAACCGTATCTACGATGACCCCGATATGTCGCTCGACCTCTACACCCGCCAGTGTTCCATGGGCATCACTGCAGAACAGTTGTCCATCTGTGGAGCCACCATCGCCAACGAAGGATTGAACCCGAACACCAACAAGCAAGTGTTCGACAAAGCCCTCTCCCCGAAAATCACCTCCATGATAGCTACCGTAGGTTTCTATCAGCACACAGGCGACTGGCTTTACACTTCGGGAATTCCTGCCAAGACAGGCGTAGGAGGCGGTGTCATGGGCGTAATGCCGGGTGTCATGGGCATTGCAGCCTTCGCGCCTCCTCTGGATGACGCCGGCAACTCCGTGAAAGCACAGCTTGCCATCAAGCATATTATGAACAAACTGGGCATGAACGTATTCAATGGCCATCGCATCCACGTGCAATAATCCATTTCGTTCCCATAGGAAAACCGGTATTTCTCTCACTCCGAGAGGAGTACCGGCTTTTTAATTAAAAATTTTTCCCGCTAAAATTTCTCACACTCTTACATTATGCCTATCTTTGCACTGACAAATTCATCATATTATGAAGAACAAAGTCATCCGTAAAGAACCGGACCAATGACGAACTCACGCTGAGAAACCATTGGAGTTCCCTTGGCGGAATATTTGAAAGAGAAATGCTGGAACAGCCCAAAGCGCCCGATGACGTTGATTATGGAATTGAATTAACTATTAAATAACTTTATGAGTAACAAATCAAAAATCGAGATTTGCGCCAACTCCGTGGAAAGTGCTGTGAAGGCACAACAAGCCGGTGCTTATCGTGTAGAACTATGTGCAGGTATTCCGGAAGGCGGAACAACCCCGTCTTTTGGCGAAATCCGTATGGCACGCCAATTATTGAACCAAACAAAACTGCATGTCATTATCCGTCCCCGTGGCGGAGATTTCCTATATTCTCCTATTGAACAAGAAATCATGCTGCATGATATTAAAGTGGCACGCCAGCTGGGTGCGGACGGTGTGGTATTCGGCTGTCTTACCGCAGAAGGCTATGTCGATGTGCCTCTGATGCAGAAACTGATGAATGCGGTAGGCGAGATGAGTGTCACCTTCCACCGTGCTTTTGATATGTGCAGCAATCCCAAAGAGGCCTTGGAACAGATTATCGGACTGGGTATAGACCGGGTTCTTACTTCCGGACAGGAAGCTACTGCCGAAAAGGGAATCCCTCTTCTGAAAGAATTGGTGGAACAGGCCGACGGACGGATCATCATCATGCCGGGATGCGGTGTGAATGCCGGTAATATCCGTAAGATTGCCGAAGAAACCGGAACTTCGGAATTTCATTTCTCCGGACGGAGCAGCGTAGACAGCGGCATGATTTATCGTAACTCAAAAGTATCCATGGGAGGTACTGTAAAGATAGAAGAGTATCTGAAAGACGTTACCGATCCCGACAAAGTAAAAGCCGCCTTGTCCGAACTGGCATTGAAAGACGAAAACGACAAAGCACTGGAAAAGAAAAACAAAAGCCTCAACCCCAAGAAATCAAAGAAAGAGGATGACTGGGACGATGAGGACGATGACTTGGATGATGACAAGTAAACAACAGGTAAGCATAAACGCTATCAATATATTTAACGCGGATATTCAGTTTGCAAACTTGAATATCCGCGTTACTTTTTGTTTATACTGAATCCTACAGCTTATGTATCACCTTCATCAGCTGCTCACCCAGTCCGATGGTATATCCTTGTGACACGAATACCACCCGGTTAAAGGTATCCCCAATGATAAACATAGGCAGGATAGTCTTGTTAGACAACTTCATGCCTTCTGCAATCTGTTTCTGGATGGAACCGTCCACATCAATACCGTAAGTAATGGTAGCCGGTAATCCGGGGAATTCCTGCGGGCGGAACTTCTTGTACTGCTCCTCGTTGGGGAACAACAGCACGATTCCTCTGCCCCATTCATCAAACTCCTTACCCAATGCCGCAATATCACGCAAGGCATGGTTCGTAGGTTCTTGTCCGGCACCCAGTACGGCTACAATGTAGTAACCACGTCCTGTAGTGGCAAGAATAGACTTCAGTTCATCGCTATCTATCGGTTTATAAGTAGATTCCGAGTTGAAATTACCGATTACCTGAATATCATCCTTACTTTCACGCATCACCAAGTCCACCGTAGTCGTTTCCCCCGGCTTGATGGTAAAGAAAGTCAGCTGGGACAATACGCCGCCGTTGGCCAGACGAGTACCGGTCACCATCACATAATTGCCGGCATCCAGTGCCGTTCCGTTCTTCAACAGATTAGCCCAAGTAGCGCCGCCACCCATATCAATATCGCCTTCATCATAATTCAGCAATTTCAAGGTTCCGGCAGGAGTCAGTCTGGAAATAGAGAAATGAGAATAATACTTCGGGTCGGCCAAAGACTTGATCGGCGTATATCTGGCAATAAACTTGCCGGTAGGCGCACTGGCCTGTTCCATCGCCTCAAAGTTCACATCAACAGCACCTTCATCACCCATCAACTGCACTTTTCCGGTCACTTCGTCTATACGTGCAGGAATACCCATGCTGCGTGCCATGGAAACAAAGAAGATATCACGGCTGTGCGCATCGGCTGTACGGGCCTTCCACACCCCTTCCGGAGTAATCGGAGAACCGCCCAGGTTGCAATCCTTGTCCACACGGATATTTTCGGCAACCCATGCAACCAGCTTCATCGGATCGGCAAGGTAAGCCTCACGCTCCTGTTCGGGCACTGCTTTCTCAAAGAATCCTTTGTACGGAGTAATCATTTCGTTGCTCACACGCGGATTACGCACAAATCTGCGGAAATAATCGGCATTGGCGCACAGATGTGAATTCATCATGTGGTCTATCAACACTTCGGAACTTACATCGCGAAGGTCTTTGGCGGAAATCTGCTGAAGCAGGTCAATGCCGCCCTTCTTTGACTTGTCCGAACGGAGACGGGCCATAAAGTCACGGATGGTTTCGTGGTTACCACGTGATGCCACCAGCAATTTGGCAACAACATCCTCATCCAACTGATACTCTTTAGCGAAATGACGGGCCGATTCATCCGTCATGAACGTAGCCACGTAGGCATTGCGGATAGAGTCCTCCAAGGCCATGCGGCGATTGTTCTCCGCACGTTGTTCGGGAGTCACTTCGGGCATATTGGCGCCTTCCACCGGAGGAATGATATCCATATCCAGTGTATAAGCCTCGCCGGCCGTCTTGTCCAGTTTCACGGTCAAGGCATTGTCTTTTCCGAAAGACAGTTTGGAGTAACCGAATTTTCCATCTTTGGAAGCCCATACCAGCATATCCCCTTTTCCGGCTGTCAGGAACGTCTTGCCGTCCGCATCCGTCTGTTTGGAAGCTACGGTATAAAATTCGGCATAGTTATACACCTTGAATTCCACTTTGGCATCAGCCACCGGTTTGCCATCCGCATCCACGATGGTCACATCGGCTTTTGCCGTAGGGGCATAATTGTCAATCACATTGATTTCCGTATACCGGGGAGTGCGGTACATCACTTCTTCCGGTCCGTTATAACGTCCGAACACCTTGGTGTGCATCAGCATACCCCGTGAAGCGGGAGCGTTGAACCAACCCAGATTCAGTACCGGTTCGGGTTCGCAAGCACCTAGGAAGTACCATTTGCCATCCACCCAGGCTTCCACCCAGGCATGATTGTCATCGGTATGTGCCCAACGCGGCGTATATACCTGGCGGGCAGGGATGCCTACCGAACGCAAGGCGGCTACCGTGAACGTAGATTCCTCGCCGCAACGTCCGTAGGCTGTCTTTACGGAAGCCAGCGGACTACTGGTACGGGCATCAGAGGGAGTATAAATCACCTTCTCATGACACCAGTGGTTCACTTCCAGCACGGCATCATATAAAGAAAGGTTTTTCACTCTGTCCTTCAGTTCCTCGTAGAATACCTTACGGCTGTCGTCCAGATTCTCGTTGTTTACGCGGATGGGCAATACAAAGTGGCGGAACTCGCGTTCGGGAACCACTTTTCCCCACGGCATCTCCTCACGCGCCTTGAAAGCGTAATCCACGTTTTCCAGATAGAATTCACCGGGATGATCCGCTATATCCGCCAAAGGCATATAGGCGTAAAGGAAAGTCATCGCCTCCTTCTGCTCATCGCTCATGGGTTGTTCGAATACCTGGAAGAGGTCACCTTGGGCCAGCGTATCACGCCGTGCCTCAAAATCCTGCTGAACAGCGGCACGTTCAGCCTCATCACTGATCAAATGTTTGTTGTTTGTACACGAGGCACACAGCATCAAGCCTATCCCCGCCGCACACAAAGCCAATAATTTCATCTTGTTGTTTATTTAGGTTAGCAATTTGTTATTGGCTACGAAGATAAGACTTTTTTCTTATTTTTGACGAAGTTCAAGCTATTATTTAGTATCCGCCGGCTCCGATTGTTGCGATTGATAATATTCCTCCTTCCGCTTGTTGGCCTGCTGCACCAGACTGGTGACGTATACCGTGAAAATGGGGAACATCATCATTCCCAAGGCGGCCAGCACCACCGACAGTATTTTCCCCGTAGGAGTGACGGCATAAATATTGCTCCCTACGGTAGTGACATCCATAAACGCCCACCACAGCGCACTCCAGTAGTCCGTCACCATAGGGTTCACCTTATGTTCCAGCACAAAGAAGATAAGGCTGGCAAAATACACGGTGGCCATCAGCATGGTGATGTACGAGGTAAACAGCCCGGACGCCTTGCTGCCCGACAGCCAGCCCACCACGATAGCCAGCGCATACCCTCCCCTCAGCAAAGGGATAAAGCGCAGGAAATAACTGATTTCGGGCGAGAAAGTGATGTGATAGAAATCAATGATATTTAAATAAGGTATAGATACCAGCAGGAAAATAAAATGGCTGGTGAAGTATCTTCCTTTTTCTTTCGAGAGGAAAAACTCCAGCAGGAAATCGAACAGGAAAAACATACATATCCAGAACTGAATCTTCAGATAAGAACCTTGATTCAGGAAAGGGATGTTATGAAAAGTATCTATCGAGATACTTATAACCAGAAAAAGGGACATCAACAGGATGAGTATATGCAAGATCCCGTAAATCCCCCTGCGGGAATAGATGAATGAGGAGAAAGCTGTTTTCATAAACGATACTGATTATATTGTTTTTTCTAGAAACACCCTTCCGGGTACGATTGTTTCATTCCGGATACCTTCCGGGTTAATAAACCTAAACGGATAAACATCATTTCCAGGGAGTTGTTATAAACTCCGTAAACAAAAAACATACATTTTTTAAAACCTAAACTTTATGGCAAACATTAGTAAATCAGTCAAGCTAGGGGTATTTACCCTCGCTATTATGAACGTGACTGCGGTAGTATCCCTGCGCGGGCTGCCTGCTGAAGCCGAATACGGACTGAGTTCGGCATTTTATTATTTATTCGCGGCCATCGTCTTCCTGATACCTACCTCGTTGGTAGCGGCGGAACTGGCGGCCATGTTCCAGGACAAGCAAGGCGGTGTGTTCCGATGGGTGGGTGAAGCCTACGGAAAGAAATTCGGCTTCCTCGCCATCTTCCTGCAATGGGTGGAAAGCACCATCTGGTATCCCACCGTCCTGACTTTCGGAGCCGTGGCACTGGCATTTATCGGCATGAGTGACACCCATGATATGGCCTTGGCATCCAACCGCTATTACTCACTGGCGGTGGTCTTGATTATCTACTGGCTGGCCACCTTCATTTCGCTGAAAGGCATGGGCTGGGTAGGCAAAGTGGCCAAAGTAGGCGGTATGGTAGGTACGATCATTCCTGCCGGCCTGCTGATGGTGCTGGCGGTGATTTACCTTGCTTCCGGCGGACAGAGCCAGATGAACTTTGACGGCAACTTCTTCCCCGATTTCAGCAACTTCGACAACCTGGTACTGGCTTCCAGCATCTTCCTGTTCTATGCCGGTATGGAAATGGGCGGTATCCATGTAAAAGACATGGAAAATCCTGCCAAGAACTATCCGAAAGCCGTATTCATCGGTGCGGCTATCACCGTGATCATCTTCGTGCTAGGCACCTTCGCACTGGGGATCATCATTCCCGAAAAGGACATCAACCTGACTCAGAGTCTGCTGGTAGGCTTTGATAATTACTTCAAGTATGTCCATGCTTCGTGGTTGTCGCCTATCATCGCCGTGGCTTTGGCATTCGGTGTGCTGGCAGGCGTGTTGACCTGGGTGGCAGGTCCGTCCAAAGGTATCTTCGCAGTGGGCAAAGCAGGTTATCTGCCTCCCTTCTTCCAGAAGACCAACGCCAACGGCGTACAGAAAAACATTCTGCTGATCCAAGGCCTTGCCGTAACCTTGCTCAGCCTGCTGTTCGTTGTGATGCCTTCCGTACAGAGTTTCTACCAAATCCTGTCACAGCTCACCGTATTGCTTTACCTTATCATGTATCTGCTGATGTTCAGCGGCGCCATTTATCTGCGTTACAATATGAAAAAGGCCCCGCGCCCGTTCCGCATCGGCAGCAAAGGCAACGGACTGATGTGGCTCATCGGCGGTCTGGGTTTCTGTGGTTCACTACTGGCATTCGTGCTCAGCTTCATTCCGCCCAGCCAGATTGCGGTAGGCAGCAACACCGTATGGTTTGCCGTTTTGATTATCGGCTGCATCGTGGTAGTCGCGGCTCCGTTCATAATCTACGCATCGCGCAAACCGTCATGGGTAGACAAGGATACACAGTTCGAACCGTTCCACTGGGAAGAACAGGCCACAACGGCACAGACAGCGGCTCCGGTTTCCGGCGCGGCTAAAAGTTCCGCTTCAAGCGCCTCTACAAACGCTGCCGCCGGACCGGCCTCTCAAAGTACCCCGTCTCCGGAGCAACACAAATAACCCCCGCTGACGGGTTGGCCCATTCCTTTTTATCACAGGCAATTCCGGTTCCTTGAAAAGCAAGAAGCATGTTTTTCAAGAAGCCGGAATTGCTGTTTTCTACCAACCGGGATGGTTACTTTCCCTCTCTCTTCCAATAATTTCCTGTAAATCATAGCCGGAATTAAAGAAACATTCCTATCTTTGTCCCTTGGTTCACTTAATAATCACGTTTGACATGAAGCATAAGGCCTTTTTCATTTTTATGACAGCCCTTCTTATAGGGAGTACGCTTTATGCACAAAAATATAAAATAGCCCTTATCCATTCCTACCAGGAAGGGTACAGCGGTGCCGGCATTGTAAACAAACTGTTTGTCAAAGGACTGAAAGACCAGCAAATAGACTTCCAGCTGCGCACCTTTTATCTGGATTGCGAGAAATACGAATCCGTAGAAGAAGAGCGACGGATTTCCGAGTTTGCAGATTCCATCCGCTCATGGGGAGGAGATTTGATTGCCGTGCTCGATGATCAGGCAACCTACTCTGTCATGGCTTGCGGAAACCCGTATGTCAGGCAGGTTCCCGTCGTATTCAGCGGAGTGAATTATCCCAACCAAGAGTTGCTGGCACAATATCCCAACATTACGGGCTACATAGACAAACCCGATTACCTCACCACCTGCCGGATGATAGAACGCATCATGGGCAAAGTCCGCATCCACATCCTGAACGGGCGGACCGTGCTTGACCGCCTTATCTGGAAAGACCTGAGCGAACAATGCAAAGGATCGGAAATCACCCTCCACCAATGGAAAAGACAAGAGGCCCGGCCCGACAAGCTGAATATCCCCATCAGTGACAAAGATGATACCGAATATGAATCCCTGTACGAAAAGCTGAACGAATACAACCAATTGGACTCCACCGTCGTAGTCCGCCTGTCCAGTGATTCCGTAGCTGCCCGCGACCTGATGTGGCTGTCCAGCGGGGTCTTCCAATACTCCCTGTTCCTGTATACCAAACGGGACTATACCACCCTGCGCATCGGCAGCCTGTTCGACAATCCCGGATTCGAAACCATCAACGAAGGATTCGGGATAAAGGAATACATGCTGGGAGGTTATTTCGCCCCCATCGAAACACAGCTAAGCGACATGACCGCCGGCATCAAAGAAAGACTGCAAGGAAAGATACCCGTCCCGGCGGTAAAACAAATCGCCAAACAGTACCTGGTCAACTGGCAGGCCATGAAGAGATACCAGATCCCCCTTGAAAGCATTCCACCGGAATATACCATCATGTACAGGCCGTGGAGGGAAAAATACGCAACCCCCATCCTGATTCTTGAAAGCCTCCTGGTCTTCACACTCCTTTTGGGGATAGCCTACCTTATTTATATCTATACACTGGAAAAAGGACGCAAAAAAGAAGCCTTGCGCAACCTCAGGTTCGAACACGAAGCATTAACGCTTGCACTGGAGGGAGGAAATACCTACGCGTGGTGTTTCGACGGAAAGACCGCCGTGCTCGACCAAGCTTTCTGCGAACTGACCAACCGTTCCCAAAACCTGTTGGGAATAGAGGAAATAGCCCATTATGTGCACCCCGACGACCAAGCCCGGTTCAGAAAAAACGTATCCAACATACTACACCGGCCACGAAGAACAGCCCAATACCGTTGCCAATTCGACGACACCGGTTACCAATGGTGGGAATTCAGATACAGCGTGTTGCAGAATAATGAACAAAATCCCATCATCACCGGACTTCTGGTAAACATTCAGGAGATCAAAGACAAGGAAGAAGAACTGATACGCGCCCGCAAACTGGCGGAACAGGCGGAACTGAAACAATCCTTCCTGGCCAACATGAGCCATGAAATCCGTACTCCGCTTAATGCCATCGTGGGATTCTCCAACCTGCTCACTACCGAGAAAAACATCTCGGAAGAAGAGAAAAAAGAGTTTGCCTCCATCATAGACAACAATACCAGACTCTTGTTGAAGCTGGTCAATGATGTGCTGGAACTATCCCGTATAGAATCCGGCAATATGTCCTTTCATTGCGAGGATTGCAGCGCGCATCATTTCGCCGAAACGGTCTATCAGACCCATCAGGTAATTATTCTCCCTCCAGTGGAATTCATCAAAGAATTTCCCGACGAGGATGTGACCATACACATAGACCGTATGCGCCTCACCCAAGTCATCACCAACTTTTTGGGAAACGCCAAGAAGTTCACCTCCCAAGGACACATCAAACTGGGTTATTTCTGCGACAAAGAGAAAAAGGAAATCCATATCTTCGTAGAAGATACCGGTGCGGGAATCCCTAAAGAAGAATTACAAATGATATTCGAGCGGTTCTACAAGCGGAATGAGTTTGTACAGGGTGTAGGGCTGGGACTCGCCATCAGCAAGGTCATTGTAGAAAAAATGAACGGACACATCGATGTGCAATCCGAGGTGAACAAGGGCAGCCGTTTCACCGCCGTACTGCCCTATCTGTAATTTTATTCCTGTGCAGGCTGTTTAGGCAGGGCGAACTGCAAGACCAGATACGCCAGCACACCCGCCAGCACCGTTCCCAGTATGACACCCATCTTTGCCTGCGTCAGCAACACCGGCGAATCCCCGAAAGAGAGGTTGGCTATGAACAAAGAAACCGTAAAACCGATACCTCCCAAAAGACAGATACCTGTCAGGTTCACCCAGGTCATGCCTTTCAGCAGTCCGGCGAACCCCATCTTTATCACCAGCCAGGTAAAGAAATAAATGCCGGCAAACTTACCCGCCAGCAATCCCGCCAGCACCGCCCAGGTAGCCATCCCCACTTCCAGACCGCCATGATCCGCCGTGAGCGAGACACCCGCATTGGCAAAGGCGAACAAGGGAAGAATAATATAATTCACCATTCCATGCAGACTGTCTTCCAATGACTGCAAGGGAGATATGACACGGTCCGAGGAAGACTCGATGCTTTTCAGCACATTGATCTGCATCTTGCTTAACACAACACTTTCCTTGTCACTGGCAGGAAAGACAGCAATGTTCTCGCGGATGCGGTTAATGTACTTACCTATCTTGTAATGAGGAGTGGCGGGAACCGTGAAGGCTGCGACAACTCCCGCAATGGTAGCGTGGATGCCGCTCTGCAAAAACAGATACCACATAATCACTCCCCAGAAAATATAAAACCAACGGTTGCGCACCCGGAAGAAATTCCCGCCGCAAAGTATCAGCAGGATACCCGCCGAAGCAATCAGGTAGTTCACCGACAGATGAGAAGTGTAAAAAAGGGCGATGACCAAAATGCCGCCGATATCATCGACCACAGCGAAAGCGGTCAGAAAGACTTTCAAGCTCAGCGGAACCCGCTTGCCGAACAGGCTGAGCACTCCCAGCGAAAAGGCGATATCCGTAGCCATCGGTATGGCCAGACCACTTTGGGCCGGAGTTCCCGCCGTCATGAAATAATAGATCAGCACCGGAACCAGCATACCGCCGCACGCCGCCACGATGGGCAAAAGCGCCTGCCGGAAACTGGACAACTCGCCCACCAGTATCTCACGCTTTATCTCCAGCCCCACACTGAAGAAAAAGACAGCCATCAAAGCATCGTTGATAAAAGTCATCAAGGTCATGTGATGCCCGTTATGACTGAAGAAATTAAATTCTCCTATCTGAAGATGCACCTCGTAATTCCAAAAGGAGGCATAAATATCCCCCCACGGAGAATTGGCCAGGAACATAGCCAGCAAGACTACCCCCATCAGCAACATCCCTCCATTAATATGATAGTGCGCCGCCCGCTGGAAGGAAAAGTTCAAGTTCAGAATTTTCAGTTTTTCCATATCAATTGAATTTAAGAGTTTGTGATAAATTGCCATCAAAACACAAGCCCTTCCTGTTATTGACTTTTTAATTTCAACTAACAGAAAGAGCCCGCTTATTGTTTGCTCCCCAGAGCTTGTTTATTCTTGAATTAATCCAGCTTCAGAACGGCCAGGAACGCCTTTTGCGGTACTTCCACATTACCGATCTGTTTCATTCGTTTCTTACCTCTTTTTTGTTTTTCCAACAATTTACGCTTACGGCTCACGTCACCGCCATAACACTTCGCGGTCACATCCTTGCGCACCGCCTTGATGGTTTCCCTTGAGATAATCTTGGCGCCGATAGCTGCCTGGATGGCAATATCAAACTGCTGGCGCGGAATCAGCTCTTTCAGTTTCTCGCACATACGCTTGCCCAGGTTATAGGCATTGTCCACATGTGTCAGGGTAGAAAGCGCATCCACCGGCTCACCGTTCAACAAGATATCCAGCTTCACCAGTTTGGAAGGGCGGAAACCCGACTGATGGTAGTCAAAGGAAGCATATCCTTTCGAGATACTCTTCAGCTTGTCATAAAAGTCAATCACGATTTCACCCAGCGGCATCTTGTAGTGAATCTCCACCCGGTTGCCCGACACATAATTCTGCCGCACCAGTTCGCCGCGCTTGCCCAGACACAGCGTCATGATAGGGCCGATGTAATCGGTGGCGGTAATGATCGTGGCATCAATGAAAGGTTCCTCGATGTGGTCAATCAGCGTCGGATCGGGCATACCGCCGGGATTATGCACCTCATTGGCATGTCCCTGCTTGTCATACACCATGTACGACACGTTGGGCACGGTCGTAATCACATTCATATCAAACTCGCGGTCCAGACGTTCCTGAACAATCTCCATGTGAAGCAATCCCAGAAAACCGCAACGGAATCCGAATCCCAGAGCCAGTGAGGACTCCGGCTGGAAAGTCAGCGAGGCATCATTCAGCTGAAGTTTCTCCAGCGAAGCGCGGAGGTTCTCGTAATCTTCCGCCTCGATAGGATAAACCCCGGCAAACACCATCGGCTTCACTTCCTCGAATCCGGCAATCGCCTTTTCACACGGACGGGCGATGTGAGTGATGGTATCCCCCACCTTCACCTCGCGCGAGGTCTTGATGCCCGAAATGATATACCCCACATCTCCTGTGCGCAGTTCCGCACGGGGAATCATATCCATTTTCAGCACACCGATCTCATCTGCATCATACTCCTTGCCGGTATTGAAGAATTTCACCTTGTCCCCTTTGCGGATCACCCCGTTCTCTATTTTAAAATACGCGATGATTCCACGGAAAGAATTGAATACCGAGTCGAAAATCAAAGCCTGTAGCAGCGCCTCCTCGTCCCCCGTCGGGTGCGGGATACGTTCCACCACCGCCTTCAATATCTCCTCCACACCCATTCCGGTCTTGCCGGAGGCACGGATAATATCCTCATGTTTGCAGCCCAGCAGGTCGATGATTTCATCTTCCACCTCATCGGGCATGGCACTCGCCATATCACATTTGTTCAGCACGGGAATGATTTCCAGGTCATGCTCCAACGCCATGTACAGATTCGAGATAGTCTGCGCCTGCACTCCCTGCGAAGCGTCCACAATGAGCAGCGCCCCTTCACAGGCGGCTATGGAACGGGATACCTCGTATGAAAAGTCCACGTGTCCCGGAGTGTCAATCAGATTCAGTACATACTTCTCTCCCCCATACTCGTACTCCATCTGGATGGCATGGCTCTTGATCGTAATACCTCTCTCCTTTTCCAGGTCCATATCGTCAAGCATCTGCCCTTCGGTTACCTGGATGGTTTTTGTAAACTCCAACAAACGGTCGGCCAAGGTCGATTTCCCGTGGTCTATATGTGCTATAATGCAAAAATTACGGATATTCTTCATCTTTAACAGCTATCTATTTAAAAACAAACAAGTTTCTTGCTTTTCGGGCGCAAAGATACGCAAAAAGAACAAGATTTTAAAGACTACAATAAATTTATAGCAGACAATTCCCTGCTCAAAGACTGTATGCCTTTCTGGATCTTTTCCAACTGCCGCCTGCGAGGTTTATGCACTCCGGCTGCATAATGCCACAACTGGCGTTCATTGATTCCGGTAATCCGGCTCAAAGCAGCCTTGGTGAAGATGCTGCTATAATAGTTGATAAAAGTAGCGGCATCTATCTTAAATTTCAATTCAAACTCTCCCGACAAGACTTCACAAGGATTCGGATTATCTTCCAGATACAACTCTATTGCCTCCTTCATGTTATCCTCAATCTCCTTCATGTCATTGCCTACGGTAATAACGGGAGCACCTTCGATATAAGCACTCAAGTTCTTTCCTGCGTGTTCTACAATCACTTCCACTGTTTTCATATTGCCTCCTGTCCTAAAATATCAAGAGAACAAGGGGGGGCTACTTTAACCCCGCTTGTCTCAGAATGCTGTAATAAGTGCCTTTCTCAACGCCTTTGCTGTTGTGATCCGGTACGATAACAATCATGCCATCCTTCTCAAATTTCATGTGGCTACCCTTCTGACTCTTCAATACAAAACCGTTTTCCAGCAACATCGTTACAACGTCTTTCACTGATTTGTAACTCATAACGTTTTGGACTTAATTACCCTGCAAATATAGTAATAATATGAATACTATTCAAAAAGATGATTCATATTATTACTATAATACAAAAAAAATGCGTTGACAACATACCAAACGATGTGCCAACGCATTTTTTTATGAGTTTAAAATCTTCTTCTTACACCAATTTTACAAAGATCTCGCCTTCCACTTCAGAAGTAACGACCTTATCTTCTCTCAGCAGCCAGCCCAGCCCCAGGAAGAAATCCTTGTCAGCTTTCAGTTTGGTTGCTTTCTTGATTTGTTTTTGTGTCAAACCTTCAGTTCCATTCAATGCTTCCCAGATTTGTCCGGCCAAAGCACCTGCTTTTTCTTTCAACATTTTCAATTTGCTTTTAGTTAAACGTTAACCGCACCCACACATTCCGATGTGAATGTTTGTGTTTCTTATCGCTTGCAAAGATACACAAAATTATGTTATTCAACACTTTTGCATCGAAAAAGTTTGTATTTCTATAAGAAAAAGCGATTTTTCAACCTATTTTTTTTGTTTTTCGAGGTGTTCGCTCCAAATCCGGGCCGCTTCCTCTACCATTCTTGCACAAGGACGCTTGGCGTAATACCGTTCCGTCCTTGCTTCCGGTGTGGATACTACCGGCTCTTTTCCGGACAATCCCAGCAAATCGGCACACCGCAGGGCGCCGTTCCGCTTCTTGAATTCTTCGGCCAGTTCCTGCACCAGAGCGTAATTCGCCGCCTTGCTCTCACGGTCTTTCCCCTCGATGGCGCACTTCTCCAGCCCGGCCAGCAGGAACATGCCGCAAGCAGCACCGCAGGTCTCACGCATCCGCCCTATGCCGCCGCCGAAAGAGGCGGACATGTGCAGGGCCTGTTCACGGGTGAAACCATACAGATCGGCAAAAGCCGTCACTACGGACTGGGAGCAGTTATATCCTTCCTTGAACAAGGCAACGGCCTTTGCCACCCTGTCCTCTTCCCTAACTTCCGTATGCAAATCCAACGTATTCTTGTCTTCTTCCATTTTTCTTACCTCCTTCTTTTCTTTCCGTCTTTTTCCTTTGTTCTCATTCCGCCACATTGTTTACAATCTCACCCTTGATGAATCCTTTCAAGTTCCCCACCGCAATCCGCATCAGCCGGACACGGGCTTCTTTCGTGGCCCAGGCGATATGCGGTGTAATGAAGCAGTTCTTCGCCGTCAGCAGGGGGTTGGTATATTGGGGAGGCTCGGAAGAAAGCACGTCCAGTCCGGCAGCCGCTATCACACCCTTGTTCAGTGCGTCGGCCAGGTCTTTCTCGTTCACCAAGGGACCGCGGCCGGTATTTATCAGAATGGCCGTCGGTTTCATAAGGGCCAGGCGGGCGGCATTGACCAGCTCTTTGGTATCGGGTGTAAGGGGGCAGTGCAGGCTCACCACGTCACATTCGCGGAACAGCTCATCCAGCTCCATTTTCCGGATTCCTCCGGGAAGTTGTGACTGCGGCTTGGAAGTATAGGCGCATACCTGCATTCCGAAAGCGGCAGCGATGCGCGCCGTCGCCTGTCCGGTGTTTCCCAAGCCGATGATTCCCAGCTTCTTCCCGTCCAGTTCCACCAGGTCGGTATCCCAGTAGCAGAAGTCGGGATTGTCCGCCCAACGCCCGTGACGGTTGGCATAGGCATAATGGCCTACACGCTGGGTGATGTTCAGTATATGCGCAAAGACCATCTGGGCAACGGAAGCGGTGCTGTAGGCAGGTATGTTGGTGACAATGATGCCCCGCGCTTTCGCAGCCTGGATGTCCACAATATTATATCCCGTAGCCAGCACGCCGATGTATTTCAAGGCAGGCAGAGCGGCCATATCCTCCGCCGTAATCACCGTTTTATTTGTAATCAGCACTTCCGCTCCGGCAGAACGCTCCAATAACTCGGCAGGGGCCGTGCGGTCGTACACCGTCAGCTCGCCCAACGCCCGCATCTCCTCCCATGACAAATCACCGGGATTCAATCCGTAACCGTCTAAAACTACTATTTTCATATGCTCAAAAGTTAAATTCCATGTTTTGTCCATTTATTCGGTTAGATTGGAACGCGAATGACGCAAATTAACAGCTGCACAGCATGGATATAAACCGGCCGGAAGGTTGGATTTATGTCATTTGCGTTCCAATTTTTAATTTTATAGCACAGGATCAATGCAATTCATTTTCATTCCTTGAACCGTTCCCCCCAGAGGCTCTGCATCCGTTCCCTTATCTTCGCTTCCTGCGCATTGTTCTGCGGATGCCAGATGCGGCTGTCCTTCACCTCGTCCGGCAGGAACTGCTGCTGCACGAAATTGCCCTGATAGGCATGTGCATACTTGTAATCCTTGCCATAGCCCAACTGTTTCATCAGCTTGGTGGGTGCGTTGCGCAGATGCAAGGGGACAGGCAGGTTGCCCGTCTGCCGCACCAGTTCCAGGGCACTGTTGATTCCCTCGTATGCCGAGTTGCTCTTGGGGCTGGTGGCCAGATACACCGTAGCTTCCGCCAGCGGGATACGCCCCTCAGGCCATCCTATCTTCATCACGGCATCAAAAGCGGCGTTCGCCAGGAGCAATGCGTTGGGATTGGCCAGACCGATATCCTCGGCTGCCGAAATGACCAGTCTGCGGGCTATGAAAGCCGGGTCCTCTCCGGCCTCCACCATACGCGCCAGCCAGTAGAGCGCCCCGTCCGGATCGCTTCCGCGGATGGACTTGATAAAGGCGGAAATGATATCATAATGCATCTCGCCGTCCTTGTCATACGCCAACGGATTCTGCTGCAAACGCTCGGTCACCTTCTCATCCGTAATCACCACAGGGCCGGCATCCGCATCCGCCTCCACCACCAGTTCCAGTATGTTCAGCAACTTGCGGGCATCGCCTCCCGAAAAGCGGAGCATGGCATCCGTCTCCTTCAGCTCTATCTGTTTCTCTTTCAGTATCACATCCTTTGCGATGGCATTATGAAGCAGTTCCAGCAAGTCCTCCTTCTCCAATGATTTCAACACATACAGCTGGCAGCGGGAGAGCAAGGGCCGGATCACCTCGAACGAGGGATTCTCGGTGGTGGCGCCTATCAGGGTCACCACCCCCGTCTCCACCGCCCCCAACAGGGAATCCTGCTGGGACTTGCTGAACCGGTGGATTTCATCAATGAACAGGATGGGGCTGGCCTGCGAGAAAAAACGGTTGCTTCTCGCCTTCTCTATCACATCGCGCACATCCTTCACACCGGAAGTGACCGCGCTCAGTGTATAAAAAGGAGTTTCCAGCTTGTTGGCTATGATCTGCGCCAGCGTGGTCTTCCCCACCCCCGGAGGCCCCCAGAGGATAAAGGAGGAGATGCGTCCCGCGTCAATCATCTTGCGCAAGACAGCCCCCGGCCCCACCAGGTGTTTCTGACCTATATAATCGTCCAATGTCTTCGGACGCAAACGTTCTGCTAAAGGTTGTGCCATATCTTCATCTTTATTTCGGATAACAAAAATACAGCATATTTTCCGATGAACAAAACATGGGGCAACAATATAGGAGTTATTTTTTTGAGACGGTTCTTTGTTCATCTGATCCAAAACATTTATTTTTGCACGCTTTTTTCAAAAGAGCGATGAGTAAAAACAGAATTGCAATTCTAATAAAGACAGACGATGAAAAAACATTTTTCTACCAGCCTGTTGATTTTAGCAAGTACACTTTTGCTACTGACCGGCTGCAAAGAAGACGAACTCCCGCTTCCCGGAGAGAATGGCACAGCAAGCCATGAATTGCCCGTCCGGCTGGCCGAAACGGATTATAACCCGGACAACACGTATTATCTGCTGAACGACGACGAATCCCAGGATGTTTATTTCGACTCCGGCCAGCGCAGCTTCTACGTCAGCCAGCCCCTACAGTTCGGCATGGACGACGAGCACTTTTTCCAGCTCCGTTTCTATAGTCCCAGAGCCTTGAAAAACGTGACTTTCTGGGCCAGGATAGACGGTTACGAAGAAGAATTCAAATTCATGACGCTGGAAAAGATCCTGCCTTTCCAGCAACTCCGGGTGCACCTGCCGTTCGCCACCCGGGATATGACCGCCTACACCCGCAGCGGAAAGAAAATACGGATCATGGCAAACCCCTACCTGATGAAGGAAAACCTGACCTTCACCGTAGAGTGTGACGACCCCTACTGGACAGGGCTGCAATCCATCCGTTGCAAATGGTACATCGCCTTCGGCAGATACAGCGACACCCAAGCAAGCTGGAAGTATAAGATGAAGGCCTCGCACACGCGTGAGGCGGTAGCCATTGCGCTGAACATGGCGTATATGTTCTCGTCGGAACGGTTCAAGACCGCCCTGCACGAGTTCGGCCCGCTGCACAGCAACAACGACAAGACGGAAATAGACAAGACCGCCCTGCTCACCAGAGTGCTCAACCACCGCGGACTGACCTTCGGCTATACCACAGGCGTGATGGGACTGGGCGGAGGAACCACCTTCGGCATGCATGAGGTGTGCTATCTGGAACACTATGCCGACGACAAAAGCATCACCGAGACCATCTTCCACGAGTTTGCCCACTGTGTGGGCTACGGCCATGCGGGAAACATGACCTACGAACAGACGGGACCGGGATGGATCACCCTGTGCAACAACGTATACGTGGCACTGTCGCTGGACAAGGAGCTGCCCGTTTACTCCCGCCGCTTCCTGCACACCCGCTGGAGCAAGAACCGCTATTTCGATGATATATACGTGGCTTCGAAACACATTATCGAAGACCCGGAACTCGATGCGCTGGACGGCGGCCTGTCCCCCCTGCGCGGAGAAACCGACCGGGGAGGAAACGACGGGGAGCCGGTGGCATTCAAGCTGGACTATACCGACCTGCCCGGCGCTACGGAAACCACCTTCCGCCCCAAGGATGTATATGTGTACGGAGATACCTTGTATGCCGTGAACGATGCGGACAACCAGTACAGCGTAGAGGTGTTCAGCCTTGCCGGCGGCGGCAAGAAGCATTTGGGAAGCATCAAGGAGTGGAGCCACGGAGAGGTGACCGAGAAATTCGGCGGCCGCCCGAACGGCGTCACCCGTGCCAACGACAAGATTTATGTCACCCACGAAGGCAGCCGTACCGAGATTTTTGATGCGAAGAACCATCAGTTCATTACCTGCATAGGCAATGGAAGCTGGGGAACGGGTCCCTCGCAAACCGTACATGCCTTCGATGTGCTGCTCTACAAAGGGCTGGTCGTGATACACGACAAACGCTACGTCAACTTTGTAGAAGAACAGGCTATACAGCCCGGAGTGACTCCGCGGATTTATGTACGTTCCGAACATCTGGGCGAGACAAACGGCACCTACGGCATGGCGGTGGACGAGCAGACCGGCCTACTCTACTCCACCCACCCCGCCAAACGCATAGACCGGTTCGCCCCCGACGGGATACGGGAAGGAGTCTCCCCCAAACGCACCGGGCAACTGGCTTATAAAAATGTGCCCTACGACTTGGATTTCTACGAAGGAAGGCTGTTTGTAAGTTCCAACGGCACCGAGAAGTTCTGTGAGGTCAACCCCCAAACGGGAGAGATCATCAAAGATCACACCACCCTGGGCGGCATCACCCTGCAGGCACCCGAGAAGTTCTGCATCCGCCGCCACACGCTGTTCATCACCGACCGCGTGAAAAACGGAGCATGCATCTACGCCATCCCCATGAGTGAGTTGAAATAAATATATACCTATATAATAAGGAGAGAATCACATGAAAAAATACGCTTATATCCTGATGGTGCTGTCCGGAATCCTGACGGCACAATGCAGCAAAGTCACCCTGGAAGAGATCTGCGGCCACCCCTCCGCTCCCGGCGGAGAAAACAACGGAGGAACCGGCGGAGAAGAAGAAGGAAACGGTGACTATAACAGTTACTGGTATTACTCGTATGAAGCGGCGCAACAGATTAATGCGCAAACCCTGGGCATGGAAACAGCCGAGGATTTCACCCCTTACACCGTTGCCCATCTGGGGGATACCCTTTTCATCGCCAACATCGGGAAGGCAGGCAACAGCCTGCTACTGTTCAGCATAAAGAAAGGTGAACGGCTGGGTGCCTTGCAGACGTGGCAGCACGACGGTGGGGAGAAGAGTTTCGGAAGTCCGATAGAGGCCATCGTTCCGTCGGGCAACCGGCTGTATGTGGCCGAACGCCAGTCGCGCATCCATGTATTCCGGTTGCCGGAACTGTCCTACCTCACCTGCATAGGCAACGGGCAATGGAGCGGCCCCGTGTTTCAGGCACAGGCCATGACGGTAAAGGACGGACTGATTTTCGCACGCGACAAGAACGGAATGGTCAGCATTTATAAAGAGGAGGACGCCACCCCGGAAAACTACCAGAAGGTGAACCGCTACCGCCGGGCGTCCGGCAACGGCAGTCCGGGCAACAACGGCTTTGCCTGCCACTTTATGCAGCCCGACGCGGAAGGGCATCTGCTGCTCACGGATTATGAAGGAAAGAAAATACGGGTGCTCGATCCGGCCTTGGTGAACGATGATCTGGCGAACGACGCTTCCATCGACCTGGACGACCTTTCCCTGTCGCCCGGCTTCAAGCCCAAGACACTGGCGTTGTGCGGCGAACGCTGGTATGCCACCGGCGACAATGACGCCATCAACATATACGAACGCCAGCCCAACGAATGGAGCAAGCAAATAAAGTCCATAAAAGGGTACGCCTTTTCCCAGCCTGCCCGCATCTATGCGCAAAACGACTCTGTGTTATGGGTTTCGGACACGCACAGTTCCAAACGGGCACTGGTAAAAATGCTGGTGCATAAGGGGGAGATACGGGAATAGGGTTACCCCTATTCCCATCATTTCCCCTTATTCTGAGGCTGCTGCGGCTGTGCCGCCGGTTTGGGCTGCGGCTTGCTCTCTTCCACTACCGTGTTACACGTGCCGTTAAACCGGGCTTTGGGTTCCACCTCCAGCTTGCCGGTATAAATATCACCCTGCATGTCGCATCCGGCTTTCAATACCAGTTCGTCCTTGATGTGTATGTCCCCTTTCAATGTGCCTTGCAAAATAGCCGAATGGGAATTCACATTCCCTTTAATCAGCCCTTGAGGTCCCAGCACCATGGTCTTATGGCAAGTTACCTCTCCCTCTATCGTTCCGTCTACCCGCAGACTTCCGTCTACCTCAATGATTCCCTTCAATACGGTTCCAACAGCTATGGTGGTCAGCTTCAGGGGTTCGGATACCGCAACGGAACCCTCCAATGTGTCTTTCTTTTTTCCAAACATAGTATCAACATTAAAATTGTCTCTATTCTTATTTCCAAACCGATGCAAATATACAAAAAAGTATAGACACCCAAAAACAGAGAAGCAGGAATCCTCCGTGCTTCCACAATCTCTTCTCACGGCTCCCCTATCGCCCCCACAATGAGCAACACCTGTGCCGGCATATAGGTACGGCACCTCAAACCACTGCCCATCGCCTCCAGTTCCTCCCTGAGGTGAGGATAATAGTCAATCCAATACTGCAACTTACGGTAAGCTACCTGCGGATTCAAATCCGGAAAATAACACAGGGCCAGCTCGGTGCGGCCATACGTGCGTATCTCAAAATTCTCCATACTTTTCATACTTTTCATTTACTTCCATAAAAGTACAAAAAACGGACGAGAGGAAAGAATGTTTTTCCAACAATAATCAACTAAAATCAACTGTTATCAACTGCAATCAACTACAATCAACTTTCCTGAATCCACCCATCGTATCTTTGTAATGTCGGAACGATGAAGGCGAAAGATTTATAATCTTACAGCCGTAAGATATAGCATCTTACACGTGAAAGATATAAATCTTTTTGAGTGGTTAACGGTTAGTGGTTAGCGGTTAGTAGTAACGGTTAGCAGGGTTAGCAGTCAAGTGGCTTCATCTTCCGGCAACAGTGATTTTTTAAATTTTCAATGATCAACTTTTAATTTTTAAAAACTATGGTAAATTACAGTATCGTTATGCGTGGCAATCCGATGGATGCGGACGCCGCCAAGAAGGCATACGCCAGTGCACAGTATTCGGAAGTGATGGACATCAACCGCTTTGCCGAGCACATCGCCAGCCACGGCTGTGTGTACAAACGTGCGGACATCGTGGCCATCCTCACCATGGCAGTGGACTGCATGCGCGAGCAGCTTCTGGCAGGACAGAAGATACAGCTGGGCGACTTGGGCGACTTCTCCGTGGGCATCAACAGTCTGGGTGCGGAATCCGCTGCCGAGTACAACCCCGTTGTCCACGTCAGAAAACTGAACGTGAACTGGAGTGCCGGACCACGCTTCCGGAACCTGCTGGAGGACGCCGTGTTCAATCTGGTGGCCACACGCAAGGCAGCCCGTCTGGTGGTGAAGGCACTGAAAGCCGGCAAGACCAATGTGGATCTTACCGGAGAGGAAAAAGAACCGGAAAACGGAGAACAGGCCTGAGACGGGACCAAGGTCTGAAATGAAACCGAGGACTGAAACGGAACTGAGGATTGAAACAGAACTGAGGATTGAAACGGAACCGAAGACTGAAACACAACGCTAAAAGGATGAATGTGCCCCTATGACCCACCGTTCTCATTCGGGCACATTTCCTTGAATACCCTTCGCAATTCATTTATTATCAACTTACTAAAACCAAAGAAAAATCTATGAACGAAAGAACAAAGAAAACTACCTGGACACTGATTCTGAAAGTGATCATCACCGTAGCCACCGCCCTTGCCGGCGCGCTGGGACTGAATGCCTGTATAGGATGACCATGAGAACCATCACCCTGATTATCATCCACTGCTCCGCCACCCCCGAGGGGCGGAGCCTGGATTTTGAGACCTGCCGGCAGGATCACATCCGCCACCGTGGTTTCACGGACATAGGATACCATTTCTACATCACCCGCGACGGAGAGATCTACCGCGGACGCCCCCTGGAGAAACCGGGAGCGCACTGCAAGAACCATAACCGCCACTCTGTAGGCATCTGCTATGAAGGCGGACTCTCGGCGGACGGCATCCCTGCCGACACCCGCACACTGATGCAGAAAGGAAGTATGCTGGCCCTGCTGCGCGAGCTGCACCTCCTGTTCCCCAAAGCGCTGATCGTGGGCCATCATGACCTGAATCCCATGAAGCCGTGCCCTTGTTTTGATGCTGTGAAGGAATACTTGATACTCAATTAAAAAAAGCCTCATTCCCCCTCATTAAACTCCAGCTCCTGCTGTCCGGGCTTCAGCTTCTCCGTCAGGAAATTGGTACGATCCCACTTCGGTTCGGGCGGATTATGATCCAATGTCCTCTCCTCGGTAGGGGTGTAGCGTCCGTTGTAGGTGCTGAAGGCGAAAAAGGCGTCTCCCGGCCCGCCCAGATGGTCGAAACGTACCTTGGCCACACGCACCAGCACCTGCCCCAGCTCATCGTTACGGTCTATTACCATGCCATAATCCGTCTTGTTGAAGAAGGCTGCCGAGCCGTTGATGTCATAGAGCGTGGGCACCGGCCAGCGTTTGCTGCCCGGTTCGCGGCGCAACTTGGTGGGGTGCGCCACCAGGATGAGCAACACCTTGTGCTTCACGGCAAAATTGGAGAACTCATCAAAGATGCGGCTGATGTATTGTGTTTCCGTCTCCCAGTCGGGAATCTGATGCTCGAAGCGGTTGAAGGGATCCACTACCAGTACCTTCACCCCCTTCCGGCTCACCAGCTGGGCGGCAATGCGGAGTATGCTCTCTACCGAGAAGTCCTCTTTCGGCATAATGGAGAAGACACTCTGCGCCAGGTAACGGATGGCCTGTCCGGCTTCCGGCAACGGCATCCCCTCGTGCTCGAAGCGCTTGCCCACCACGCGGCGTATCAGTTTGCGGTAGTGATAGGCCAGCGGGGTGTTCTCGGGACTGAAATAGCCCACCTTCCAATCGTGGCGCAGGAGCAGGCGCATGACGAGTTCGTCCACAAACTCGCTCTTCCCGCTGCCGGGCACACCTGTGACCGTGAGCACAAATCCCCGCTCGAACTTGATCAGGCGGTCCAGATTCTCCAACCCCGTATCGGCCCCCGCCGGCATGCCGTTGTAATAAATATCCATCAGCGTATCCCATTCGTCCATGGGGCAGAATACTCCCTCCAGAGGTATTTCCGCCGCTTGCTCCACCTGCTGGCGGAGCCAGGGGAGGTCATATTTCAGCAGATACTCGTTGGCGTCCTTGCAGCCTTCGCCCCAGGCCACCACCTTGCAGCGGTCCATGCCCAGGCGGCGCACCAGCTCGTCGCGCAACTCCACTCCGCGCTTGTCGGTATCCATGGCCAGGATGATTTCCGTCTTGTCATCGAAGTGCGACTCCACGAAGCGGTCCAGCCACTGAAGGTTCGCGCCTCCGGCTCCGTTGGGTACGGACACCACTTCCTCCAGTCCTGCGGCTATCAGGCTGAGGGCATCGATCTCGCCCTCGGTGATGTAGCACTTTTCCTTTCCTTTTATGGCGTCAATGTTCCAAGGAATCAGCTCGGCTCCTTTCACCATCTTGAAATGCTTCGCGGCATCCCGGAATTTCATGTTTTTCATTACTCCGTCCTCCAAGTAAGGGAAGCAGATGCAGGCTTCTTCCTTGCCGGTCTGCGGCAGGAATTCCATGCGTTCCTCTATCTTCATCCTTGTCAGGACGTCCATCGGAATACCTCGTCTGCCGACCATGTATTCCATCATTTCTCCATTCATAATTTGTTTGTTTTTATTGATTACCGGGCATACGTAATGTACAGGCGGTGGCAGGGGGATGTGCGGCTTTCGCGGCGCCGTGGTGCGTTGCTGCGGTGCATTCTTCTGCTGTTTCTGTCGTTCCCGGTCTTGTTGCTTCTGTTCTCTTTTCCGCATCTCCTCCTCGTTCCACGCTATGGCAAAATCACAATGAAAGCACTTCGCCCATCCCCCTTCACGGGTGATATGCACACTGAACGAAGGGTCTTTGGGATTGCTTCGCGTTGCAGAACATTCGGGACACGGCATACGGAAATGGTCTTTTCTACGCGGCAGGCTTTTCAGCCACCGCACATAGTCGGCATGTTCTTCGCGCGTCATATCCACCTCTTTTTCAGGTTATCCCAAGTGACACGTCCGTTGGGACGCGGCGGTGCATCGGCAGGAAGGGGCACTCCGCAATACGAACGTTCGCCGGTCTGCGGGTTGTACGACTCGTAGGGCGAAAATGAGACCGATTCTTTTTGCATCCGGCTCCTTTCTTTCAACTTTTCTTCCAGGAAAAGACGGGTGGGCTTCCCTGGGCGGATATAATTGGCAAAATAGGCTTGTGCTTCGGACACAGAAATAATGCGTTCCGTACTTCCCTGAGCCACAACATGTTTTTTAAACATGGAACGCATAAAGGGAAGGTTTTTCAGAAAGTCTCCTTTCAACCCCGACATCATTCCCACAGTTTCCACCCAACTTCGATTCTTAAAAGCTTCATCGATATGGCACTCCCATTGAAGCATCTTCCCGGCTTCTTTTCCGGAACAGAATTTCATGCCGTCGTCGATGTCGATATTTGTTTCTGCTATATCTACATCATCTTCTTTTTTCTTCTCTTCTCTATTCTCTTCTTCTCTTATAAAGTTTTGCTTAAAGCTTGCTTGCGAAGGTTCGTTACAGCACTCATTATCAACGCATTGAAACGATTTATCGGTTAAAAATTCATCCGTGTTTTTTTCAGTCGCATTTTTCATGCTTTCCGCACTGTTTTTCACGTTGTTTTCCGCACTGTTCGCCATGTAGATTTCCTCCTTGCTATCCATGCAGGGTGCATCATCGCCTTTCCCCTCATTGATTCCGTCCCTCCCTATTTCAGACACTGTGGGCACTGTTGCTTTCACCGTTTTTTTCTTACTGCTTTTTCCTCCTTTACTACCGGCGGCGGCACGTTTCTCCGAAAGTTTGTTCTGATACCCCATCACCTCATCCAAATAGAGAGATCGGAAATACCCGTCTTCTGTAATAACAAACAAGTTAAAGTCTTTGATAAGATGTTGCAGATTTTCCACGGTAACGCCCCATTGTTCGGCCAATAAATCCAGTTCGTTAAAATCATGTTTGTACTCCTCCTGTTTCCGCAGAAACAAGATCGTTTTAAGATACAATCCCAGCCCCATGCATTTCATGTCGGCATTCAGCTTCATCATTTTGTAATCCGACATCAAGCTGCAATTCAGCCGGATAAACTGCTCTGTATAATCCATTTTTTTAGCGTTAGCATCAATTATAATGCAAAGGAACACAAAAAAGAAATAGGGCGTTGCTCACAAAAACAGGCAATTGTTAATAAATATTTCGTATCTTTGCCGGGACATTTTGTAAGTAGCTATGATTATGCTATTTACAAGTTATTATTTAACTATTTAATTTTTTATTGACATGAAAAAAATTTGAGGTCATCAGCACCTGTATCGGTAATGCCGTGCGAAGAAACGATTTGAACCCCAGCAACTTGAACGAACAAGGTGTGATAGGCCGAAGTACCGCCACCAAAATTCGCGACGGAAAGATTGTGACTCCAAATTCTTACTTCAAAATGATGAAATGGCTGGAAAGGGAGAAACCGGAGATTTACAAAGAAGCCATGGAGCACATCCTAGAAGGACTGAGCAAGCTCAAAATGGAAGAGTAACCTCCCGGCTTCCACGAGGTGGGAATTTCCCTCTGTAAACGGGGGGAAACGGGAAACCGCCATAGAGCGCCTCTGTATGGAGACTGTCTCTATGGCGGTTTTTTACACCTGGAATAGCTATTTTATTATCTTTGCAACAGTTGGATATAAGAAAGGTAAACCCTCAAATTAGGGCTTACGTAAATCATCTGCCTATTCCTCTGCTGACATATTGCCGTCCCAATCGCCTTCGTAACAAGCAAAAGGATCTTCTGTTTCCATATTCTGTTCCTTTGTATACGTATTTCTGATGGAATTTGTCAGTTTTGCAATCAAATCCGGTTTTTCATCTACACTCAGTGAAGGCAATACACTCATATACAGGTCTGTTGCCGGAATTAAATTAGCGCATATTCAATTCAGCCAACAGGTTATTTTAATATTTTAATACCGGAATGTTTGGAAGTTCTCCCCCTTATCGGTAACTTTGTCGCATCACCTTTTCCGTAAAGTCCGGCATCCAATTTTACCGCTTCCGGTAAAGCGGAAAGGCTAATGAAATATAAAAGCTATGGGAAATTGGAGTGAACAACAGGAAGTGAGGAAAGAGGTTAAAGAGAAAGATAAGGTAAGGCGTGAAAAACTTGCCAGTCTTTTCTTTGATCTTTGTAAAGTCACTTATACTGTGCTGGTCGTAGGATTGCTGGTTACATTATTCCAGAATGAATTATATACAAACTATTTGATGATTGCACTTGTTGTTGTAGGAGTACTAGTGGCTTTTGAATTTGCAAAGATTGGAAATAATATTTTAAAGAAATAATAATTATGGTTGCATTGATAGGACTAATAATAATAGCGATACCGGTAACGGCTTTTTGGATTTACACCGAAACACCGTCGGGGAAGAAGTGGATAAAGAATCTGTAATCTATGACACAGTTAGGTGGTGTGACTTTTACAATTGTTGCTAAAAGTGGCAGGAGCATTTCTTATATGGCTTTATGCCAAGTCGGGCAAGAAATGGCTGGAAAATCCATATTTACCAAGTATCTCCGGAGATCCTAATCGGATAATCTTTTTATCATTTCAGATGGATTTTGAAGTAAATGCCACCGGAGAAGTATTTCCCGTTGTTCAGTTCGGCAATCAGGTTGATGTGGTCTTTCCAAAGCTGGTAGTGTGCCCCGATGTTCACGGTGCGGGCGTCATATTCGGCCATCAGGTTAAGATTATTAACAGCTTTAATCAAAGGCTGGTCACCGAGTAGCTGAAAACGGAAGTTTGTGCCGAATGAAGGACGTTTATAATGCTCCATACCTTTGGCATTACCATATACAAATGCGGCATGAATACCCCATTCACCTATGTTCTGTAAATTCAGATGTTTGGTTACAGCCAGATAATAGCGTGTAGCGTAATTATTGGAACCGCTTGTATTACCGGACACCAGTTCCCCTCCGCCATGATCGGCATGAGAGGTGGGATCGTCCAGACCAAGGACGATTTGCGGAGTCCACTCCTTCCACCACCCTTCTTTCCAAAGACGCAGACGCGCACTGAAAACCCGGTCCTGATTCGTGAATTTCCCCCAAGACTGTTCCGGGAAATAAGTAGAGCCGTGATCCGCATGTACCAATGTACAGATATACGACGCCTCCAGCCAAGGGAAAATAGTAATATTAATGTAATAATTGAAGGTGTACCCCACCTCACGGCTACGAAAATGGGTGGATAACGGATGAGTATTCAAATAGTTTCCACCAAACAGGAACGTTTTATCACGCTGCATATCAGCCGTGGGAGCATGAAGCAGTCCGGTAGTTCCCATCAATGCCTGGGCATCGGCCCATAAGGAAACGCTACACCCCAAAGCGAGCAATAAGATTCTTTTCATCAAGCTACTCCTTACATATATTCCACATGAACAACAGATTGCCGATAATGTAACGTTTCCACATCCGGCGGGGTTCTTTCAATAACCGGTAACACCATTCCAGAGAATGTCTCTGCCACCAGGCGGGAGCACGCTTTACCGTTCCGGCATAGAAATCAAAAACAGCACCTATCGTTCCGCAATGGCAATGGATTTCCAATTCATGCCAATGCGTGTACGCCCATTTCTCCTGCTTGGGGGCAGTCATCCCTATCCAGAGCAAATCAGGATTTGCTTTGTTGATAGCTTCGACTATCGCCCGATTGTCCTCTTCCGAAAACTCCGGCTTATAGGGTGGCGAATAGGTTTCCACTTCGATGTTGGGATAATCCACTTTCACACGCTGTTTTATCAATGCCAATACTTTTTCACTGCTGCCCATGAAAAAACATTTTCCTCCGATAGTATTCAGCTTGTTCATCTCGAACTCGAACAGATTCCAGCCGGCAATACGCTCTGTAGGTTTGGATCTTGCATTCAGCCAACGACACGCCTTGACAATACTTGCTCCGTCGGGGATTAACACATCTCCCTGCTGCAAAGCTTCGGCAAAGAGCTTGTCTTTCTGGGCGGTGTTGTAGGAATGGGCATTGATGGTGTTGATCAGGAGTTTGCCGGAAGGCAAAGTGGTCAGCCCTCGATGGCTTTCCAACAAGGGTAAGTTTTTTAACTTCAATAACATGGATATTGTAGTTCTACCTTTAAAAATTAGTTTTCTTTTTCCTTTTGAGGAAGATTTTGGGATAATATATCCAGCATTCTGTGCTCAAATTGTTGTAGAGTAAATTCACGACAGAATTTATCATAACCGGCATTTCCCATTTTAACTCTTAATTCCTCATCATCCAACAACTTCGCAATACAATCAGCCAACGAATACGGATTCTGTTTTTCACAAATCAAGCCATTTTCTCCATCTTTCACCATATCGGGGATGCCGCCTTCATTGGTGGAGATGACCGGCAGTTTATATTCCATGGCTTCCAAAATGACCAAAGGGAAACACTCATTCATTGTTGGAAGAATAAATATATCTGCTTGCTGAAAAAAAGTATTTTTTTCTTCTCCTACTTTTCGACCGACATAAGCAACCCTATCATTCAATTTCCGTTTATCCACTTCTTCTGAGAACTGTACAGCCCCTATTTCGGCTGTTTCCCCACCAACAAACTGACAAACAAAAGTATACCCTTTCTCCTTCAATATTTTAAGCGCATCAAGCAATACAATTACCCCCTTACTGATCAATAAATTAGAAAGGAAAAGTAAATGAGGAACTTCGTTATTCCGTCTTGCTTTCAGTTCTTCCTTACATGAGTTTGGTATGCCATTCGGGCAAATATATACATCTTCCCTTTTTACATACTTGGCTATATCTTTATAAAGATTCTCTGCCAACAGGACTACTTTCAGATTACTGAAAAAACGTTTATAGAGGAAGTTATAAACCCATTTACTCTGATAAGCCGAAACTCCTTTATTGTGATAATGAGCTATGACCTTGCATCCCATACTTTTCAGCATCTGCACTACAATAAAGTCTTTAAAGAAAGCTTTTCCTCCGGCATTCGGAGTGATATAAACCAATTCGGGACGGATTTCTCTTACAACGTGAGAAATATGTTTTAGAAGAAAGAAATACTTCAATAACTTTTTTAAACTTATATGCCCAATATCAGACAAACTTCCTGCTGTAGCTAAATTTATACAAAAACAATCGAAAGAAGAGTTTATCGACTCACTTTCCTGAATGTATTTCCCCATCATGGCTGCACCATGTATGGGAGGCGGAAGATGAAGAATAAAAAGGATTTTAGGTTTCATTAACTATTAAAATCTATAAACAAAATACATTATTCGGCTAAAAATTCGCTTTATGATGGAATGATAACCAATAGCAGAACGAAATAAGGATGGATGGATAGACACATTTTCCGGATATGTAAACTCTTTTTTTGCCGAGTTATCAAATATACAATAAAAACGACTCCAGTGCTTACAGTTTGTACCTTTCCCATCAAAACCATCATTTTGCACTTTGCTTGTAACAGGAAATAAGGAAACTTTTTTTGTAAGAACTGAGCAAAACAAAAACGAATAGCCCATGACTTATTCCTTCCACATTTCCAATCGTTCAGCATCTTCCAACAATCGGAACCTCCCCATCGGTTAAATTCTTTTTTCAGTATGTGGTATTTATCAAAACTCTCCAGCTCCCAATCCACACTATTCCAGCGGTCAGCCCAAGTAGCCCATCCCCATGAACTACTACGAGTGCAGAAATAAGTATCATACGAATAATCTTTCGGCACTTTCACTTTATTAGAATATCCACAAATAGAAAACACACTCTTCTCTTCTTTGTACTTATCAAGGCCTTGATTCATAAAAAAAAGGAAATTGGGTGCAAGAATAAGATCATCTTCCAAAACTATTGCTTTACCATATCGGTTGATAACTTCTGTGACACCTTTTATAACAGAATTACCAAGTCCTTTATTTGTTTCTGAGAAAGTATAATTCACACTTTTAAAACCGACAATATTCTCAATATACCTACATACAGAACAAACTAATTCTCGTTCTCCAACTTTTCCTTCCCGTGCGCCATCTACAAATACAAATAAATCAGATTCTTGAGCTTCCTCATTTAATAATAATGAAGTTATAACATTTATCAAAGCATCAAGTCTGTTAAAAGCAAAAATAATAACAGGTGCCATATCATTCTGTCTTTTTATCATATAACTCCATGCTCCTTGTCAAGTTTATTCATTAATGTTTCAGAAATATCAGAAGCAAATTTACGCGCAAACATCTTATCACTTTCTTTTAATTCCTCATAATCTTTCTTGGAAAAAACTTGTATCTCTTTATTATAATTAAAATAGGTCACAGCAGAAAGAGATTTTAGCCCATCATAAACTCCTTTTTTATAGATTGTAGCATTCCCCTTATATGGCGAATTAAAAATAATTGTTGGAATTACCATCTCTTCCGGAACAAAGGAAAAACGAAAATATTTCATTAATTCTTTATTTACAACCAATTCATCTAACACATATTGAGCTAATTCAAAGGTTATACACATATATGATGACGATTGATAAACATCCCATCGTTTACCTTTAACCATTATATAAGGCTTCTTTCTAAATGGCAGCAATCTCATTAAGATTCGACTACTTCCCGAAAAAATTTTTTTTATCCTATATGGCACATTATTCATATCACGAAAGAAATGATACAAAATAATTTTAGAAGGTATCTTTTTCGGATTTTTCACTTCTGATATATTAAGTCCTATTACATACTCTTTATGTGGGTTATCATTTAATTCACAAATGATTTTTTCATTACTCCACAGAGGATAGTCTTGTCTGGTAAGAAGGAAAACTCTTTCAAAGCAAATTTTAGAATGTACACATGTGTATAAAAGTTCTTTTTGGTATAAAACTTGATTAAATCCTCCCCATTGAATATAATAACGTTTAGAAGTAAAAATCACATACGGCAATAAATCAATAGGTAAATTATCTATAAATATTTTATCATCAACCTTAGCGTCAACATGAATAAAAAAATAGGTTTCTTTTCCCCGTAATGCTTTTAACATACGCACAAATTGTTGTGGATCTTTATATACAGAAATTAAATAAGCTATTTTCATTTTATAATTAAAATAATAATTCACAAAAAGCTAAGTTAATAGTCCATCAAGTATAGATTGCTTAAAAAAACGCCTCCAATTTATTTATCACTAAATACTCATCTTTCCCTAGACATGAAAGACATTAGATATTAATTTATAACCTATATTTAAACGAATCCCAAATAAACATTTGAGAAGGAGTAAATAATATATACTTTCCAAACAAAACACATAAAATATAACCTAATATGATATAATTCCCTACTATAACCCATTTTGATTTTAGTCTCTTTTGTAAAGGATATTGATATAAAATATTTGCAGCTAACACAAACCAAAACATATACAATGGCCTAAAAAAACGCCTCATTATTTCAAGTTCCATTACAGCTTGCATACCAATAGCACCGATAACAAAAAGATTATATATAATAGCCAAAGACTTTTTATTCTTAATATTTTTTTCATGTTGAATACTTTTTCTACCCATTATTATTAAAGAAATATCAAATAAAAAAAGTGCAATATTCCCCCAAACAGAACGAATATAATCTTCCCGAATAGCACTAGAAGTAAACCATTTATCAGCATTTTCAATATAGCTAGAAAATTTTAAATCCCCTAAATCAAATAGAGAAAAAACATTCAACATGAAAGTATCAAGAAAAGAAATATCAAATATAAAGAAGAAAAAAAGATACGCTATAAGTGAAGACTTCAATTTAAAACACCTTTCCTTTTCTATTATATACACTGTATATATAATAAAAACAACTATAACAGATGATAAATGAAAGCCAAATGAAATAACAGCCCAAAAACATGACATAACATATTTCTCTTTTAACAGAAAAGATAGCGAAATCATCACAAAAGAAAGAGAAACAAATTGACGTACCAGATTTTCCATAGATGGAATACTCGCAATTAACGCAAAAGGTATACATAAACAAAGTAAATATCTAAAATTTTTACATAAATGCAAAATTCCTATAATCCAAAACAAAGAATAAACAACGAAAGCAATACAATATGGAAAATCCATTAATAACATTCCTTTATTTAGTAACATAAATAAAGGTTCATTCTCAACCTTCGGGTCTAATGATTGCAAATATGTATATACATATCCTATATAATCAACACCTCTTGCGTACCTTAGCCCTTCTATCAAAGAAAAGGCTATTATCGGAATAATAGCATATAACCAATAATTTCGTTCATAAATGCTTTTTTCCTCTTTAGAAACCACTAAACGAGAATATATAATAAAAATTAAGAATAATAATATAAGAAGTAATACATAGTCAATACGTATTCCTGTTTCCTTTAAAGTAAAATCATACCATCCTTCAATCATTTCTATTTGGATATTTTATAGTCGGAGAAAAGAAAAAAGCAGCTCCAATTGCTCTTACTAAAATCCAACTATGTAAGAACTTCAAATTCACTATTGTTTTAAGCAACAATGCTATTTTTGTGTAGAGATAACGCAAAATAGGTAATCTTTTACGCCAATATCCTTTACGAGCAATATAAAATTGATTCCGAAACATATAATAATACAATCTTAATCTATGCGGCTCAGATTCAGTGATAAATGAAAGGCCTTCAAGCATTTTCCGCATATGGACAACATGGCTTTTACTTACCAAAAAACAAGGTAATGCATTAGACAAACGTATTGTATATTCTGTGTCATCCCCCCAAATAAAAAATTCTTTAATAGGCAAACCATATTTATATATATTTTGAACAGGTATAAATACAGAAACAAAAGTAGCACTTCTAACCTTTACAATACCATTTATTAAAAAACGTGACCAATCTGAATAAGCTCCTTGACTTCTTAAATCTACCTCTGGTACATTTGTAGGATTTCCATTCCTATCAATAACAGAACTGCATAAAAAGCCAAAATCTTGTTTCAATAAAGGAACAGCCCATAACAATTCCTGTAAAGCATCAACATTACAAATTACATCATCATCCATAAACCAACAGTAATCATAAGCATGTTCAGCCACATACTTCAAACCTGTATAAAAGCCTCCTGCTCCACCTGAATTTTCTTGACTAATTACAATTAAATCATTCTGCAATGACAACCACTCACAAGTTCCATCCGTAGAGCCATTGTTTACAATAACAATACGAAAATTTTTGTAAGTTTGATGTCTCAAAGCATCTATACATTCTTTTAATAAAGAGAGTCGATTATATGTAACAACTACTATTCCAACCATAATTCTATTCTTTTTTTACACAAACAATTACTATACGCATTATTCATTAAACCAATATTTTCTAAAAAAATTTCTTACAATACTCTTTTTATTCATTCCTAACTTTTTTGCAAGTCGTTTTCCATACATCACTAAATAGTACCACAGCAAATCTATAGAAGAAACATACTGGTATAAAACATTTTTCATACGAGACTTTAATTTTAAATCCTGAATACCATTGTATTTCATCATATTCTGAATTCTCATATATGAAGAAATAAAGCTAAACTTTATTATCTTGGCGTCTTGCAACAAGCCATATATAGAAACAAGATGCATTATTTGTATATAAGAATCGAAATCTGTTAAAAATTTATAGTTAAATTCTTTCTTTAAAGTCGAGATAGCACTTGAACTCCTTTCATAATATTTATATACAGGAGTAGTTGTATAAAAAACATTTCCTTTCTGTAAACATAAATAGTTGACACAAAATAATCTATCTTCATTAAAATAAATTCGCTCATCAAAGCGAACTCCTAATTGAATAATCTCACGTTTAAAAAGTTTAGTCCACAAATATCCTTGATATTCATAATATAATGGTCTAAACATATTTCTTACCCCTTCTTTCCTATTTAATATCCTATGAGAACGAATAGGCATTGAATAAGCTAATTTTCCATCATTACTATAGCGTTCATATCCTGCCATTACCAAATCTACATTATGACCGATACTTGCATAAAGAATAGATAACCCATTGGGAAATAGTTCATCATCTGCATCCGAAAAAAAAATCCAATCCCCAATTGCATTATCAATACCTACATTACGTGCAGAACTAACCCCCCCGTTCTTTTTGTGAAAAACTTTTATACGAAAATCATTTTTTGCATATCTATCACATATATTTCCTGAATTATCAGAGCTACCATCATCTATTAACAATAATTCAAAATTTCTAAACGATTGATTCAAAATACTGTCAATACAACGAGGTAAATATTGTTCCACATTAAAAACTGGAACTATTATAGAAATCTTAGGCACTGTCATTTTATTCCTACTATTTTTCCCAATAAATATCCTCTTTAACAATTTGAGAAGGAATACCAGCTACAACACAATTAGATGGTATATTTTTAGTAACCAAAGAACACATACCTACAATAGAGCCATTACCTATATTAACTCCTTTCATAATAACCGATGAAGCTCCTAACCACACATGTTTCCCTATAATCACATCCCTGCCTCTATTAATTTTCTTTCCTTTATTAAAAATTGAATGTTGATCACTTGTTCGGATTTTAACCCCATCTGCGAAAATACAATCATCTCCAATTTCAACTTTAGTACCCTCCGACAATACTAACTGCACATTTTGATCAAATATTACATTTTGCCCTATAACTATTGTATTACAATCACCTTGGATAAAAATTGTATTTGTACATTTCAGATTACAATTATCACCAATAACTATTTTATTATGATTTCCATAAATAAAAATCTTTAATTGTCCATAGCTAACATTATTACCACAAAGTACTTCATTTCCAACACCATATATTTTACGAATCATCCTAGAACAAAAAATCTGTTTAAGATTCTTTTTCCCCCACCTTAGGCATTGTTTACAATTATATAAAAAAGTGCTTCTATTCATTTTCTATTAAGAAGATAAAAAAAACGATAGATAAAGGATCTAAAAGCTTTATCAAGGAAAAAGAACACACATAAACTAATAATTCCATGAATGGATAATACACACAATGAGTGTATTATCCATTCTACAATATTTTCACACAATACTCCTTGCCATACATACATAAAAAAACATTGGCTAATACTATACGATCCAATTATCATAAACAATATTTTACTTATATATAATACATATCCTTTAAAAGGGAGTTTAAAACCGCGAGAGTATAAAAAATAAGGTTTCCAGCCATAAGTAATGAATAAAAGACTTATAATTACTCCCCCAATAATCCCAGCCAAACCATAGTAATACCCTAATACTACAGATAATCCCAAATTTAAAATAGCTTCCACAACAGGTGCATAAACATCCTGAAATAACCCATAAGCAACAATAAAAGAATCATTCGTACGGGTCATTGCAATAAAAGCATAAATAACCAATAAAACGAAAGAAGTAGAATCCAATAAATAATCCTTACCCACCCAAAAAGATATAAAAGAATGAGATAAATGAAAAAGACAAAAACATATTACGGAAGCAAGCCAATAACGACTTACTGTATACTCCCTAAAAAAAGAAAGAATTTTATCTTTATTTCCTTCTGCAATCAAATTTCCGATGCTAGCATTCATTCCATTAAATATAGACGTAACAATCATTGATACACTCACTACTAACAACATATAATTCCCATAAATAGCAACAACAGTCAACGATAGAAAAGCATAAATAATCAATGGACTAGTTTGTCCCAACACATAAGCAGCAAATTTATGAAAGAACAGTTGTTTGGTTTTTTTTATTATCACAGAGTGTTTTCGAGATAACATTTTTCCTTTTGATAAGTCTGGATGAAGCCAAGGAAAACTCCGATGTATCGTTTTCTTTAAAGACAGGCAAGTAACAACAGACATCAACAATTCAATTACTAACCAATAAATATAGCCTTGATGAAAATAACCAATACCAACAATCTGCATCAATAGTTTTAATGCTCGAAAGCCTTGTACATTATAATTTATCTTATATTCCTGTTGGTCAGCACTTAGCACGATCTGCTGATAATTAATAATATAACCCAACATGGCAGCCAACAACAGAACACCAAATGAACCGTATGCATACCATAACGGCAATTCCATCTTAGCAAATATCCATGGAAAGAAGCACATTAAAACAGCACCACCTGCTAATACTATATAAGCAATACGCCTATAAAGCCAACCTTGGACAGCAACTATCTCGTTTATAGTTTCATAATCCTTTTGAAATAGAGGAGTATATAATGTGTATGAAATAGCTGCACTTATACCCAGTTCTGCCAAATTAAGAAATCCAAGTAAATTCGTTGCTGTTGTATTCAATCCTAAGACTTCCGCACCTAAACAATCAATGAGAATCTTACGCGAAAAGAATCCAAGAACTAAGACGAGAACACTAAAAAATAAAGAAACACGAGCATTTTTAATGCTCTGTACTGTGCGATTCATTTCTGCCATTGGTCTAAAACTTATACTTATGCTGAGAACAGTGATTTTCCGGCATGACAATCTTACCATTAAAAGACTTCAAGTATTTGATTGTCAAATATGATTATTCAAATATCAGAACAAAAAAAGACCAACTATATTTGTAATATAAAATAAAGGCTATAACAATAATCAGACAATTAGTATCCAGTACTATATTAATCATTATAAGGTGTTCTCAAATGTTCTTTTAATATAGCCTCATTCTTATCCTGGTCTCACAGACCTTCATCCCACAACTTATCCATATCCCTCTCTACTCTTTGAGCAAAGTAGGCTGTCAAAGATTTACGTATTTCTTCCAAGGCACGCTCGTCTTTAGCATAAGAAAACATCTTCAACAAATATAATTGAACTGGGTTTAAAGGTTCTGACTTCATATTCTTTAGTTTTTGATAGACTAAGAGCACCTTGAATATCAGAGGACATAAAAATAATCAGACTTATACAATGAGAATAAGAAAACAAGTTTAATACGTTCCGAATCAAAATTTACCATACTTCAAAATAGGTAGCGTCCTGACCTGTACGTTTCTTAAAGTCCTCTTTCATTTTTTTTTCCAGCTCCTTAACATATTCACGCTTTAACTTCCTTGCTTCTTCCAATCTCCGAAGGGCATCTTCGCGTGTCATTTTTTTAGTGCTTTCCTTTTCCATATTTCCTTGAATATTAATATTATTCACATACAAAGATAAGCAAAAATATTAATAATCCTATTCCAGCATTCTTTTTTAACTCCCAGCTTCGTCCAACACCCACCCTATTTCCATTTCAATGCCTCAGCCACCGGTCATAATCAGCCAACCGGTTGATCAGCTGCTGCTTATTCTTTTTCGGCTTTTCCTCTTTCTTCCACGGATCAATCGCCTCATGCGCCAAATGATAATAGATACTGCTATCCGTACAACCATAAAGTGTAACCACAGCAAGCGCACGCGACTGCTCCGCCTTGACGAGAGGAAGCATCGTCTGCATAACGCCAACCAGCTTTGCCGCCTCTTCTTCCATACCCAATATAGTATAAGCCGGCAGCAAAATGGCATAAAGCTTGCAACGCATCACATCCGTATCCATCCGGAGATTGCCATATTCCTTCAACGCCTTGGCAGCCAAGGAACGATCTTCCTCACTCACCCCCTCCGCACTGTGATAACGCTGAAGAGCACTGTGCAAACCATTCAACATACACAGTCATTGTCCAGGCGGGTATATACATGCTTGTCCTCATCATTCAGGGCAATTACCTCATACTCACCCGGCATCACACGCAGCAGCGGAACCCACATCCAGTTCTCCACACATACCATCACATCCTTTCGCCCGGCTCCCGGCTGAATGACAACAGTCGCCTCCACCCCCTTAAACCGTCCCTCGGTAATGCGTATCCGGTCGCCCTTGCGCAAACCATCCGGCTGGGGTATATAAACAGGAAGTGTATTGGAATAAGAACGGGCCACCCACTGCAAATTCTCCATTGCGGCATCGGAAAGGTAGGGGAAATACTCCCGCTTCCGTTCCCTCACCCGAGGCAGGAAACTGAGTACAGGAAAACGTTGCATCAGTTGGAAAACATCACGCTCGGAGGCACGGACAAATACATAGTTGAAGAGTAAGGGACGCTGGGTATTGACGAATTTGCCGTCTATACGCCTCACTTCCTGATAGGAAGGAGCAAAAAAGCCGAATGAGGGCTCGCCTGCCTGTATGCGGCGGTCCTGCTCCCGTTGCAAACCGCGCACTCCTCCCCGATGACAGTCGGGAAGCGACAACACATACCAACGCACGGCATTGTTATTCCGCAAAGCCTCCAACGCTTCGGGAGATGCCACAGAACGCTTCGGTTTATCAAACTGATGGGATAGCTTTTTCATGAGGTTTATCGTCAGAAATCCACGCTGACCGATACTGGAAGACCATATCAGCACAGTGTTTATAACTGGCTGATAAATAGCTTTTTACACAGATTTCATTTTGTATTTCTGAAATCTTTTATTTGTTGTTTCTTTCGTCCGAAGACGTCTTTTCTGTCTGCTTTTTATAGACATGTTTATACCCTCAAAAAAGGTTCTTTACCCTTTATATAAAAGGAATTTAGAAACTTTTTGAGGGCACAAAGATACACTATAATTGTGTATTACACAATAAAAGCGCTTAAAAAATAGGAAAACTTACTTTTGATAAGAAAATAAGAGATGGGTATATTTCGTAATCACAATAAAAGATTCAAGTTTTACAAATATTTATTCAATAGGACTGTAATAACCTTATCCAATTCTATAAGGTCATTCTTTATAGTAGTAAATACTATCTGCTCGTCTACATTACTATATTCATGCGAAATAAGATTGCGCATATCATAAATAGCCAACCAAGGAATTTCCTTATATTCAGAAAGCGGTGATGGTTGTAAAAACAACAACTTTCCTACCTGTTCACCTATTACTTGAAGGCGCATAACACATGCATTGAACACCATCACTTTATCCATGGAGGCTAAAAAATCATCAGCACAATTTATTTCTTTACTCCATTGCTGTATATAGTAAATGGATTCTTTTATCTGGGTTAACCTGTCGCAAATGGTTAGTCGTCCTCCTTTATACATAAATGGCTTCTTTTTCAATATTCTGTTTCAAAAATGGAGGCAGTGAGGAACGGAAACGCACTAAATCAATTTCACAATGAAACATTTCCGTCAAAACAGTCTTCAAAGTGTACATAGTGGATAAAGTAGGATTATCAATATCTACAACAATATCCAAATCACTATCTTCCCTGTTCTCTTGACGTGCAACCGAACCGAAGATACCAATTGATTTAATTCCAAACTCATGCCCAAAACATTGTTTGAAACTAACTAACTTTGCCTTACATTCATCTAAGCATAACATACTTTTCACCAACTTTAGGTACTGGAACAAAGATAAACCTTTTATTTGAACGATACAAGTTCTTACCTCGGTTTCTTCATTTCACACTCCATCAGAGCTCTCCTTGCATCAGAACGTCATCATCACCATAAACCGCACGCCCCATTTGTTCGCATCGGGATGATCCAGATAATTCAGACGGCGGACATAGTCTATGTGCAATATCTTGAAAATATTGTGAATACCCACAGAGCATTCCATGTACGGGGTCTTCGGGTCCATCACAAAGCTGGTAGGACGTCCGTCACGGGTCGGGAACAGGAAGAGCTCGCTGTCACCCGGATGCTTCATCGGATTGTTCTTGTCGGTTAAATGACCATACAGCATCTTGAAGCCGATAGCCTCACGCCACTTCAGTTTTTTCAGCAAAGGAATACGGTTGAAAATCTTACCGTTCAAATCCCACGATACATCCAGAGAGGCGTAACGGTCGTTCAGGAACTCCATATTATTAATCAAGTTGAAAGTCTCGCGCTGCAGGATATAGGACAAGTTGGCCGCCGGCATGATCAGCAACGGGAACGGAACTTTGTTCCACTGCGCACCGCCTTTCACGAACATGTCGATCTTACCCCATGACGAGAACCAGAAACGCTTGTACAGCCCGATCTCTGTCAAGTTATAGTTATACTCTCCGCCCAGCACGCCCTTGAAACCGGCCGTGTGCGACAGCGTAAATACCGGAGCGTCAAAAGAAACCGGAATACGGCGTTGCTTGGTATTGACAAATGTCTCACCCGGAGCGTAACGGAAGGCCAGGGAGGCTTCCATGGTCTGAATCTCAGGAACCAACGTTTTCTGGTCATCATTGGTTATATAGGCCAGACCGCCGGTAGGCTCGTCTGTGCTGTGTTTCACTTCCACCGTGGTCTTCAGGCCAAACTGTGTCTCGTTCTCATACTTCAAGGCGATATTCCGCACGTAGGACATCTGGTCTACCGTAGAAGTCTTGAAAGATACGAACACGTTGTCTTTATCTGTCTTCAGGAACTTATCCGTGGGAGACATCACATCATACTGATAGCTGAACGTGATGGAGTTCTTCGGGAACTCGCGCGGCAGGTATTCCTTCTTGTTGAAAGAGTATTCCACCTCACCCATATACTTGGAACGATGGTCCTTGAACCCGTAAGCGTAATATCCCTTGAAGAACAGATGCGGATTCAGGTTGGCCGTGGTCTGCGCGCTCATACGCAGACGCAATCCGTCGATATAGTTATTGGAGATCATGGTGTTTACCGGACCGATATCTACCTTGCTGGGATGCTCCTTGGTCCCGGTTTCCACAAAGTTCTCGATAAACGCCTTCAATACAAAAATCACATATTTGAATCCCGGCATCTGCTCCAGACGCTTTACCAGCATATCCATAGAACTCTCGGTCTGCGTAAGCGGAACCGGCCGGTATTGATTCCAGAAATCGTCTCCGCGCATCATGGCGTCCGCCTCTTTGATCTCGGCCCCCTTACGCTTGAAAAGTTGCTGCGGAAGCTCATCGAAGGCATAATCAGAGTAACGGGTAGTCCTTCGTATCTGGAATCCTTGCATGATCTTCATCAAGGTCATCTCCACAATCATGTCATCGGTTTTCAACACCCACTCCCCATTGGGCAATTGCTCGAACTCCTGAATAATATCCATATTGTCTACAAAGTTCACCCCCGATTTCTTGGGCAGGTTCATTGTACATTTCTTCACCGTATAAGACGAGTCGGCCAATACGTAAAGATGCCCCGTAAAACCGAAGTCCTGCGAGTTATTGGGAACGAAGGTGAGATGGAAACACTTGTCCTTGTCCACGAATGTGGTGTCCATAATGTAAAACTTATAAAAAGAGATGGCATCACTGGACGAAATAGGGCTGATGAAAGGATACTGCAACAGACGGATATCATTGTCGTAAATATTCACATCCGTAAATACATCCTTCAGCACCGTGCTCAGCATATCTCCCGTTGCAAACAGCTCGTTCACACCCGTAGAGCTCATTCCTTTGATAATGGTCTTCTCACTCTTGGGATGTTTACGGTAAATTTTCTGCGAAGCGGTCTCGTCCACCGAAATAGGAAGGATGAATTTATTGGTTTCCTCGCAAAGTTCGATCTGGTCTTTCAGGAAAGGCATCTTTTTATACATGCCTTTTTCCAGCATCTCGGGAGTCACATCATTCAGTGACATCGTGATCTTCTGATACTTATTGTACTGATAGTAATCGTTCTCGCTCAGCTTATTATTCTTTTTATGAGCGATCACCTTCTTCATCAGTTCCACTGCCGGATTATTCTTACGGGAGTATTTCTCTCGTTTGGGCTTCACCACCACTTCGTCCAGCATGATATCATCCGGTCTCATCCTCACATTCAGGTTCTTGGTGACGCCGGGAATTATATTCACCACTTTTGTTACATATCCCACCGCCGAAAAGGTGAGTTTATTCCAGCCTTTACGGGTTTCGACCTTATAATTTCCATCATTATCGGTAATACTTCCTACGCCTTTTCCTTCATAAAAGACTGACAAGTAGGGTATGGGTTCATTCGTCAATGAGTCTGTTACAACGCCTTGTATATTTTGGGCTGACACCGAAATGCAGCATCCTAATAACAAAAATAGTAGAAACGACTTGATATATTTTGTCTTCATTCTTTTCACCGCTATTTTTATGAGGGAACAAAGTTAAGCATTAACTTAAAAGAAAGTTGCTAATATAAGCTAATAAATACAGAAATCTTACATATTGACCAATAAATAGGTGAAATTTAACACCGGAAGAACCATTATGCAGCAAATAAAAAAGGGGTCTTTTCACAAAGCCCCCTTTTTAAGTTTTCAATAGGTATTAGTTTTTTTTTAAGGTAAAAAGATTGTTTTCAGGATAACGATGCAAATATCGAGCCTTTTTTTAAACCAGCCAAATAAAAAACTATGCCATACAACATGTTTTTAGATTTTTCTGTCTTTTTTGGCAGATTATTATTCAAAATGCTCTTTATCGGCCTCATTATATATACAAAGGTAGCAAAAATATAGACTAAAACAGCATTTTAATGAGTTTTTTCTTTTCCCAAGAAATGTCCATCTACCTTATCGCGATGTTTCAGCACCTTTGCATCGATGAAGAAAACAATTTCTTCGGCGATATTGGTTATATGGTCTCCGGCACGTTCCAGCTTACGGATAACGGTGCCGAGTTCCAGGCAAGTCAGGAAATTATCGGGGTGTGTTTCCAGATATTTTGTAAGGACGGCAGGAGCAGCCGCATTGATTTCGTCCAGCAAATTATCTTTACTGAATACATTGAGGGCTAACTCCAGATTTTCTTCATTCAACGCGTTCTTGGTCATTTCGAGCATACCGAGCACTTGTCTCAGCATCTCTTCTATACGCAGGCTGTGGAGCAGTTCACTATCCAGCACGGTTTCCTCGCTTCTCACCACAAAACGGGCTATGCCTTCGGCAAAATCTCCCAAACGCTCCAAATCACTGTTTATCTTGAACATGGCCAGCACAAAACGCAGGTCAATGGCTACCGGATTGTATAGAGCGATAGTGTCCTCTACATCACTGTCTATTTTCAACTCGAACGCATTCACCCTTTTCTCACGGACAATGACTTGCTGTGCCTGGTCACGGTTAAAGGTCAGCACAGCCTCTCCTGCCCTGTCCAGCTGATTGTAAACCAATGTCCACATCTCGTTCACTTCCTTCTTCAGTGATACAAGTTCTGATTCTATAAATTTCACCATATTCTTAATTCTTGTTTTGTTTATCATTATTTCTTTCACCGCAGATTGCGCAGATTCACACTGATTTTAATTTTCCGGACAGAAGAATAAAAAGACAAATCCACACCATTAGATCTGAAAAGCAAGCAAGCCCGCATCGGGCTGTGGCACATCAGTTCCAGTTTTATCTTATCTCCCATCTGTGCAACGCTGTGATGAATGCTTTACCCGAAACGCCCTGTAATATAATTCTGGGTCGCTTCCTTGCCCGGATTCGTAAATATTTTCTTCGTATCATCATATTCCACCATATTGCCCATATAGAAGAAGGCTGTCTTGTCACTGACACGCGCGGCCTGCTGCATGTTGTGGGTGACAATAACGATGGTATATTCTTTCTTCAGCTCATGAATCAACTCTTCTACCTTGGCTGTAGAGATAGGGTCCAGTGCCGAAGCCGGTTCATCCATAAGCAGAACCGAAGGAGATACGGCCATGGCACGGGCTATGCACAACCGCTGCTGCTGACCACCGGACAGGGCAAACGCAGACTCTTTCAACTTATTCTTCACCTCATCCCACAATGCGGCTCCTTTCAAGGTTTCCTCCACCCTGTGGCGGATAAACTCATTATCTTTCACCCCATTTACCCGAAGCCCGTAGGCCACATTCTCGAAAATGCTTTTCGGAAACGGGTTGGGACGCTGAAAGACCATCCCTACGCTCTTGCGCAACTCGTCCACCTGCACGGACTTGTCGTATATATTTCTCCCGTCAATCAAAATCTCCCCCTCCAGACGAGAGCCGGGAATGAGGTCGTTCATGCGGTTGAACAGACGGAGGAAGGTGGACTTGCCACAACCGGACGGGCCTATGAAAGCCACCACCGATTTCTCTTCAATCGTCATGCTTATATCTTTCAGTGCCTGAAAATCACCATAGAAAAAATTTACATGTTTTGCATCTATCTTATTCATATTCTTAATGTTTTAATAATTTGCTGATTTGTCTATGTGCTAATGTACCAATGTCCGTGCGGTACACAGCGCAACCCATCGGCACACCGACAAATTATTAATTCGTTTTTACTTTGTTGGAAAAATACCGGCGGAGTGCATTTGCCAACAGGTTTATAATTAAAATAATAAGGATCAGTACCAACGCCGTACCGTATGCCAAAGGAAGCTGTGACTCCATATCCGTTCCGCTGGTAGAAATCACATAAAGGTGATAAGGCAATGCCATGCATTGGTCCAGAATGCTATGCGGCAGTTGCGGCAGGAAGTAAGCGGCACACGTAAACAAGATGGGCGCCGTTTCACCCGATACACGTCCCAAAGCCAGAATCAGTCCGGTAATGATGTTGGGCATCCCCATAGGCAGAATCACATGCCAGATGGTTTGCAGCTTGGTCGCGCCCAAAGCCAGACTCCCTTCACGGAAGCTGTCGGGAATCGCCTTCAAGGCTTCTTCGGTGGTGCGTATCACCAAAGGTACACAAAGCAATCCCAACGTCAAAGAACCGGCCAGGATGCTGTCGCCGAACCCCATGTATTTCACAAACAGTGCCATACCAAACAAACCGAACACAATGGACGGAATACCGCTCAGGTTATTGGTCATCATCCGGATAAAGCGGACCAGCTTGCCTTTCGGCGCATACTCGTTCATATAAATGCCACTCATCACTCCCACCGGAAAAGCGAACAGCGCACTGCCCGCCATCAGATAAAAAGTACCTACAATGGCCGGCCATATACCGCCACCCGTCATGCCGTCACTGGGCGCCGTGGTCAGAAACTCCCAGCTGATTACTCCTATACCTTTATATATAATAAAACCGAGAATGGCGAACAGAATGAGGACAATACTATAACTCAACAGTTTGAAAATGCCGAATGCCAGCCATTGCGAACGTCTTTTACGCGCCCCTTGCCCGACAGGGAAAACATCTTGCTTCATATCTTAAATACTTAATTAATCATTTGTCAATCTATCCATATACCCATTGGCTACGCTGTGTGCCGCATGATCATTAGCACACCGGCAAATCAGTACATTATTTATTTGTTCTTGATGAAATATATTCTACACTAAAGTTGATAAGCATCGTGATGAAAAACAACACTACTCCCAACAGGAACAGGGCTTCATAGTGCGCGCCGCCGGCTGGAGCCTCTCCCAGTTCCGCTGCAATAGTTGCCGGAATGGTACGGAGCGGCTCCAGAATAGTGGTGGGTATCACGGCCGCATTTCCTGTAACCATCAGCACCGCCATCGTCTCGCCTATGGCACGTCCGATGCCCAGGACAACGCCCGAAGTGATTCCCGAAACAGAGAAAGGTATCACCACCTTATATATAGTCTGCCAACGGGTAGCACCCAATGCCAGACTGGCTTCGCGCATGGCACGGGGGCAATTCCGCATCGCATCCTCGCTTACGGTAATGATAGTGGGGAGTGCCATGATAGCCAAAACAATACTTCCGGCCAATCCGGTCTCGCCCACAGGCAGATTAAAGACTTTCTGAATAAGCGGTACGATGACTATCAACCCAAAGAAACCGTAGACCACGGACGGAATACCACTGAGCAATTCAATAACCGGCTTCAGAAAACTACGGGTCCGATGGTCGGCCACCTCGGACATATACACCGCCACCGACAAGCCGAAAGGCAAAGCGAACAGGATGGCAAAGAAACTCACCCAAAGCGTACCCGTAATCAAAGGAAGAAATCCGAACTGAGGGGCGGGAGTAGCCGTAGGGAACCATTCCTTTCCAGCAAAAACCTCGTCAAAAGAAATAGACTCGTCTTTCAGCAGGTGGCCCGGAAAATCCTTCTCTATAAACTTGGAGGGAACAAAGGCGATGATGCCTGGATTACCGGCAACGATCTCGCCGATGCACCGGGGGGCTTTCTCGTATTCGGCTCCCAGCTCTTCCTCCGAGAAATAGGAGGTGATATCCTCCAACCGGAAAACTTTAACCTCCGCGTCCGGTCCTCCCAGCTCTTTCCAGTTGGTAATCTCTTCGTCAAAAACGTCTTTTATTTGTGCCGCACTCAGTTCCTGCACCGGATTGGCTTTATTCACCGCCAGCACATATCCCTCTTCTATGACTTTTTTATTAAAAAGTCCCAAAGCTTCCGCAAACAAGAATACGACAATCAGCAAAATAGTAATGCTCGTTACAAAACCGCTGCAAGTCAATATTCCTTCTACAATCTTTTCCCAAACTCGTTTCATACAGTTTTAGTCTTCTATTTTAATAACCGATGCAAAAAAAGCCTCTTTATATTAAGGTGATATGAAAGAAGCTTGAAGTATTTGCTACAATTATATTACAAACTTGTTACAAGCAAAGACAATCCTGATCTTATTGCCATTTTCCCGCAAGGACGGATTCAATCCACCCTTGCCGGCGAATATTGCCCGTAACAGAATCGTAACACACCAGTAAAACAAATGACACAAGAAAACGTTTCTTTTGCACACGAATTAATATAAGAACTTATGAATCAATTAAAAGCTCTATTTCTTTTTATTCTATTGGCTTGTAGTCTGAATATTACCGCACAACGCATAAAAGGCAGTGACACGGTGTTGCCTGTGTCACAGGAAACAGCCGAGATTTTCATGAAAGATGATCCCGACCGGCGGGTAACCGTCACCGGCGGGGGAACCGGAGTGGGGATTTCCGCCCTGATGGACAACACGACAGATATCGCTATGGCTTCCCGTCCCATCAAATTCAGCGAAAAGATGAAACTGAAAGCCGCCAAACAGGAAGTGGAGGAGGTAATCATAGCGTATGATGCCCTGGCCGTCATTGTAAACCCGTCCAACCCTGTCAGCCAACTGACACGCCAGCAACTGGAAGCCATATTCCGCGGCAAGATAACCAATTGGAAGCAACTGGGAGGACCCGATATGAAAATTATTGTCTATTCCCGCGAAACCTCTTCGGGAACTTACGAATTTTTCAAAGAAAGCGCCCTGAAGAACAAGAACTACATGAGCAGCAGCTTGTCCATGCCCGCCACCGGAGCCGTGATCCAGTCTGTAAGCCAGACCAAAGGCGCTATCGGCTATGTGGGACTGGCCTACTTGTCCCCCCGGGTGAAAGCCATCGCCGTTTCTTACGACGACGGCAAGCACTATGTACTGCCCAGCCTTGAAAACGGAAAGAAGAAACTTTACCCCGTAGTACGCCCTCTTTACTACTATTACAACGTAGCCAATAAGGAAAAAGTAACCCCGTTCATCGACTATATCCTGTCGCCCCAGGGGCAAAATATTATAAAAAACGGTGGATATATTCCTGTGAAATAAAGGATATCCCAAAAAGAATGCGTACTTTTGCAGCAAAAGTGTAAAATTGATATCACAATGACTGAAATGAACGCTACAGAAGCTACAGAGAAGAAAAGTCTGAACTTCATTGAACAGGCAGTTGAGAACGACCTGAGAGAAGGTAAAAACGGAGGGAAAGTACAAACCCGCTTTCCGCCCGAGCCGAACGGCTACCTGCACATCGGTCATGCCAAAGCCATCTGTCTGGATTTCGGGATAGCTGCACGCTATGGTGGCGTATGTAACCTGCGTTTTGACGACACCAACCCGACCAAAGAAGATATGGAATACGTGGAAGCCATCAAGGAGGACATCCAATGGCTCGGATTCCAGTGGGGAAACGAATATTATGCATCCGACTACTTCCAGCAATTATGGGATTTCGCCGTCAATCTGATAAAGGAAGGAAAGGCTTATATAGACGAACAGAACTCCGAACAAATCGCGGCACAAAAAGGCACTCCCACCCAACCCGGAACCGAGAGCCCTTACCGCAACCGTCCCATCGAGGAAAGCCTGGAACTGTTCAACAAAATGAACAGCGGTGAAATAGAAGAAGGCAAAATGGTGCTCCGTGCCAAAATAGACATGGCAAGCCCCAACATGCACTTCCGCGACCCTATTATTTATCGTGTGGTAAAGACTCCGCACCACCGTACAGGCGAAACCTGGAAAGCATACCCCATGTATGACTTCGCACACGGACAGAGCGACTATTTTGAAGGAGTGACCCATTCGCTGTGTACCCTGGAGTTCGTACCCCACCGTCCGTTGTACGACCTGTTCGTGGACTGGGTAAAAGAGGGTAAAGATCTGGACGACAACCGTCCTCATCAGTATGAGTTCAACAAACTGAACCTGAACTACACCTTGATGAGCAAGCGTAACCTGCTGATTCTGGTAAAAGAACATCTGGTAAACGGTTGGGACGACCCCCGTATGCCGACTCTCTGCGGTTTCCGCCGTCGCGGCTACTCGCCTGAGTCCATCCGCAAATTTGTAGACAAGATAGGTTATACCACTTACGATGCCCTGAATGACTTCGCCCTGCTGGAAAGCGCTGTCCGCGAAGACTTGAACAGCCGTGCCACCCGTGTATCGGCAGTCATCAATCCGGTGAAACTGATCATTACCAACTATCCCGAAGGACAGGTGGAGGAAATGGAAGCTGTCAACAACCCGGAAGATCCGTCGGCAGGCACACACACCATCGAATTCAGCCGCGAACTGTGGATAGAACGCGACGACTTCATGGAAGACGCCCCGAAGAAATATTTCCGTATGACTCCGGGACAGGAAGTGCGTCTGAAAAGCGGATACATCGTGAAATGCACAGGCTGCAAGAAAGACGACAACGGCAACGTGGTGGAGGTATACTGCGAATACGATCCCGACAGCAAAACAGGTATGCCGGGCAGCAACCGCAAAATCAAAGGTACCATCCACTGGGTAAGCTGCGCACACTGTCTGCCTGCCGAAGTACGCCTGTACGACCGCCTGTGGAAAGTGGAGAACCCGCGTGATGAGATGGCCGCCATCCGCGAAGCAAAGAACTGCGACGCACTGGAAGCCATGAAAGAAATGATCAACCCCGATTCGTTGAATGTATTAACCAACTGCTATGTAGAGAAATATCTGGCCGATGCCAAACCGCTGGATTACTTGCAGTTCCAGCGCATCGGTTATTTCAATGTAGACAAAGACTCTACACCGGAACATCTGGTGTTCAACCGCACCGTATCTTTAAAAGATACCTGGAGCAAAATCAATAAATAAAAACAAGCTTATGAACTACGACATGTCTTCTTACTTTGAAGACCCGGAATTTAAAGAAGCATTGGCAAAATACGAGGGTATGGTGGAAAGCCATACCCCCGCTTATTTTGAAGCTGATGAATTGATCGATATCGCCGAATATTACGCCTCAAAAGGAAGACATAAAGACGCTGACAAGGCCATAGACCTTGCAATCCAATTGCACCCCGATAACACGGACGCCCTGATTTTCCGGGCACGTTCCTTGATGCTGCTAGGAAAAAAAGAAGAAGCCCAAATGGTGATGCAGCTCATCAACAACCCTGCCGACCGTGAATTCAGATTCCTGCAAGCCGACCTGCTGATAGAGGAGGAACACATGGAAGAGGCCGATGAGATATTACAACAACTGGCCATGGACGAGGAGTATGAACTGGATACGCTGCTGGACATCATTCTGAACTACGTTGACGTCAACCAGAAAGAATACGCCAAGAAGTGGATCGACTGCCTGTTTGCCCATTTCGACATGCAAACCCTGCCGGAAACCAACCAACGTCTTCGCGACGTGCTGTGCGATTATTACAGTACTTTCAACAAACCGGACTTGGCTATCCCTTACCTGAACATGACCCTGAACGAGTTCCCCTATTCCGTTCAGCATTGGAATGAACTGGGTAAATGCTATCTGCAACAAGAGCAATACGAAAACGCGCACGAGGCTTTCGATTTCGCATTAGCCATTGATGAAAACAACACAGAGACATTGACCTTGAAAGCATTCCTTTACAGCCAGACAGCAAATATCAAGGAATCTATCAACTATTATCTCCGTTTGGAAAAGGCGACAGAGAAGAAGCCTCCCGTTTATATGGCATTGGCCGGTCTCCACTTCGAGATGAAGGATTACGAAACCGCCATGAAGTATACACAAAAGCTGTTAAAACAGAAACAGGAGATTACTGCATTCGAGCTAACCGATATATATAGCATCGCAGCCCTCTGTCATGTAGCCCTGGGGCATCCTGAAGAGGGATATATGTATCTGGACCAAGTGCTGAAGCAGAACGGGAACGATGCGGAAACACGTATCTATGCCGGACAGTTTTTCACGATAATGGCAGGCAGCAAGGACATCAGCGAGGAGGAAAGAAAGAACAATATCGACAAGGCGGAGGAACAATTCAACCTCGCCCTGGAATTCACCCCGAAAGAGGAACGGATGGATATTTTGTTCAAAATCGGCTCCAAATACTTCGATGAACATCTCTTTGAATATGCCAACCGGTATTTTGAGCAAATAAACAAAGAATTTCCCCAAAACGCCCATAGCACTTATTTCTTTCTAATTTATGGCTATCTTTATTTACAGAAACCAGGTCCGTTCATACACTATCTGGCTAAAATCAATAAAGAACTTCCTGATACGTATGCAGCTCTGGGAGTTGATGAAAACGCACAGTTGCCCGACAAGTTATTCAACGAAGCGATACGCGTAATCAAGGACGATATCAGCAAAGGCAAGCTAAACTTAAACAAATATTTATAATAATTTTATGGAATCAGTTGCATTTATCCAGTGGTGTCTGGACCACTTGAATTATTGGACAATAACGTTATTAATGGCCATCGAAAGCTCTTTTATCCCTTTCCCCTCGGAAGTGGTAGTGCCGCCCGCCGCCTATAAGGCTGCCGGAGGAAACAGTGACCTGAATGTATTTCTGGTAGTTATATTTGCGACCATCGGAGCCAATATAGGAGCCATCATCAATTATTATATAGCCTATTTCGTAGGCCGTCCGCTGGTTTATAAATTTGCGAACAGCCGCTTCGGGCACATGTGCCTGATTGATGAAGCCAAGGTTCAGAACGCAGAACACTACTTTGACAAGCACGGGGCACTCTCCACCTTTATCGGACGTCTTATTCCTGCCGTCCGCCAGCTTATCTCCATTCCTGCCGGTCTGGCCAAGATGAAATTATCCACTTTCCTGCTGTACACAACGCTGGGAGCAGGTATCTGGAATGCCATCCTGGCAGCCATCGGTTACTATCTGCAATCAGTGGTTCCCGAAGAGCAGTTATTGAGTACCGTCACCGAATACAGCCACGAGTTAGGATATTGCTTTATAGCTATCGGCGTTTTAATAGTAGGTTTCCTAATTTATAAAGGAAGAAAATAAAAAAGAATGAACTTTTTTCCATTTAAATTTGTTATCATTACAGTATCGAACTAAAATATAATAAAATTATGGCAAAAACAGCATTTAAAGGAACACCGGTAACACTAGCCGGAGAATTTGTGAAAGCAGGAACTTCAGCTCCGGAATTTACATTGGTAAAAGGAGATTTGAGCAATTATACATTAAAAGACGGGAAGGGCAAATATCTGATTCTGAACATTTTCCCCAGTATGGATACCGGCGTGTGCGCTACTTCCGTACGCAAGTTCAACCAGCTGGCTGCAAACCAGCCCAATACGGTGGTGTTGGCAATCTCTAAAGACCTGCCATTCGCCCAGGGACGCTTCTGCACTACTGAAGGCATCACCAACGTTATTCCTTTGTCTGATTATCGCTATACTTCCGATTTCGCTGAAAAGTATGGTGTATTGATGACTGATGGTCCTTTGGCTGGATTATTGGCACGCTCGGTTGTAGTGATTGACCCGGAAGGAAAAGTGGTTTATACCGAACTTGTTCCCGAAATAACCCAGGAACCGAATTATGAGGCCGCACTGAAAGCGGTAAAATAAAAAGTGCTTCCCGAAAGAATAAAGAAAACGGCAGAAGATTTTTACAATCTATCCGCATAGTTTTTAGGGCAGTTTCCGGCATAGCTTCTTGAAAGTTATGCCGGAAATTTTTATATGTCATGCTTGAAAGATCTATAATCTTGCATCTTCATCCTTTAGACAAGTACCATTGGTACATTCTGTGTACCCCTTCTTCTATATCAATCTTATGCTGCCAGCCCAGCCGGTGCAATTTGCTTACATCCGTCAGCTTACGCATAGTGCCGTCCGGTTTCGTAGCGTCAAAAGTCAGTTTGCCCTGATAGCCCACCTCCTTGACAATCTTGTCCGCCAGTTGGGCAATGGTGATTTCTTTCCCCGTACCGATATTGATATGACAGTTGCGGATATCCTTGGAGCCGGGTGTGTATGTATCCTTAAAATCCACATGCTCCATGATATAGACACTGGCATCAGCCATCTCCTCACTCCATAAGAACTCACGCAACGGCTTGCCTGTTCCCCACAAAGTTACTTCCTGCCCGGTTATACCATACTTTTTCAGAATGGAGAGAATCTCCTCATCCGTATGCGAACCGTCTATCCCCTCTACGGGACGAAGATTCATATCTTTACGCACCGCATCCCAGTCCCCCTCATTCAGGCATTTTCCCAAATGAATCTTACGAATCATGGCAGGCAGCACATGGCTGTTCTCCAAATGGAAATTATCATTGGGACCGTAAAGGTTCGTAGGCATCACGGCTATGTAATTGGTTCCATATTGCAAGTTAAAGCTTTCGCACATCTTCAACCCGGCAATCTTCGCAATAGCATACGGTTCGTTGGTATATTCCAAGGGAGAAGTCAGTAACACATCTTCCTTCATGGGTTGTACGGCATCACGAGGATAAATGCAAGTGCTTCCCAAAAACAAGAGTTTCTTTACATCATGGCGGAAACTCTCCCCTATCACATTCTGCTGAATCTGCAAGTTCTGATAAATAAAATCGGCACGGTAAAGACTGTTCGCCATGATGCCTCCCACATGTGCCGCTGCCAGAATGACATACTGGGGCTGCTCTTCATCAAAAAACTTCTTCACAGCCTGCCCGTCCAGCAAATCCAGTTCTTTGTGAGAACGGCCTACCAGATTGGTATATCCCTTTTGCTGCAAATTATTCCATATAGCAGACCCCACCAGTCCGTGGTGGCCTGCTACATATATCTTGGCTGTTTTTTCCATTATTCTGCTATTTGAGCCTTTAAATACAGTTTCTTCACGAACTTCATATCATGCTTCACCATGATTTTCACCAGTTCGGGGAAAGAAGTCTTACGGGGATTCCAGCCCAGCAACGTTTTGGCTTTAGTGGGATCACCCAACAACTGCTCCACTTCGGCGGGACGGAAATACTTAGGATCGACGGCAACCAGTTCCTTGCCCGTCGCCACATCGATACCTCTTTCATCCACCCCTTTGCCTTCCCAGCGCAATTCAATGCCCACTTCCTTGAAAGCCAAGGTACAGAACTCGCGCACCGTATGGTATTCGCCGGTCGCAATGACAAAATCTTCGGGAGTATCATGCTGAAGAATCATCCACATACACTCCACATAATCCTTGGCATAGCCCCAGTCGCGCAAAGAATCCAGATTTCCCAGATACAGCTTGTCCTGATATCCCTGGGCTATACGTGCGGCAGCCAAAGTAATCTTGCGTGTTACGAAATTTTCACCACGGCGTTCACTCTCATGGTTGAACAGGATGCCGTTCACGGCAAACATACCGTAACTTTCACGATAGTTCTTGGTAATCCAGAAACCATACTGCTTGGCCACCCCATACGGAGAACGGGGATAGAAGGGAGTCGTTTCCTTCTGAGGCACTTCCTGTACCAGTCCGAACAATTCGGAAGTCGATGCCTGATAAATCTTGGTCTTCTTTTCCAGGCCCAGAATACGGACCGCTTCCAACATACGCAGCGTGCCTACCGCATCCGCTTCCGCAGTGTACTCGGGTACATCGAAACTTACTTTCACATGGCTCTGAGCAGCCAGATTATAGATTTCATCGGGCTGTACAGCCTGAATGATACGTATCAGCGAACTACTGTCGGTCATATCCCCCCAATGCAGATTCACCAGACGGGTCTTTTGCATATCACGAACCCACTCGTCCAGATAAAGATGTTCGATACGACCGGTATTGAATGAAGAAGAACGGCGCAGAATACCGTGAACCTCATATCCCTTTTCAATCAAAAACTCTGCCAGGAATGAACCGTCCTGACCTGTAATACCTGAAATTAAAGCTACTTTTTTCATTTCGTTTATTGTAAATGGCCTTATGCAAGCCCTCTTGGTTATTTCATATCACATAGCTATCTACTGCTATCTGCCTTTCGGCATGGCAAAGGGTGGAATGACCCAACAGAACGGCAGATGACAGACAGCATACACTCCATGTATGCAGAAATAAAATATATACAAGAAAGAATATTTACTCCGCCGAAAATTCTTTGATGCGCTGTTCCTCGCTCAACCGGCAGATCAGCAATGTGTTATTCTTCTCAGCAACGATATATCCGTCCAGTCCCTGTACCACCACCCTCTTTTCCTGTGTAGTGTGAATCACACAGTTACGGGTTTCATACAACTTTATATTCTCACCTATCTGCGTATTATTATGGGCATCTTTCGGCAAATTCTCGTGCAATGATCCCCAAGTACCCAGATCACTCCACCCAAAGCTGGCAGGAAGGACAAAAATCTCATCCGCCTTCTCCATAATGGCATAATCCACCGAAATGTTCTCGCACAAAGGAAAATTCCGGTCAATCATTTCCTGCTCCTTGTCCGTATAATAATAAGGAAGCAAACGCTCGAACACCTTCGAAATGGCAGGCTGATATACGCGCAGGGCGTTCACCACCGTATTTACATTCCACACAAAAATACCGGCATTCCAGAAGAAATTATTTTTTTGAATATAGCGCCTGGCTGTTTCCAGATCGGGTTTCTCTTTAAAAGAATACACCCGGAATACCTCCTTATTGGCGGTAGAAGGTACACTGAGATCAGCTTCAATGTAACCGTAGCCCGTCTCAGGACGGGTAGGTTTCATGCCCAGGGTAAGGATAGCGTCCGAATCGGCCGTAAAATTCATCGCCGAATTAATCACCCGCTGAAACTCCGCGATATTCATCACAATGTGATCGCTGGGGGTCACCACCATATTGGCCTTAGGATTACGTGCCTTTATTTTCCAACTGACGTATGCTATACAAGGAGCCGTATTGCGACGGCAAGGCTCACGCAGGATATGATCATCAGCAATATCGGGCAACTGCTCCTTTACAGTATCCGCATACTTCTCTGATGTCACCACCCAAATATTTTCCGGAGGACAGATCCCCTGAAAACGGTCAGCCGTAAGTTGGATCAATGTACGGCCGCAACCCAGTACATCAATAAATTGCTTAGGATAATCAGGAGTACTCATCGGCCAGAAACGGCTTCCAACACCTCCGGCCATTATAACGAGGTGATTATTCTTGATGTTCATATGATTCATTTTTTACGTTGTATGACCGCAAAGATAAGTATTATTTTTTAAAAAAAGTATTGCGTTTTAATTTATATGTCCTATATTTGCATACGACTAACATTTTTTTTGTCATGAAACAACCGACAACTGAAAACTCTGATATAATTAAACTAGTAGCGATATTAGGTGATTTTGCCTTGTTGAACCTTTCTATGATACTTGTGTTTTTTATTCTGAAAGGAATAGATTCACAGGCCATAGCCCATATTTCATTGAAAACCTACCTGCTGACTTCCAACCTGTGCTATATTCCCTGCATATCCATCTTTGGGGTCATACTGCACAACCGCATAGTGCGTCCGGAACAGATTGTAGGCCGCCTGTTAGGAACAATCAGTTTGCATGTAGTCATCTTCCTCACGGTGCTGGCCATTATTAAGGTAGATAACTTCTCACGCATCTATCTGCTTGCTTTCTATCTGTCTTTCATACCTTTAGCTATAGGATGGCGACTGACATTGCGGTTCTTTGTGAAAATGTTCCGCCGCAGTGGCAGGAACCTGCACACCACTGTACTGATAGGCGACGGGGACAATATGGTGGAGCTGTACCATACGTTGAACGATTTGACTTACGGATACAGGGTTTTAGGCATTTTCTATGATGAGAAGGACTCTAATTACCCCGAAGGAATTCCCTTTAAAGGTCCTGTAAACCAGTTATTTGAATGGTTATCCCATAATACCGTGCACGAACTGTACTGTGGTCTGCCATCCAGCAGAAAGGATGATATTCTGGCCATCATGAACTATTGCGAGAACAATCTGATCCGCTTCTATAGCGTACCTCATGTACGTAATTACATAAAGCGTCAGCTGCAACTGGAATTATTGGGTGAAGTTCCTGTATTGTCCATCCGTACCGAGCCGTTGCAGAACCCGGTAAACAGACTGGCAAAACGGTTATTTGATTTGACATTTTCCTCTCTGTTTTTACTTACAATTTTTCCATTTATGTACCTGATTGTAGGTCTTATTATTAAAATTACCTCACCTGGTCCCATATTCTTCAAACAGGAGAGAAACGGGGAAAACGGGAAAATCTTTAAATGCTATAAGTTCCGTTCCATGAAAGTGAACGCATTGTCCGATTCATTGCAGGCTACCAAGAATGATCCCCGCAAGACCAAGTTCGGCAACTTCCTGCGTAAAAGCAATCTGGACGAACTGCCGCAATTCATTAATGTATTCAAAGGAGAGATGTCCATTGTAGGTCCCAGACCCCATATGCTGAAACATACAGAGGAATATTCCCAACTGATTAACAAATACATGATGCGCCACCTTGTCAAACCCGGAATTACCGGATGGGCGCAAGTCACCGGCTACCGGGGAGAAACCAAAGAACTTTCCCAAATGGAAGGCAGGGTAAGAAGAGACCTGTGGTATATTGAGAACTGGACTTTCCTGCTCGACATCCGCATCATGATAAAAACAGTAACCAACATGTTCCGGGGCGAGAAAAACGCCTATTAATCCAAATCGTAGGGACATATAAAAAATAAAAAGATATGAAAGGTATTGTACTAGCCGGAGGTTCGGGCACGCGCCTCTATCCTATTACCAAAGGAGTATCCAAACAGTTGCTCCCTGTCTTCGACAAACCCATGATTTATTATCCTATATCGGTACTTATGCTGGCCGGCATACGGGAAATACTCATTATCTCCACCCCATACGACTTACCGAGCTTCAAAAGACTGTTAGGAGACGGAAGCGATTTCGGAGTACGCTTTGAATATGCGGAACAGCCTTCGCCCGACGGACTGGCTCAGGCTTTCATCATCGGCGAGAAATTCATCGGAAATGATTCCGTCTGCCTTGTACTGGGTGATAACATATTCCACGGCAACGGCCTGTCCGCCATGTTGAGAGAATCCGTACGTGCTGCCGAAGAGGACAAGAAAGCAACGGTATTCGGTTATTGGGTCAGTGACCCCGAAAGATATGGCGTAGCGGAATTCGACAAGGAAGGCAACTGCCTCTCTATTGAAGAAAAACCTGCCCAACCTAAGTCCAACTATGCCGTGGTGGGACTCTATTTCTATCCCAACAAGGTGGTGGAAGTAGCCAAGAATATCAAGCCTTCGGCACGGGGAGAACTGGAAATCACCACCGTAAACCAGCAATTTCTTCAGGACAAGGAATTGAAAGTACAGACATTGGGCAGAGGTTTCGCATGGCTGGATACCGGTACTCACGACTCGCTGGCCGAGGCAAGTACCTACATCGAAGTCATTGAAAAGCGCCAGGGGCTGAAAGTGGCGTGCCTTGAGGGCATAGCTTTGAGAAAAGGCTGGATTACTCCGGAAAAGATGCAGGAACTGGCCCAGCCGATGCTTAAAAACCAATACGGACAATATTTACTGAAAGTTATAAAAGAACTGGGATTAGAATAATGGAAGTTATAAAAACAGCAATAGACGGGGTTTTCATTTTGGAACCCCGTATTTTTAATGATGCAAGAGGGTATTTCTTTGAAAGCTTCTCAGGACGTGAATTTGAAGAAAAAGTATGCAGGACTACATTTGTACAGGATAATGAGAGTTTCTCTACTTACGGTGTATTACGCGGCCTGCATTTCCAGAAACCTCCTTTCACACAAAGCAAGCTGGTGCGTGTGATCAAGGGAGCGGTACTGGATGTGGCTGTAGATATCCGGAAAGGTTCTCCTACTTTCGGAAAGCATGTGGCTGTAGAATTGACCGGAGAGAATCACCGGCAGTTTTTTATCCCCCGCGGATTCGCACACGGCTTTGCGGTACTAAGTGACGAGGTGTTGTTCCAATACAAGTGTGACCATTATTATGCTCCGCAAAGCGAAGGAGGAATCGCATGGGACGACCCCGATCTAGGCATAGACTGGCGACTTCCGGCCGACAAGGTTATTTTGTCCGACAAGGACAAGAAACATCCGAGATTGAAAGACTATCAAACGGATTTCGACTTTAATCAAAGTTTATATTAAAGGCAGTTTTGATTCTGCGTTTGTCCGGTTTTGCCAGTGAAATTAAAGAAGCCGAAAACTGCACACCGGACTATCGTAACGTTCAGGGCAACATTTCCGAAGATTGACCTATAAAAACAGGGTGCACCTCCTACGAAAGAGATGCACCCTGTTTTTATAGGTCAATATCTTTATATCACTTCTTCTCCATCCCCTCCTGAGGAGCATTAAGTCCTGCCTTCAGATTTTCAAAGAATTCACGTCCGAACAAGATCCATGCGGAAGCGCCCGCCACTGCCAGGAAAATAAATCCGACAAGAATCACCTTCTTGCTGGTTCCCGAAGGCAGCAACGGCACACTGGCAGGTTCCACAACGGCAAATACAGGTTTGGCCTCCTGTACTTTGGCCCGTGCCACCTGCAATTGGGTAGCCACCTGGCTATACACCTGATATGCCAGATTCATATCATTCTGCAACCGTTCTCTCTCCGTCAAAGCACTTTGAAGGACAACCCCCTTGTTGGCATCCATGTAATTGGCATAATTCTGCTGGGCTACATAATACTCCTGCTGGCGTTCCTTATACAATTGTTCCAGATAAGCACAATCCTGCTGGGCTTTGGAGACCCTGTACGCTGTGATATACTCCTGAAGCTTCACCACTACCGTGTCTGTAATGGCGGCCGTAACCATCGGGTCCTGCAAAGTCACCGTCACTGTGGTGATGCCGGTTTTCTTATCCACATCAGCAGTAATCGCCTTACGCATGGCTTCCACTTTCTTCGCCTGATCTTCTGTCAGGTGGAAAGGATCCAGCCTGTTCCCTTCTTCCTCTTCCTTATCGGAGAAGAGAGATTTCACCCCGCCTATAGCCGCCCCGGGCAATCCCATAACAGCACCCCACCACGGAGCTTTCTGCTCATCGAGATAAGCTACAAAAGTAGTATCCACCTCACCGTCCAACGTGGTGACATGTGCATTAAACAGTTCCAGAATGAAAGGAGTAGACGCTACTATATCCGGGAAAAGAGATACGTTCAACGCATCCGCCTCACTGCCCAGACTCATGCCTCCGATCCCCAGCATGGCAGCCATTCCCGACAAACTCCCCCCTCCGCTTTTACCGGATTCGGGAGACAATGTCACTTCCACCGTATATTGCTTGGGAATACTCAGAGCGATAATCACCCCTACAATAGCACCTATTCCGGCAACCTTCAGCAGCATCTTTCGGGCAGCCCACAACTTACGGACATACTCCATCAAATCAATTTCCAACTCCTCGTCTTCCCGTGGTCTTTCCGTATTATTCGTATAATTCTTATCTTCCGCCATACTGTTTCTATTTTAAGATATTAGCAATAGATGCAATCATAGTAGCCAACGACGCACTGGTGGTTGCTATGGACAAGGTGTTCTGCAAAGACCAGTTGCTCTTTTCCTTCACCGGAACAATCACCTCACAGCCCGGCTGGATCAGCTCACGGCTACCTTTCTTCGCTCTCTTCACCTGACCGTTCATATATACAATATACACCTTGCTCTTCTTCGCACGGAAACCGTAACCTCCGGCCTGCTCTATATAATATTTCAACGTCTTGCCATCTTCAAATGAAACGGTATTGGGATACATCACAGCCCCGCTGATACGTACCGTGTTGTTGTATTCGGGAATTTCAATCACATCCCCCTCACGCAATACGATATCCGCACTGGAGCCGGGTTTAAGCATCGCTTTTTCCAAATCGATGCCCACATAATAGATATCTCCCAAATCCAGCCGGTTGACATCAATGGAGTCCTTTCCAGTCTTGGCCATGTCCAGAACCGTTTCCATACGTTTGCGTTCATCGGCATTGATACGACGGCTTAAACGGGCCCCTTTGATATAAGCAAACGGAGTCACTCCACCTGCCTTCTTGATCAAATCGGAAAGACGTTCGCTCTTCTCTGTCAGCGCATAATCACCTTCATACAAAACCTCACCGGTCACCTGCACATTCACCTGTTCCTGATAAGCAGGGCTCTTACGCACATATACCTGATCGTATGGCTGCAACACAAAACCCGGTTCTCCGTCTATCACAAAACCGTCTTTCAGAGAAAACGAGTACATTTGTCCTATGGTGGAAACCGCTTCCGTACCTTTGCTATCCTTGATACGGCGGGAAACATCCACACGGACGGTAGAAGCCGATTCCATCAATCCGCCAGCCTGGATTATAATATCCTCCAAAGTCGTATTGTCGGCAAAAGCGAACTCACCCGGACGGGCAACCTCACCATACACCATGATGCTTCCCACATCCTCCAAGTCATGAATACTGGGAATATAAAGCACATCATTACGCTGCAAAGGTACATCGGGTGCAGTACCGTCCATGATGCCTTTTATATCTACTTGAATAACCTCTTTCTTCAGATTCTCGCGCTCGCGATGCAACACCGCACGTCCTGTAAAGGCATCACCCATAAGGCCTTCAGCCTTTTCCACCAGTTGGCGGACTGTATTCAAGGTTCCTCCGAACTGATAAATGCCCGGACGATAGACAGCCCCCTTGATTTCAAGCTTGTTCTCAAAACGGTCCAGAATAGCTTCAGCAGTCAGCGCATCACCATCTTTTACCTGGAATACGGAATAATCAATATCATCAATCGTATAAATCTGATACTCCTTTCCGTTTTGACGAATCATGCGGAGAGAACGGGTATAGGCATCCCCCGAAAATCCACCGGCATACTTCAACAACGTGGCAACACTTTCGTTGTTTTTCATCTCGTATTTCATGGGGCGTTTCACATTACCCTCTATGCTAACCAACGCCTCGTATGGAGGAACGATGATCACATCGCCTTCCTGCAAGCGGATATCATCATTGATTTTACCTTTCATAATAAAATCGTACACATCTACGGTAGCGATTTTCTGTCCTCCGCGCACTACTTGTATATTGCGCAAGCTACCGATATCGCTCACACCACCGGCACGGTACAGTGCATGAAACACGGTAGAGAAAGAAGACAATGCATAAGTTCCCGGTTGGAACACTTCCCCCATCACGTTCACCTGGATCGTCCGGCTGTTTCCCAAAGTAACCTTGATTTGTGAGGACGGGTTCTGTTCATTATCAAGCCCTGCATAAATCTTATTCAGTTCTTTACGCAAATATTGGTTGGCTTCGGCAATAGTCATGCCGTTCAGATAAATCAATCCCAAATCGGGGATCGTGATAGATCCGTCCGGAGATACATTATCGCGGATGGTGGCCTGGTTTGTACCCCAGATGTCAATGATTACCTCATCACCCGGCCCCAGACGGTAATTAGGAGGAGTAGCCAGATTCACACTCGGCTCGAATGTAAGGTTTCTGGTTTCAAAAATGTCCCGTCCGTACACCTTATCCTTCTGCATTTCTTCCATATCGCCCATGCCCATCCCCTCGTAATAGCGATTGGCAGAAACACTGTCCGACAAGTTCTTCCCTACCACTCTGTCCGCTGCCGGACGTTGGTTGAAAGTAAAATTCTCTGTTACATAGATATCTTCCTGCGTCTTTGTCTTTTCACGCAAACGGTTCCGATTTTGCATCGTTGCATTTGCGTCTTTATCAGCAGACCCATTTTGCTGTTCATAAAGTTTCTTTACACGCTTAGCCTGTTCTTGTGTCACTCCTCTACGGGCTAACTCTGTAGCAATCTGACGTTGGTCTTTTCCTTGTTGCATGCCCGTCTTCACATATTCCAACACCTGTTGGTCACTCATAGATTGCTGTGCAAGCACAGAACCCGAGAGGGCAAAAACTAAGACCAGTACGGATAATAGTTTTTTTATCATATAAATTCAATAAACTTAGTAATTTAGCAGCCGCAAAGGTAGATATTATTTTCGATATAGGCGAGTATTATTTCATAAATATCCCTCTAACAAATATAAAAACGGCTGCCACCTGACGGTGTACAGCCGTTTATTCTTTAATAATCCGTTAGCAGAATTCATTCAGACTTCATTGCACAGCCCTCCTTCTTAAAAAAGGTCTGCAAGGGTAAAACTTGTGCAATACCATTCCGGCCGGATCAGCAATACATATTTACGATGGCTTCGTACAATTCCTGTTTACCGCTTACTTGCTTGGGCTCACCATTCTGCTTAGCATAAGCCACTACATCTTCCAGTGTCAGCTTGCCTTCTTCAAATTCTTTGCCTTTGCCACTGTCGAATGAAGCATAGCGGTCTGACAACATCTTGCAGTAAGGAGATTCATTAAGCAAAGCAGCAGCACTTTCCAATGCACGCGCCATAGCATCCATACCTGCAATATGAGCGATAAAGATATCTTCCAGATCAGTAGAGTTGCGACGTGTCTTGGCATCGAAGTTGGTACCGCCATTACCCAAACCGCCGTTGCGGATAATCTGCATCATGGCCTGGGTCAGTTCGTAATTGTCGATAGGGAACTGGTCTGTATCCCATCCGTTCTGATAATCGCCACGGTTAGCGTCAATAGATCCCAACATTCCGTTATCTACCGCAACAGCCAGTTCATGTTCAAATGTATGACCAGCCAACGTAGCATGATTCACTTCAATGTTCACCTTGAAATCCTTGTCCAGCCCGTGAGTTTTCAAGAACCCTACCACAGTTTCGGTATCCACATCATATTGATGCTTAGTCGGCTCCATCGGTTTGGGTTCAATCAGGAAGGTACCTGTAAACCCTTTGCTCCGGGCATAATCGCGGGCGATGGTCAACATCTGAGCCAGATGTTCTTTCTCACGCTTCTGATCTGTATTCAATAAAGACATATACCCTTCACGTCCACCCCAGAACACGTAATTGGAGCCACCCAGTTCGATGGTAGCGTCAATAGCGTTCTTTATCTGGACAGCAGCGCGGGCAACCACATCAAATTCGGGGTTTGTAGCAGCCCCGTTCATATAGCGTGCATGACCAAAAACATTTGCCGTACCCCATAACAATTTGATTCCGGTTTCAGCCTGTTTCTGTTTGGCATAAGCAACTATCTCTTTCAGATTCGCTTCATATTCCTCGATTGTATCGGCTTCCTCACACAAGTCCACATCATGGAAACAATAATATTCGATTCCCATTTTCTGCATGAATTCAAAGCCGGCATCCATCTTATTCTTGGCAGCCTGCACCTTATCGGCATCACCGTTCCAAGGGAATTTCTTTGTTCCGCCGCCAAACTGGTCACCGCCCTCGGCACACAACGTATGCCACCATGCCATAGCAAACTTCAACCAGTCTTTCATCTTCTTTCCGTTAATTACCTTTTCAGCATCATAATAACGGAACGCCATCGGGTTCTTACTTTCCTTACCTTCAAATTTAATCTTTCCTATACCGGGAAAATACTCTTTTGTAGCCATAATTCTTTACTTATTTTAATAACTTGTTCTAATTTATCTACTATTTTTTTTCAACACGCAGGCGGAATAGCCATTTCTTTATCCGAAGGTCCTTAAAAGGCAGCCATCGCTCTCTCCAGATTGGATTTCCAGCGGGCATACGCATCATCGTAAGCAGTACGCTGTGCCACATCAGGCTCTATCACCTCCAGTTTTTCCAATGTGGCAAATGCCTCGTTGTTATCTTTATAAACACCCGCGCCTATGCCGGCCCCCTTGGCGGCGCCCACCGATCCATCCGTGTCATACAGTTCGATTACAGCCCCTGTCACTCCCGCCAACGTTTCGCGGAAGATAGGACTGAGAAACATATTGGCATGTCCGGCATGAATCTTCTGTACAGGGATACCCATCTGCTCCATGATATCAATGCCGTATTTAAACGAGAACACGATCCCTTCCTGTGCGGCACGAACAATATGCTGCTTTCCATGCAGGTTAAAATTAACTCCACATATAGAGCATCCTGTCTCTTTATTTTCCAGCATACGCTCCGCCCCGTTGCCAAAAGGAAGAATACTTACTCCGGCACTGCCGACAGGAGCCTGTGCCGCCAGCCTGTTCATATCACTGTAAGAAATACCTTCGGGAGCCACATTACGTTTCACCCACGAATTCAATATACCGGTACCATTGATACACAACAACACTCCCAGACGGGTCTGCTCGGCAGTATGATTTACATGGGCAAAAGTATTCACCCGGGATTTCGGATCATAATTCACCTCACCGTTCACGCCATATACCACTCCCGATGTTCCTGCCGTAGAAGCAATCTCTCCCGGATTGAACACATTGAGCGACAAAGCATTATTAGGCTGGTCTCCGGCGCGATAGGTTACAGGAATTCCCTCTTTCAGGCCCAATTCTTTGGCAGCCCATGCATTTACACGCCCCTGCTCGCCAAAAGTCGGTTTGATATCAGCTATCAGCGAACGGTCGAATCCATAATAATCCATCAGGAAGCCCGCGACATCATTTGCCTGAAAATCCCAGAACATCCCTTCGGACAAACCGGACACCGTGGTACAAATATCCCCCGTCAGTTTCATAGCGATATAATCGCCGGGCAGCATTATTTTATAAATACGTTCGTATACAGCAGGCTCATTCTCTTTAATCCATGCCAGTTTGGAAGCGGTAAAATTCCCCGGAGAGTTCAGCAGATGAGAAAGACATTGCGTTTCCCCCAATGCCTCAAACGCTTTCTGCCCGTATGGAACCGCCCGTGAGTCACACCATATAATAGCCGGACGTAATACATTTTGCCCTTTATCCACACAAACCAGTCCGTGCATCTGATAAGAGATACCGATAGCGGCAATTCCATCCGGACCGATCCCACTCCCGGCCATGACAGCCTGAGTTGACAATTTCAGATTTTCCCACCAATTTTGCGGATCCTGCTCAGCCCATCCGGGGCGGGCAGCCATAATAGCAGCCTCTGTTTTAGGAAAGAATGCAGAAGAAACACACTTTCCGGTCTCTGCATTTACCAAACTCGCCTTTACCGACGAACTGCCAATATCATAACCTAATAGGTACATTTAAATTGAAAATTAAGAATTTAAAAATAATAGTCTCTGTCCCGATGCATCAGCATTATCCTTCCAAGGAAAGGCCGGTGAAGAATCCCAAAGCATATACCGATTCCCCGAAACGACCAGGCGGAGTATTCTCACAGCAATCACAACAAGGCTAAAGTTATCTGTCTGTTATCACTTCGTTCCCGACTTATTATATATTGAACGGTCGAACTTATAGAAGCGTGCCGCCCTGTGGCATACACCTACCTGTTTTTCTTCCAAAGGTACTACATATGGCATCAACGCTATCTTCTTATGGAAGTTCCTTACGTCAAACACCTTATCATAAATCAACTGATAGACAGTCCGCAACTGGGCCGCCGTAAACTTCCGGGGAAGCAAGTCGAACATTGCGGAAGGAGCATATTCCACATAATGGCGTATATGCACCAATGCATCCTGCAAAATCTGGAAATGGTCGAACGCCAGGCTTTTCACCTCCGTCACAGGTGTCCAGCAAGCATCGTATTTATCAGACAGCTGTTCGAACCGTCTGTCAATCTTCACCAGTGTCAGGTAAGCGATAGTCACAATGCGGTCTATTTTCTTCTCGTCCAAACGATGAAAACGTTCCAGCCACAGCACATCCTTAGGGTTACGGGTACGGTCTTTCGATCCATACGCCTTAAACTGGGTAAGCTTCACATTCTTCAGGCCCGTCAACTCATTCAACACCCGCTTGGCCGCCTCATCCAGATCCTCATCGTCATAGATAAGGCTGCCCGGCAACTTCATGTTATTATATCCGTCCTCGGACTGTTTCCCCACCTGCCTTACCAACAGGACACGGAACTGCTCTCCATCAAACCCAATCAGCACACAGTCCACAGATACATGTAAATTAATCGTCTGGTTTATTTCCGACATAGTAATATGGCTTTTATCATTTCCGGCAGCAAAGATAAATACTATTTTTCGAATTACACAAAACAATATATTTATTTTTATTATGTTCCAAAACACTATTTTTCAATATAATAAATATCATCCATCATACAATATCACATCTTAATCTTATCATATACACTACAATATATAATGTACAGGAGTTGTCCCGTCTTCTTTTTTCCCTTTTTCCAAAGGACTTTTATTCCATTCAACCCCCTATTTCAGACACTTGGTTAAGGAAAAGCAATCTTTACGCCAAAAAATTAATAGAATAAAGTTGTTTATTCACAATAATTTTCTTTACTTTTGCCCATTAAAATCTAAAGATTACTCTATGAGAAAGAAAATTTTGGTCTTGGACGACAAAATAGCAATTGCAAAAGTCCTTTCAATCTATCTGGCCAGTGATTATGATTGTATTTGGTTACCGAATGGCATCGAAGGGGTAAAATGGCTTCAGGAAGGTAACATACCAGATTTGATTATATCAGATATCCGTATGCCCGAAATGCGTGGAGACGAGTTTCTGGAATGGATAAAATCCAATCAGTTATTCAAACACATTCCGGTGGTTATGCTAAGCAGCGAAGACAGTACCACAGAACGCATCCGCCTGTTACAAGAAGGCGCGGAAGACTATATTGTCAAACCTTTCAATCCCATGGAGTTAAAAGTAAGAATTAAGAAAATCATTGAGTAAATCAGCATGACCTTTCTGCTTTATATAGGAAAGAACAAGGATTTTTTGCGCAAATTCAGCAAGCTCGAAAATGTCCAGATGATTTATGCCCAAAACTACCAGGATGCCATTACAATTTGTATCAGACTGAAAGTACGTGAGAACATCATTGTCCTTCACGAACAAGGGGAGATGAACGGAGATATTGAGCAGGTCGGTGCTTTCAGGAAAAAGTTCTATCAGGCATATGTCGTACTCATTACGGACAGGCTGACTCCCGAAGCCAGCAAAGTCTATCTGAACAGCGGAATAAACGATACCGTCAGTTTGCACATCACCACCGCCCGGCTAAGGCAGAAAATAGACATCATCAATAAACGGCAGGAACTGCTATATGCACATAACCGGAAGAAAAAAGACGTGAGGCATTTTATCCTTCCCCAATGGAAGCGCTGCTTCGATATCCTTTTCTCCGGTGCAGCGTTAGTCTTCCTGTCCCCAGTCTTTCTGCTGATTGCCATAGCCATACGTATGGAAAGCAAAGGACCTGTTATTTACAAATCCAAACGGGTAGGAACGAATTATACCATTTTTAATTTCCTGAAATTCCGTTCCATGTATACGGACGCCGATAAAAAGCTGAAAGACCTTGCCGGTCAGAACCAGTACCAGCCGGAAGGCACTCCGGAGATTGCCAAAGATTTCTCGATGGAAGAATTAGGAGGACTGATGTTTGGAGATGACGGTGTTATAGATAATGGCGGAATGCTGGTTTCCGATGACTTCATCATTCCGGAAGAAGAGTTTATTTCCAGACAAAACGCACTGGATGAAAGTCCTTTCATAAAAATAGAAAAAGACCCGCGGGTTACCAAGGTAGGACGCGTTTTACGAAAATACAGCCTGGATGAGTTACCTCAACTGGTCAACATCTTGAAAGGCGACATGTCTGTGGTGGGGAACCGTCCTCTTCCACTCTATGAAGCCGAACGCCTGACAAACGATGAAAGTATCGAACGCTTCATGGCGCCTGCCGGGCTGACCGGCTTGTGGCAGGTGGAAAAACGGGGGGATGCCGGAAAATTATCCGCTAAAGAACGCAAAGAATTAGATTTGAAATACGGTAGAGAATTCTCCTTTTTCCTGGATATGAAAATCCTGTTCAAGACTTTGACAGCTTTTGTCCAAAAAGGAGATGTTTAAATAATTTGTTTTAGGAATAAAAAGGGGATTTATTATATGGGTAAAGTATGTCTTTTTGTCATCTGTATGTATTGTTCTATCCACCATTTAAGCGCACAACAGGAAGAGCAGCAAACACAACCGGTACAACAACCTCTTGTGACACAGGATGATATATTGGGGAATATGAATGTGGATTATGCAAAGATAAAGCTGCCTCCGTTAAGTGTCCTTTATGAGAATGCACGCAGCACTCCAAGCTTACAGATTTTAGAGAAGGAGAAACAGTTACAGAAAAAGCTACTATCGAAAGAGAAAAGGAACTGGCTGGGGTTTATCCATGCCGGCGGAAGTGCTTCTTACGGTATAGCAGACAATGTGGCCAGCAATACGGATGTCAACACCCCACTTATTTACAGGTATGTAGGCACAGAACAGACTTCGTGGAATGTGGGAGGCGGCATCAGTATTCCTTTTGAAAAGCTGTTCGACCTCCGGGGAGGAATCAAGCGCCAGCGAATCCAGGTGGATATTGCCGAGTTAAGAAAACAGGAAGCATACGAAACCCTTAAAATACAAATAGCTCATTTATATGTCCAAATTTTATCCAATATAGAAACATTGCAAAGATCAGCTGAAAATATAGCTTTATATAAAGGTGCATCGGCTGTTGCAGAACAGGAATATAGAAACAGACGTACCTCTATTCATGATGTGGCCAAGACTAAAGAACAGGAATTTGCCGCTAATCAAGACTTTGCCTTACTACGCTCTACTATTAACGACCAGCTGCTGACCCTTGAAATAATCTCCCACACCCCCATCCTGACCATACAAGGAGAAAAGGACGTTCAAGAAACAACGATACAGGAACAGGAAGAAAACAAGAGGCAAAGTAAGAAAAAAGACAAAAAGGAATAAGAAGCATGGAATTATTTAAATACATAGTCAAGTTTATCTACCGTATCCGTTGGTGGATGGTTATATTTCCATGTATAGCCGGTATCATAGCATGGTTTCTTACCAGAAATCTGGAAAAAACGTATGATGTGAAAACCACCATCTTTACAGGAATCATCTCCGGATACAACGTAGATGCCACCGATACCCGAAACGCCACCGTGCACATGAGTAATTTAATGAATATCATTACAACGGAACGCACACTGAAAATAGTATCTCTGAAACTGCTTGCCCGCTGTCTGGTCTATGGAGATGCCGAAAGAAACACCAGTTATATTTCAGCCATACATTACCAGCAGCTGGTTTCCGGTATTCCACGAGAGTTACAGGCATTGATAGACAAGCAAAACGAAGAGAAGACCTATCATAATCTGGTAGCTTTTGAACGCCCGTCCATCAATAATTTCATCTACCAACTACTCAATTATACCCACCCTTATTTCAGCGTACCTCTACTCTCACAACATATAAAAGTAGCCAGGTTGGGAAACAGTGATATGATCGAGATTGCTTATAGTGCCAACGATCCGGGAATAGCCTATAACACACTTGAGATTCTGAATGAAGAGTTTGTCAAACAATACCATGAACTACGCTATGGAGAAACAAACAATGTGATCAAGTTCTTTCAAGAAGAACTGGCCAGATTGGGCAAAATGCTGACTGCCGCCGAGGATTCTTTAATCGAGTACAATATAGAAAACCGCATCATCAACTACGGAGAACAAACCAAACAGGTGGCAAGCATGGACGCCGCTTACCGGATGATGGACAATGATTTGCTTGTCAATTACTCCACCAGTAAGGCGTTGATCGATTTCTATGAATATAAATTAGGTGATGTGGCCAAATTGATCCGTACCAACAATGAGTTTATGGACAAACTCCATCAAATGTCCCAATTGAACACCCAGATCTCAACCATGGAAATCACTCCGGACGAAAAGAACCGGAAAAAGCTGGAAGAACAAAAAAACATGTTAAGTAACGCCGAACAAAACATCAACGATCTCGCCCTGAAACTAAGTGCCGAAGCCGCAAGTACAAACAATGTATCTTATGAGACACTCATCAGCCAGTGGCTTGACCAAATAGTCCTTGCCGAAAAAACTAAAGCCCAAATGGAAGCACGAGATATAATGAGAGAGAATTTAAATGAAGATTTCCTTTATTTCTCCCCCATCGGCGCTACCCTGGGCCGGAAAGAAAGGCATATCGGCTTTGTGGAAAGCAACTATATGTCTACCATGGGAGCCTTGAATGCAGCCATCTTGCGACAAAAGAACCTGGAAATGACCTCGGCTTCATTAAAAATCATGAATCCGCCCCTGTTTCCACTGACCTCCTCCCCCACCAATGCACGCATGATTATACTTGCATCCATACTGGGGACTTTACTTTTCATCATTGGCTATTTTCTGATTATAGAAATACTGGACCGTACCCTCAGAGACAAAATACGTGCAGAACGAATTACCGGAGGAACAGTTATCGGCGCATATCCTAGAGAAAGCAAGTTAAGATACAGACGTTATAATAAAGCCATAAACAAGATGGCCGTCAGGCAACTCAGCACCGCTTTACTGCCTCATCTAAATACACAGGAACAGCGGGTCATCAATCTGTTAAGTACAGAAGAGAAAGACGGAAAGACCCATGTCGCCCGCCTGATAGAGGAATATTGGAGCAGCATCGGCCTAAACGTCCGCCGCATTACATACGATGAAGATTTTCTAAGCGAAGACAGCCAATATGTACAGGCAAACAATTTGAAAGAACTATGTCCCGATCTGGAAAAGGATGAAATACTTCTAATCGAACACCCGGTCCTGAAAAGCAATCCTCTGCCTCCGGCTTTATTAAATGAAGCATCCATCAATCTGCTGGTTGTCCGTGCCAACCGTACTTGGAAAAATACGGATCAGGCACTGTATGAGCATTTGTTACAAGTTAAACAAAAAGAAGTACCCCTCCTTTTCTATCTGACACAAGCAGACAGAAATACAGTGGAAGACTTTACAGGACAATTACCTCCTTACACGAACTTTAAGAATATGGAATACAGGCTGTTCCAACTCGGACTGACCGCCATTGAATACAAAGGAAAATAGATAATGATAGCAAAAGAAATAAATATAACCCATACAGGTCAAATTCTGGCCAGCTTCATTATCGGACTGTGCTTATGCCTATGGACAGCCCTCAACATGAAGCCCTCCATAGGAGTTGCAATAGGGTTCATACCTTTTGCCACGCTTTTTATCTTCATATGCATAAACAGACCCGTCATTCTGCTGGCCATCACCTTTATGCTGAATTACCTGATAATGGGAATTAACAGATATCATTCCATCCCTATTGCCATTACCAATATCTTTGATTTGCTCTACGGCATCATGTTGGCCCTTATTCTTCTGAAACAGTTGCAAAGCAATCATCATTTCAGGAAAATACTAAACGTCTATACCTGCATCACATTGGTCTGGCTGCTATATTGTATCATCAACATAGGTAATGGTATAACCGGTGAATTTTACATGGAAGCATGGCTTCGTATTTTAAGACCCTGGGCCTTATACCCTATTCTGACCTGTATTATTCTATCCATACACTGCAATCGCTACACTTTTATCCATTACTTTTTAATACTATGGGGTATCATGACCCTACTGGCTGCCGCAAAAGGATATTGGCAAAAGAACAAAGGTTTTGACAGTACCGAGCTAAGCTGGTTGTGGGCCTATGGAGCACGTACCCATTTTATCCATTCCGGCATCCGCTATTTCTCATTTTTCACTGACGCGGGTCTTTTCGGTGCCAGCATGGGATTATCCTGCACTGTTTTCACGCTTACTTTTTTCTATACAAAGAACCTATTTCTCAGACTCTTCTATTTAATAGTGGGTATGGCAGGATTTTATGGTCTGTTAATATCGGGAACCCGATCGGCCATAGCTGTACCCATTGCAGGGCTGGGGCTCTTTCTGTTCCTGTCTAAAAGTTGGAAAATAGGCATCATCTCCTTTATCCTGCTTGCCGGAGGGATAGGAATGCTGAAATACACCAAGATCGGAGAGAACAATAAGTTGATCCATCGTATGCGTACTGTCTTTGACACAGAGGATCAATCGATGATGGCTCGTTTCGAGAACCAGAAAGCACTGAATGCCTACATGGATGAAATGCCCTTCGGCATAGGCATGGGAGCCATAGACGGAGTAGTTCCTCCCCATAACAAATATTATTTCGTTTCCATCTGTCCTTCAGACTCCAGTCTGGTAGATGTATGGAAACAGATGGGAATAGTGGGGCTGTGTGTGTTTTTGGGTATGCATGCCATTCTATTTCTATCGGGCTCCTACATCCTTTTATTCAAAATCCGAAATCCGGAAATCCGGGGACCGCTGACAGGTATGTTATGCGGTTGTGCAGGCATACTGGTAGCTTCTTACGCCAATATGGTTTATTTCCAGTTTCCTAACGGAATCTTGATTTATTCTTGTTTCACCTTTGTTTTTTTAGGACCTTATTTAGATAAACAATACTCAGAAATACATGGACTACCGACAGCCTGACCTATCCGTCATCACCGTGAACTATAACGGTTTTCACGACACCTGCGAATTCATTGACTCATGGGCAGCCACTGTATTCTCTGTCAGTTATGAAATGATAGTCATTGACAATGGTTCCACTGCCAATGAAGCCGCCTTGCTACAAAAAACATATCCTTTTATCCAAGCCGTACGCAGTGAGCGGAACTTAGGATTCGCCGGAGGTAACAATCTGGGTATAAACCTTGCAAAAGGAAAATACCTGTTCTTGCTGAACAATGATGTTTGTATGGTCAAAGATGCCATACCCTTGTTGATAAAACGCCTTCTGTCCTCCGACAAGATAGCAGGTGTCTCCCCGTTAATCCGTGATTATGCAGAACCGCACGCCATACAATTTGCAGGATACACCCAACTTTCGCCCATTACCTTAAGAAACAGAGCCATAGGCAAAGGGAAAATAAATAAAGACCACTACCCCGCCCAAAAAACGCCTTATCTGCATGGTGCCGCCATGTTACTGAAAAAAACAATAATAGACAAGCTTAGCCTGATGCCCGAAGAATATTTTCTATATTATGAGGAACTGGACTGGTGCACCTATATCAATAGGGAAGGCTACGAACTATGGTACGATCCCGCTTGCGAAATATGGCACAAGGACAGCAGCTCCACCGGAAAAGAAAGTCCGTTGAAATACTATTACCTGAGCAGAAACAGATTATTATATGCCTACCGCAATCTCTTTGACTGGAAACTTCCGGTTTCCATCTTATACCAGACAATGATTGTATGTCCCAAAAACATACTGACCGCCTTGGGAAAAGGAAAGAAAGCCATAGCCAAAGCACATTGGGAGGGAACAAAAGCATTTTTCAAACTTAGAAACAAAGACAAACAGCCATGATATTTCTAGCATACATAGAACTACTACTTTTCGCGATATGTGCCTTTACTGTTTTTTACCTGCTGGTGTACGCCATAGCGGCAACAGGCAACCGCACCGACAAATATTCCGAATCAAGAGTAAAACACCGTTTCGCCATTCTGATACCGGCCTATCAGGACGATGACTACATACCCTATACCGTCAAATCATTTCTGCAACAAGAATATCCTATAGACTGCTATGACATTATCGTCATTTCAGACCACCTGAAGCCGGAAACAAACAAACAGCTGGCACAATATCCCATCACCCTGTTGCAAGCCAGATTCAAGAAAAGCTCAAAAATGAAATCTGTCAAAGCTGCCATGTCACAATTACAAGAAGGACAATACGATATCGTTTTAATCATGAATGCGGACAATGTAGTGGACACCAACTTTCTTGAAGTTGTCAACAATACGTATGCCAGCGGCTCCAATGCCATCCAAACCCATCGCATCTATCAGGAAAGACCCAGCAATGTCAGCATATTGAATGCCATCACCGACGAGATAAACAATTCCATTCTTCGTGCGGGACATGTCAATTTGGGACTTTCAGCTTCGCTGAACGGCTCCGGAACCGCAATAGACTTCACTTGGTTCAAAGAAAACATCCGTCATTTAAAAGACGATGACGATGAAAAAGTCATCGAATCCCTGCTGCTCCGCGAACGGATATATGTGGAATATTTAAATAATACCCATGTATATGCCTTGAAGAATAGTGGAAAGAAAAAATTCTATACCCAACATAGCACTTGGATTAAAACCCAATATTATTCCCTGTTCACCAATATCGGTAATCTGCCCGGCGCCATTTTAAGTGGAAAATTTGATTATGCCGACCGTATTCTGCAATGGTTCATTTTCCCTCGCACCATCCTGCTAGGTATCCTCCTCCTGTTCAGTTTCCTGTCCGTATACTTCCACTGGAGCGCCTGCCTAAAATGGTGGGGATTATTACTCACTTTCTTATTGACTATGGCAATAGCCACTCCAAACTACTTGGTGGACAGCAAATTCAACAAAGCCATGAAAGCTATCCCCTTTCTGGCGGCAGGCATGATATTCAATATGCTTTTAAGAAAGAAAAAATAAAAGCCCCATGCTATCGGAAATTATACATATCATGGAATATACGCTATATATTTACCTTTCCGTCAGTGTGGGGTATATAGTCCTGTTTTCTGCCGCCTCTCATTTCTTCAAACAAAAGAAATATCCCGCGACTACTGTCCGGCAACGTTTTATCATCCTTGTTCCCGCCTATAAAGAGGATGCGGTCATTCACGCCTGCGTCACTTCCATTCTGCGCCAAACTTATCCGGCAGAGCTTTACGACCTGATAGTCATATCCGACCACATGCGTCCCGAAACCAATGCCTCACTGCGCAAAGAACGCATCGGCTTGATAGAACTGCATGAAAAGGAAAGTTCCAAGGCAAAAGCCCTGCGCATTGCAGCAGAGACCATCACAGACCAGCCATACGATTATGTCCTCATACTGGATGCCGATAATCTGATCTCACCCTGTTATCTTCAAGAACTGAATAAGGCAGTTTCACAGGGTATAAAAGCCATACAGACACACCGCAAAGCCAAAAATATGAATACAGACATAGCCCTATTGGATGCCGCCATCGAAGAGATGAACAATTCCATCTTCCGCAAGGGACACATCCGGCTGGGATTTTCATCTGCCCTTACCGGCTCCGGAATGGCTTTCGATTTCCGATGGTTTGTCCGGAACATCATCCATACCCATAGTACGGGCGAAGACAAAGAACTGGAAGAACTCCTGCTCCGTCAAGGCATTCACATTGAATATATAGACACCCTAGAAACATTGGACGAAAAAGTCCGGCAACCGGATGCCTTGCGTAACCAGCGCCGCCGCTGGATAGCCACCCAGCTTTTCCTTGCATTAAAAATGGGACGTAACCTCCCCACAGCCTTACTGAACGGAAACGGAGATTATCTGCTGAAAACCCTCCAAGCCTTTATCGCCCCCCGCAGCATTCTGTTGGCGCTCATCGGATTCTTTTCATGTGTTCTCTGCATTTTCTCTCCGACTTCTTCCATAAAGTGGTGGATTTTGCTTATCTTGCTGAACGGTGCGTTATACCTGGCCATTCCGTCCAATATGAGATATAAATACATGAGCAGAATCCTCAGGCAGACACCTTATTTTGTAATCATTATGCTTCTCAACTTGTTTCACTTGAAAGGAATGGCACAGAAGTTCAACCATACACAGCATGGATAGAATTATGAATATAAAAGAGTACTTACAGCAACACCCGCAATGGAAAAAACGGATACACGGTTTCATCATGCATCCGGTAAAGACACGCCCCTATTGGTGGATACGCGTATGGCAGCCTTTCTACATAAAAAAAGGGCGGGGCTCAGTCATTTATTCCAGTGTACGGAAAGACCTTCCACCGTTCCACCTGTTCCAGATGGGAAAATATTCGGTAGTGGAAGATTTCTCCTGCTTGAACAATGCCGTAGGCGACATCGTAATCGGCGACTATTGCCGGATAGGACTCGGCAATACGGTCATCGGCCCCATCCGGATAGACAACGGGGTCAATATTTCACAAAACGTAGTCCTGATAGGATTAGATCACAATTACCAGGATATCACTCAAGGCATCATCGAACAAGGTATCACCACTTCCCCTATCCACATCGGAGAACATACCATCATAGGAGCCAACGTGATTGTACTGCCCGGAATCACCATCGGCAAACATTGTTTTATCGGTGCCGGGTGTGTGGTTACCCAAAACATACCCGACTATTGTGTCACGGTAGGAAATCCCGCACGCATTATCAAACGCTATAACCCTCAATCACAAACATGGGAAAAAATATAAAAATATTAGTATGTGCCCATAAGGACAGCCGGCTACCACAGCATGAGTACTTCTGTCCCATACAGGTGGGGGCCTCCCTAACCAGTGCCCGATTCTTCCCTGTACTAGATAACACAGGAGATAATATATCCGACAGGAATCCTCACTTTTGTGAACTAACCGCCCATTATTGGGCTTGGAAAAATCTAAAGTGTGACATTATAGGGCTCAATCATTACAGGCGCTTCTTTGATTTTCATCGCCCGTTTCCGGCTTTTTCACCAGACAGGAGTTTCATCAACATAGATTCATTTCTAAAAGAAACTTACCGATTTCCTGATTTAGAAACCTTATTAAATGATTATGACATCATCCTCTCTCCCAAGCGTCATTATCCCTATAACGTCGCTACACAATACGCCATATTCCATCTAGTCAATGACCTCAATTTGCTGAAAGAAGTCATTCAACACCTCACACCCGAATATGCTGAAGCTTTTCATACATTCATGTATCACTGCAATGCCTATTCCGGATATAATATGTTCATCACCGGACGGAAACATTTTGACGAATACTCCCAGTGGCTATTCAGCGTATTGTTTGAATTAGAAAAACGGGTAAAACTGTCCGCCTATCCGGATCAGGCACGTCTGTTCGGCTATTTATCAGAAAGATTGATCAATGTCTATTGCATAAGGCACCGGTTAAAGATAAAGTATGTTCCCGTCATCATGCCCTTGGAAGAAACGTTTCAGAATCCGAGCAACCTGCTTTATACGCTTCGCCGACTAAAGAATGATCTTATTTATAAACTCACAGAATTATAAGTTATGCCGTTGGTTTCTGTCATCATCCCTATATACAATACAGAAAAATTCCTGCCTTTGTGTATCAGCAGCGTCTTAAACCAGACACTGACAGACATTGAAGTACTGCTGGTTAATGACGGAAGTACGGACGGAAGCGGGAAAATATGTGACGAATACGCCTGCAAGGACCAACGAATACAGGTAATACACACTCTGAACCAAGGAGTCAGCCATGCACGAAACCAAGGACTGGAAACCGCAAAAGGAGAATATATAGCTTTCATGGATAGCGATGACTGGATAGAAACGGATATGATAGCCACTCTTTATCAGCTTATCCGGACAAACGAAGCCGGTCTGGCTACTTGCGGATATATCATTGAAAATGAAGATGGTCGTCCGATTTACCACATCAACGAAGTGAAATCCGGCAAATTAACCCAGTGGGAGGCCATTCACTCCCTGTTTAACGACAGGCATTACAAATACAAAGGAAACTTATGGGATAAATTATATCATAAAGAAATCATTGACAAACATCACCTAAAATTCAATGAACATATTTATTATAATGAAGACAGGCTCTTTATTTTTCAATACCTGAGCCACTGCCAATCAGCCGCATACACCACTTCCCCCTATTATCACTATGTCACAAGAAAATCAAGCGCCATGAACCTGTCGCAAAAAAACTACACCCCCAAACTGTGCACTTTCATGGATGCATTCGACCTGATGACTTCACTTTCGGCCACATTCCCCACCTATATTCTACGTGCTTTGTCGGCCGATTACATAAAAAGTTCGTTCTTGTTCTATACCCAACACTCACGGGAAATCCCCTTCAATGAATTATGGGACAGAATGCTAAGAATCAGAAAAAACAATTATATACATCTTCCACTTTCTCTAAAAATAAAGTATGCGCTATATGGCATCAGACTTATCCTGCGGGCATGGCTCAAGTGAAAAGACCAATTTACTGCTTACTTAACACGCACCCGTTTTATCTTTCCATGCACCCACAACAAGGCACAGACCAATTTGTATGCCATCTGATGAAGGCCCGCAGTTTTATTCAGTTCGGGAATCAGTTCCAATAAAGGAGATTCCACCTTTTCCAGTCTTATATAATCCTTCATCATTCTATCCGGAAACAGTTCCTTATACACCCGCTTTCTTTCCATATCTCTTGTTCCGGCATCCGTTTCACTGACCCCTCCGGGTACAAACCTACAAACGATGGAACGAATATTGCGGAACGTCGCATTGTTGAATATCAAGGTCTGAATATAAAATTTCCAATCGGATACAATCTTATAACTCTCGTCATACCTATTTTCATCAAAAAGTTCTTTACGGAAGAATGAAGCCTGATGCAATACAGTTCCCCGAATCAAATCCATCAGCGTTATATCCTCCTTATGAAATCCCCACACCTCTGTGCCATGCACTATTTTTCCAACAACAATATCGCTGTCCAATGAAGGTGCCACCTCCTGCAACACACCATTGTTATAAAATTCATCACCGGAATTCATAAAGTTCAAATACTCTCCATGCGCCTGTAAAACTCCTTTATTCATGGCATGATAAATACCCTTGTCCGGCTCCGATACCCAATAGTCCACTTTACCGGCATACTCTTTTATCACTTCAATACTTCCATCCGTAGACCCTCCGTCAATAATAATATACTCAAAATCCCTAAAAGACTGGCCGACCACACTTTCTATGGTTTTCCTCAACCCTTCTTTATTATTATAATTAATGGTTATAATCGAAAATTTTCTTTGTGACATAATTTTCCGCTTTTTACAATCTAAAGTTTCCATTCGTCATCCAGACTGAGCGATTTTTCGAATCCGACATACAGAGGCACAATCCGGCTGACATTCGAAGTATAAGTACCGATAAAAAATGAAGAATGGATCAGAATATCCATATCCAACAGCATATTCAACGTATCTATATATCTACTTTTTTTATCCTTTGTATTAAACAAAGACTCGTCAAATCCTGTTTGTGTCACAGCTGTGTTCCAGTAAACATTAAATCCTTCGGCAACCAGTGCGGATTTCAACTTATCCGTCACAGAACCATCATCCGTAGCTATAAACACATTACGGCTGATATGCTTCTTCCCTTTAACAGCATCAATATAAAGAGACAAACCGAGTTCCTTCATCTCACGGGAAACTATCTTATCTCCCCGCCTTATATGTACCGCTATGTAATCTATCGGCAAATTCATCTCGCTTTTCCTTTTTTCTATATAGCCGGTTGTCTTTTCATTAAATTTTAATATTTTCCGCAAGGCAGAGCCATAATCATTTCTGATATCTTCCAGTTTCTCCAGAAAATCCTCCGATCTCATTTTTAGAAAGACCTCATTCCCTAGTTCCGTTTCCGGATGAAATAACAGATATATCCTATTCATTATATAGAAAATATAATACCGGAAAAAAGCGGACGGATTATAATAGATATTTCCCCACCAAGGTTTCCCCTTTTTATAAACAATATATTGCGAACACATCACCCCGTTACAGTTTGGCAAGACCGATTCGAAATAATCACTCCAGCCTTTCTCTACCCTTGCATTCCAGTTCCTTGTATTGACAGTCAGCTCTTCCTGATTATAGTCCGCATAGACCAATGCCAATGCAAGGTTAGACAACTCTGAGAACAGCCCTCTTCCAGTCAAACTATATACGATTCTTTTTTTCTTCATCTTCATAATAGAACATAATGATCAAACTTTTATATCCTCCAATCCGATAAAGCCGTTGGACGTTTGTGTCAGTGCATGCCCGAATCCACTTTGAAACCCCTCACATTCCAGCAAACAGCAACGAACTGCTTTCAAATAATATTCCACCATAGGATGATGTATAAACAAATCTGCCTGCAGGACACCTTTACTCAGCACAGGCGGAAGCCCTATACGCCTCTCGATGCAAAAATCCCCTTTAGGTAAATGACTGATACTCCCGTAATAATGTCCCGGAGCATAAGTAGCATAAGGCACTTCCGTCCTGCTCTTCAAAACCAGCATTACATCATACATCATATCCTCTTCAGAATATCCCTGTATTTTCACAGTCAGAAAATTCTGACCTCCATGAATAGTGGAAGAGGCACATTCCGTTCCGTTTATCTCAATGCAATCTATATGAAACGTATTTTTCGTCCAACCCACATAATCTATAATTTTACTTTTCCGGACCGTCCCTTTCTCTTTCAAGTAATAATCGATGGCAGAATGAACCGTCCCCTGATAAACCGCGGTACCATTTTCCAAGCATATTCCTTTTGTACACAAACTTCTTACCGCTGCCATGTTATGACTGACAAACAAGACTGTCCGTCCCTCTCCTTTCGATACATCCTGCATCTTGCCAATAGCCTTCTTTTGGAATTCCGCATCGCCCACTGCCAACACCTCGTCCACCACCAGAATTTCCGGCTCCAGATGGGCGGCGATAGCAAATCCCAACCGCACGGTCATACCCGAAGAATAACGTTTCACTGGAGTATCAATATATTTCTCCACACCGGCGAAAGCCACAATCTCATCCAACTTGCGGGTAATCTCCGCCTTGGTCATCCCCATGATGGAACCATTCATATAAATATTCTCCCGTCCTGTCATTTCGGGATGAAAGCCTGTACCCACTTCCAGCAAAGAGGCAATACGCCCCCGTGCACGGATACAACCGGCAGTAGGAGAAGTCACCCGCGAAAGGATTTTCAACAAAGTGGACTTTCCCGCACCGTTCTTACCTATAATACCCAGCACTTCACCTTCCTCCACATGGAAATTAATATCTTTCAACGCCCATACAAAATCTCCCGTCGCTTTCTTGGAACGGTCATTCTCTTCCCCGATTCTGAGATACGGGTCCTCCTTTCCACGGATCCGCGCCCACCAACGATTCAAATCACGGCTCAGCGTGCCGGTTCCGATGCTTCCCAATGCATATTGCTTGCTGATATTCTGAAACTCTATCGCTATTTTTCCCATTCTGTCCCTTCTTTTAAATCACATCCATGAAACTACGTTGCACTCTATTAAAAGTCACCATCCCCCAAAGCATTATCACCACTGTAAACGCCAACGTGTAGCCTAAGTGGAACCAACTGAAAGTCCCCACCCCCAAGAATCCGAATTTAAATGTTTCGATAAGGGAAGTCAGCGGGTTCGCCACAATGATCCACATATACTGCTCATGACTCTGCCTCATCACGGACAAAGGGTAAATAACCGGAGTGGCATACATCCACAACTGTACCCCGAAAGTAATCAAGAAACGCAAGTCACGGTACTTGGTCGTCAAGGAGGATATCAATAATCCGAACCCCAAACCAAGTCCTGCCAACATGAGCAGCAGCAAGGGAGCCAACCAAGCATATCCGTTGACCATCAACGAATATCCGTTGCACAAATAGTAAATATAAATTAAAACGAACAATCCGAACTGAATGCCCATCTTTATCATGCAAGATATAACGATGGACAAGGGTACCACCAGACGAGGGAAATATACTTTTCCAAATACATTCTGATTGGCGTTGAACGTATCCGAACAGCGACTTAAACACTCCGAGAAATAATTCCAGCAAAGTAAGCCCGCCATATAAAACAGCGGTTGGGGAAGTCCGTCGGTAGGAATACCGGCAATACCGCCAAAAACAAACATGAACATGACGGTAGTAAGCAGTGGCTGGATAACAAACCATAACGGTCCTAAAACAGTCTGTTTATAAAAAGTGACGATATCCCGTCTGATATACATTACCAGCAAATCCCTATACAGCCATACCTCTTCCAGATCCAACCGGAACAAACCGGACCGAGGCTTGATCACAATATCCCATTTTTCCTGTTCATCTTGTACCATACACTACTTTTTTTAGTAAATTATTCCAACTGTCACATACCTTCTCTATATGAAATGTATCAGCATACTCCACCGCCTTATTTCCCATCCATTCCCAATCCGTCCGATCAGCCATATACGACATACAACCGGCCAGCTGAGCTATATTCCCTGTTTCAAAAAGAACGGCCATATCTTTGTCTTTCAACAACTCGCGCGTTATCGGTAAATCAGATGCAATAACAGGTAACCCGTGCGCCATAGCCTCTATCATCACCAGGCCGAATCCCTCCCAACGGGAACTCAGCACATACATACTGGAATGTGCATAATACTCCTGCACCTCTTTCGTGAAAGGATGCAGCGCGATGCTCTTTTCCAATTCATATTCATTGATCAATGAACGGTAAAGCGCTTCCTCAGGACCCTCCCCCACAATTTCCAGTGTCCAGTCCGGATGAGTTTTCACAAAAACAGAAAAAGCTTTTATTAAAATATCAAATCCTTTATGTCCGAATGAAAAACGACCGACCGCCAAAATCCTTCTATATTCCTTCTTTCCCCGACCTTTAGGCAGTACAGTCAGAGGATTGTATATCACCTCGCAGCACAGGTTCATTTTCCGAAAGAAACAACCGGCATCTGCATGACTTAAAACCACCCTCTCGTCCAATTTCCCCATCTGGACTTGAAAAAAGCAATCCAATCCCGGCAAATAGGGAGTTTCTTTCTCAAAGAATGCTTCATAAGAATTATGCAGCCACCCAACAGTCTTTGTCCGGATCCGGCTCTTTACAGCAGAGAGGTGCAGAGCCATAAAAGCATGTACCCCGATGACTACATCACATTGCCGGGCATTTATTTTCCTTGCCAATGTCCGTTTATAAGAAGAAGGGAAAAAACTGGCAGCATACCATTCTGAAGTCAGCCGGGTATGAGGCAACCCATGTTTATATAAAAAACTATAGCCTTTACATAACAAACGCTCGATGAAAGAGGAGGCGGAATAAGAGAAAGAATCAAACCGCACGGTACTTTCGGCATATCCGTACATCGACAAGTCCGTACAAGTATCCGTGGTCAGTATCGTGACTTCATGTTTTCCGGACAAAGCCTTGGCTATTTCAGCCAACACACGCTGTACTCCGCCGAAACTGAAGACAGTATCACAATAAAATAATATTCTCATGGAATTTAGATTACACTCTTTCTTCGCAAAGATACAATAAAGAAATGAAAATAAATGCGGAATGAAGAAAGAATATCATATAATACAAAGCAGGTATCTGCGGCACGTACATACGTATAGAGCGGCACGTACATATGTGAAATCCTGCTCCCCCAAAAACAACAGGTCAAATAAAAAAAAGACCTTGTTCTTTTTTAAAAAGATGGCGAGCTTTTTTAAAAACCTCCTGATCTTTTTACTGCCATCGGAAATTTGCCATATTCCATAGAGGTATCCCCCCTTCAGACACACTTTTTGCAAAGAAAAAGCCTGAGAACATCCTACTTCATATTAAATCGGAACAACTTATAAAAAAGGATATATTACTGATAACAAATAGATTATATGAAATTCTGCTCCAAAAAACAGTGAGGGCATGAGAGCATAAGTGAGAGCTACAATTTTTACCATCACTATACAAATAGTTCATAAACAACCAGTTGTGCACACAGTGAGAGCATGAGGGCATTATCACCCCGAACTTCCAGTGAAAGCTTCTCATACTCATCGAGATATTATCAAGATAATGCATGATGCTGAATATAAATCAATATCTTTGCAAAAAGAAGAAGAATGACAAAGAACACAAGTTACCATTACAGCATCATTATTCCGCACAAGAATACCCCCCGTCTTCTGGAACGCTGTCTGTACTCAATTCCCACTTGGGATGAAATTCAAATCATTATCATTGATGACAACAGCAATTCCGAATCTGTCGATTTTTCTCATTTTCCGGGAAACGGCAGAAAAAATACGGAAGTCCTGTTCACTAAGGAGGGAAAAGGGGCAGGATACGCACGGAACATAGGACTCTCCCACGCCCGTGGCAAATGGATTATCTTTGCAGATGCAGACGATTTCTTTACAGCCGATTGTTTTACTATCTTAAACGAATACATGGACAGCCCCCATGAAGTCATCTATTTCAATGTACGTTTTGTCATGTCCGACAATCCGTCCCAAGAAAGCCGACGCGGAACTTACTATACCAACTTCTTCAATGATGTAAACCCGGAAAACAAACTGCGATACCAATCTCAAGTTCCTTGGGGCAAAATGATAAGGCGCAGCTTCCTGTCAACATTCCACATTCAATTCGATGAAACAAGAATAGCCAACGATGTGTATTTTTCATGCCTTGTCGGTATATATGCCCCCAAAGCAACCACAGACAGAAGAATCATTTATTATTGTACCGAATCCGGCCAGTCCCTTGCTATGTCCAAACAAGACCGCGAGAGTTTAATCATACGGTTTAACGCAAGCATGAAATGCAACAGACTGTTGCGACAAGAAAAAATCCACTATTACCTGTCACCACTTCCGTGGTGTATCCCTTCGGCAAAAATAAAAGAATGGCTCCCCGCCAAATACTTTTTTGAATACCTGTTTTTCTTCCGCCTGCAAGCATTCAAAGAATTATATTATGCTTTTTCCGCTATCCTGTCACATATGAATGAGCCGGCCACAAAAGAAACCGACAACCAATGTAACAAAAAGACTACCAACCTAAGGGAATAATATTCATTACACAAGAAGATTCAGCGGTACAACCTTCCCCATATCTTATAATACAATTTGATCAGATTAGCGTATTTATACAATATGTGATGTCTGTAAATCCCCCAATTCAAAAGCAGAGAAAAAGGATAGAACAAATTCAATTCGTACAAAACCTCCATAGGCCGGAACTCTCTGCAATGCTTCCTTATCAGATTTCTTTTAAACTTATCTATCGCATCATTACTTTCCCTTGTAACCCCTATTACAGCAGCATTATACACCACCGGCATCAACTTGTTCAAAATGAAACAGATATTTTCAGCATACAATTCCTGTTCCATGTGCTCATTAAAAACAGTCAAGATAAAAATAAAATCCTTTGCCGGCTTGTCAAAGTCCGTTTTCGCCTTATTCATGGTTGAGAAAGGATTTGAACGCCTGTAGAAATAAGTAAAAGAATTGACGGAAGCAAACGTTTCCACCTTTTTATACAGAAAATAGCACCACAAAAAGTCCTCAAACAAAATGCCCGTCCTGAAATAAATGGCATTCTCTGTCAGCACCTCCTTTCTGATCAATCTGTTGACCGGAGTGGATGTTATTTTCGAATCCAGAAACAGCTTGTTGATACGTATCCGTCCTTCCGTATATCTTTGCAAATCACTGTTTTTGTTTTCCATCCCTTCTGAATAAGAATCCCCCTGCACCAAGTCAATCCCCGGATATCTTTTCGTTTCCTCCCATAATTTCTCCAGACAATTCTCATAAAGTATATCATCCGAATCTATAAAAAAAAGATAACCACCCCGGGATAGTTCTATTCCCTTGTTCCTTGCCGCAGAGACTCCTTCATTCCTCTCATTTCTCACGATCCTAAAACTGATGTTCCCTTTATATCCGGCCAGCTTTTCCTCTATCAGGCGCATACTGTTATCCGGAGAGCAATCATCAATGATGATACACTCAAAACAATCAAAAGTTTGGTTGATTATGGAATCAAGACATTCTGATACGTATTTTTCCACCTTGTAAACCGGCATCACCACCGTTATCTCTTTCATCATTATCTGCTAATCATTATAAAATGCAATATTCGCAAAAACAAATGATACTCACAACATTCCAAAGACTTTAATTACTAAATAGCCCCATCTTCATCCATTGAAACCCACTTTTTACTCCGAATACAGCCGACATTCCATAAAAAAACGGATATGGACAGGAATTTCAACAACTTCTTATTGGATATATAAAAAGAATACACTATTTTTACGGAAAAACAAACCAGGGGAATGAAAATAGTATATGTATACGACTCCATAGCCCGTATAGGAGGCATGGAACGGATTTTAACGGATAAGATGAATTACTTGGCCGAAATTTATGGGCACGAGGTCTATCTTATCACTTCTTCCCAAGGCAATCATCCTTTTTCTTTCCCGTTATCCCACAAAGTGGAACATATCGATCTGGATACAAAGTTTCATTTGCAATACCAGCATCCGCTTCTGGAACAATTGAGAGTGGGATGGACTTTGAACCATAAATTCGAACAAAAATTTAAAAAAGAGATTAGGCTCATCAATCCCGATATCATATCAGGAAATACCAGTTTCAAAGCGGATTTGATCTGTAAATTAGACTGCAAGGCAAAGAAAATCATTGAATCGCATTGCGCCAAAATATACACCCGGATACCTGCAAACCGCAAAAAGAGTTTTTTTAAAGATATAAAAGACAGATACGTCAGCTACCAATGTTTCCGTGATGTAAAACGATACAGCGATGCTATAGTCACACTGACACAAGGAGATGCCGCCATGTGGGGACAACATCCGAATATACATATCATTCCGAACACCACCTCTATTGATATACAAACAATCAGCTCCTGTGAGGCTCCCCGTGTAATAGCGGCAGGCAGACTGACCTGGCAAAAAGGATTCGACAGACTGGTTGACGCATGGAATATCGTGCAGAAACACCACCCCGACTGGATACTGGATATATTTGGTGAAGGATTTTATAAGGATAGCTTAACCCGGCAGATTAAAGACAGAAAGCTGGAATACTCCATCACAATTTATCCTTTTACACAAAACATAACGCAAGAATACCTGAACAGTTCCATTCTGGCCCTAAGCTCCAATTACGAAGGTTTTGGACTGGTCTTGATCGAAGCCATGAGTCTGGGTGTTCCTTGTGTTTCTTTCGACTGTCCTTTCGGTCCATCGGAAATCATCAGAAACCAGGAAGACGGACTCCTCGTCAAAAACGGAGATATACAAGGATTTGCCAACGCTATCTGCCACCTGATAGAACATGAAGCGGAAAGAAAAGCTTTCGGTAAAAGTGCCAAAGAAAATGTAAAACGTTACTCACCTCAAAACATCATGCCGCAATGGGAAATGTTGTTTCATAAACTGACTGAAAAATGACCATCGTTTATCTATACACAGCCCTATGCACCGTGGGAGGAGCCGACCGGAGCATCATCCAAAAAGCGAACTATCTGGCTGACGAAATGCACCAGGATGTATTTATCATTACCGACTCACAGAAAGAACGGCCTCCCGTTTTCCCAATATCCCCCAGAGTCAGGCACATTGACATAGCGATTGATTTTGACAGACAGTATCATCATAACCTGTTAGTGAGAGGCTGTTATTATTTCACCTTGATGCGCCTGTACAGAAAGAAGCTGAACTACTGGCTGAAGACCTTGAAGCCGGATATCGTCATCAGCACACTGGGCCGCGAATTGGATTTTCTGACACAACTGGACGATGGAAGTATAAAAATAGGAGAATCCCATATAGCCAAACCGTACACCCGAAACCTGCATCTGATGGAACAACGAGGATTTCCATACAAGCAAATCGCACGGCATTGGAGAAAAAAACAGGAAGAGGCTGTAAAAAAGTTGGATGCGCTGGTTGTTCTGACACAGAATGACGCGGATAATTGGAAAGAAGTAAAAAAGGCATGTATCATACCGAACTTCTTACCGTTCTTGCCCGAAAATGGGAGTTCCTGCCTGGAAAAAAGAATCATCAGCATAGGACGATACAACGAACAGAAGGGCTATGACCGCCTGATTGAAGCTTGGGGCAAGGTCAACCGGAAGCATCCCGACTGGCATATCCGCATTTACGGAGAGGGTCAAGACAGGGACAGGCTACAAGAACTTATCGGAAAGCATCATATAGAAAACAGCTTTTCATTGTGCCCTCCGACCAAAAACATTCAAGAAAAATACCTGGGAAGTTCCATATACGTCATGAGTTCACGATTTGAAGGATTACCGATGGCACTTCTGGAAGCGATGGCGTGCGGTGTTCCCTGCATCTCATTCGACTGCCCGTACGGACCTGCCGAGATTATCACTCCTGAGGAAGACGGAATACTGGTAAGGAACGGAAACACGGACGAACTGGCTGACGCGATATGCCGGCTGATAGAGGATACGGATAAACGCATACGGATGGGAAAGCAGGCCCAAAAGAATATCCAACGTTATTCGCGCGAAGAAGTGATGAAACTGTGGAATGAGTTATTCAACACCTTAACAACCACCCGACCATGAATATCATCTATCTCCTCTTTCATGGACTATCTCCTTACAGCGGCATCAGTAAAAAGATCCTGTATCAGGTTAAAGGCTTGGAAGCATGTGGACACCAAGTCAGCTTATGCACGTACTGCATAGCGGACAACAGTCACCGGGTAAGGATGATAAACGGTGAAATAATAGCCGATTACGGAACAGGCAAACTGGCTGCGGCGAGAAAAAGAGTTTCCTACCACTGCATATATCATTATGCTGTAGCACATCGGGTGGAATTAATTTATGTACGCTCTTTCCATAATGCGAATCCGTTCACCATCCGGCTGTTCAGCAAACTGAGGAAAGCCGGAATTAAAATAGTGATGGAAATACCTACCTATCCTTACGACAACGAATATGCCGGTTTTCCACTGGCCACACGCCTAGGGATACAAGTGGACAAAGTTTTCCGAAAGACACTAGCGGAACACGTGAACGCTATCGTCACCTTTTCAGACCATCACCATATATTCGGTCAACGTACCATTCAGATATCCAACGGAGTTGATTTTGATTCCATCCCACTGAAAAAGACAGTTTCTAAAAACACCTCCGTCATTCATTTACTAGGAGTGGCCGAAGTACATTATTGGCACGGATACGACCGCCTGATAGACGGTTTGGGTAAATATTACCAAAACCCGGCAAACACAACCGTATTTTTCCACATCGCAGGCGGTATATGGAAATCCGAAATGCATGACTCGCAACACGCTCCCGGATTTTATGAACTTATCAACAAATATCATATAGAGAAATATGTCATCTTCCACGGACAAAAAATGAACGAGGAACTGGATGAATTATTCAACGAAGCGGATTTCGCCATCGGCAGTCTGGCACGCCACCGCAGCGGCATTGACAAAATCAAAACTTTAAAAAACAGAGAATATGCAGCACGGGGAATACCTTTTATATATTCAGAAACGGACGAAGACTTTGACCCTATGCCTTATATAATGAAAGTTCCGGCCGACGAAAGCCCCATAGATATCCACCGGCTTATCCGGTTCTATATGGAACTGGATCTGTCTCCTCGTAAAATAAGGGATTCCATTAAAAACCTGTCATGGAAAGAACAGATGATGAAAGTAATAAACAACCTGTAATACTCCCGCCTATGATCCGAATCGCCTATTGTACCCCCTCTCTCCATATCCCCGGAGGAGTGGAAAGGGTACTGACCACCAAAGCCAATTATCTGGCGGAGAATGGTAATTATGACATATATATTTTGCTGACTGACGGAAAAGGCAAGCCTCCCTGCTATACTTTATCGCCCAAAGTAAAAATCATCCAACTGGATATAGATTTTGAAGAATTATGGGAACTCCCTCTTTGGAAAAAAGTGCCGGTTTATTTGAAAAAACAAAGAATATACCGACGCAAGCTCTCTGCCGCCTTGTCTCACCTCAAACCGGACATCACAGTTTCTTTGCTACGACGGGAAATAAACTTTATCACTTCCCTCAAAGATGGAAGCAAAAAGATAGGGGAGCTACACGTAAACCGGAAAAACTATCGTAACTTTGAAAAGAACGAAAGCAACTTCATCAAGGAACTTTTTGCCAAATTATGGATGAAAAGTCTGGTGAGGCATTTAAAAAAGCTGGACAAGTTCGTTGTACTGAGTGAGGAAGACAGAGCAAACTGGCCCGAACTGCAAAATGTAAAAGTTATCAGCAACCCTCTACCCTTTCAATCCGGAACATTCAGCGACTTGAACAATAAACGGATAACCGCAGCCGGAAGATATACTTATCAAAAAGGATTCGATTTGTTACTGGAAGCATGGAGCAAAGTCTGTAACCGGCATCCGGACTGGGAATTACATATATATGGCAAAGGAGACAAGACTACATATCAAGTACTGGCCGGAAAATGGAAATTAAAGAACCTTTTTCTTGAAAATGCAACCCCGGATATGCTCTGTAAATACCATGAAAGTTCTATCTTTGTATCAAGTTCCAGATTTGAGGGATTCGGAATGGTCATAGCGGAAGCAATGGCGTGCGGAGTACCTGCCGTGTCATTCGCCTGTCCGTGCGGACCTAAAGACATCATCCGGGACGGGGAAGACGGACTATTGGTCGAAAATGGAAAAACAGAAGAACTGGCCGAAAAAATAAATTATCTGATTGAGAACGAACAAATAAGAAAAGAAATGGGGAAAAAAGCCCGCATCAATGTACAACGTTTTGCTGAAGATGTAATAATGCAACAGTGGATTCAGCTATTCAACAACTTATTAAACGGAACAAAACAATGAAAACAGATTCCCCCTACGACAGAGGAGACATCCATATAAATAAAAATGACAAAGTGCTGGAGATAGGTCCGGGCCATAATCCGACATATCGCTCCAACGTGATAGTCGAAAAATTTATTGACACCAATTACCACCGCTGCGGTGACGTGAAAATATACCCGCATCAGACCTTTGTACATGCCGATGGAGAAAAACTGCCATTCAAAGACAAGGAGTTTGACTACGTAATATGCAATCAGGTATTGGAACACGTGGAACATCCCGAAGCTTTTGTCAAGGAATTATGCAGGGTAGCCCGACGGGGATACATAGAAACTCCCAGTCTGCTGGGCGAATACTTGTTTCCCAAAAAATCACATAAATGGGTTATATTGGATATAGACAACAAACTGGTCTTCTATGAAAAGAACAAGATGCCGGGAAACTATGAAAACGACTATGGAGAATTATTCCTGAATTATCTGCCTTTCCAATCCCTCCCCTACAAACTGCTGTGGCTGACGGAAGGAGATATAACCTTGAACCGTTATGAGTGGAAAGATGAAGTGGAGATACTAGTCAATCCCGAAGATGAATACTACTCCTCTTTCTTCCTCAACAAATGGAACCGGGAAATGGTGGAGAAACTATATCCCCGCCGTTCCGCCCTGACGGAAATGAAGAAGATGATTCAAGCCCTGTTCTATATCCTCAAAAACAAATTCAAATCACGATTCAGTAATCACCGGAATCCGGTCACACTGTCCGAATATATAAAAACGCATGAAGTGGTACGCTGACTATTTATCCATCTATGACAAGCCTTTCACCCAAGCCCCACAAGCGGTTATCAACCAAGTGAAAGACAAGATCCGGCAGCTTGCAACTCATGCTCCGCTGGTTTCGGTGGTCGCCATCGCCCATAATGAAGAAAAGAGGATATTGAGCTGCCTGTGGTCTTTATGTGAAAACCAACATAACTATCCTGTAGAAATACTAGTCATCAATAATCATTCTACCGACCACACCGAAGAGGTACTAAAAGAATTAGGAGTCACCTACTTCAATGAATACCAGAAAGGTCCCGGTTTTGCCCGGCAATGCGGACTGAACCATGCCCGGGGGAAGTATCATCTCTGCATAGACGCCGATACACTTTATCCGCCCCAGTACATCAGTACCATGATAAAGGTCTTACAGGACAAAGAAGTGGCAGGTGCATACGCCCTGTGGAGTTTTCTTCCTAATGAACATCATTTAGGACTTTTCTTCTATGAGACACTACGTGATCTCTATTTGAAAATACAAAATCTGAACAGACCGGAGCTCAATGTACGTGGAATGGCTTTTGCCTTCCACACGGAGACAGCCCGGAAAGAAGGATTCCGGACAGACATACTCCGCGGAGAAGACGGCTCCCTGGCACTGGCATTGAAAAAATACGGAAAATTAAGATTCGTCACCGCCCGCAAAGCCCGTGTCCTTACCGGCTATGGCACTATTTCGGCCGACGGATCCCTGTTCAGCAGTTTCAAAAAACGAGCCATAAAAGGTTTAAGAAGCTTCACGGCTCTTTTCTATAGCAAAAACAATTACGAGGACGAAGATTCTAACTTGATAAAGTAACGACAGATGAAAATAGCAATAGAAGCCCAGCGCATCTTCAGAAAAGAGAAACATGGCATGGACTATGTAGCTCTGGAAACCATCCGGGAACTGCAAAAGATAGACCAACAGAACGAATACTTCATACTGGTCAGCCCGGGAGATGATGTTTGTTTGCAGGAATCCGCCAACATGCATATCGTGACCGTTAATTGGCCATCCTATCCGCTTTGGGAACAGATAGGACTACCGTTGGCTTTAAAAAAAATCAAACCCGACCTGCTGCACTGCACAAGCAACACTGCCCCTGTGTATGGAAACATTCCACTGGTGCTTACACTGCACGACATTATCTTTCTAGAAAAAAAACAAGGCAAGAACCAGTCCATGTACCAAAGACTGGGACGTTTCTACCGAAAAATCATTGTTCCCCAAATCCTTACCAAATGCAAAAGAATCATTACCGTTTCTCATTTTGAATGCAACCGCATCAGTCATTTCCTGCACATTGACAAACAACTGCTTGTCGCCGTATACAACGGCTATTCACAACATTTCATACCCATATGGAACGCACAGGCCATCACTGCCCGATACATAAAGAACCATCCTTACCTGTTCTTTTTAGGAAATACCGATCCCAAGAAGAATACGGCAAGGGTATTGCAGGCATACCGCATTTATCCTTAATTCCGCAACACTATTACAAATATAACTTTTTAAGTACCTGAGCAACAAA